>OHAY01003114.1_pt1 | contig 11883 bp, 10 predicted proteins | sample 1577191 | NCBI WGS metagenome assembly OHAY01 (sample SAMEA3541504, study PRJEB24748) | human gut metagenome | biome: human gut; feature: human-associated habitat; material: faeces | place: China | collected 2012 | reverse complement strand
CAAAAGCCAAAACTTTACTCTGTATATCTTCGCCGAGCCTATAATTATCTTTAATAGTCCACACCCGACATTCCTTTGTCATGCAGATATTTAGTATTTCCATTATCATGAACAAATTACGACCAAGACGAGATAGTTCTGCACATATTATTAAATCATCTTTTTGTATTCGTCTTAAAAGTGTTCCGAGCTGCCTTTTGTTATAAGCTTTAGTACCACTGATGGTTTCTTCTATCCAACCATCAATTTTGATGTTTTCTCTCTCACAGAAGTTGTTGATTTCAAATCTCTGATTTTCTACCGTCTGTTTATCGCTACTAACTCTAATGTATCCGTAAATCATAATTCTAAATGTTATTATTCATTCGCAATGGCGAAAGATTCCATTAGAAAATACGTCATTTACTTTAGGTTATATTACATGGCTTAACAAATTATTTGTGTTTTGATGAGGTGCTATTGGCAAATATGTGGATACTGGAAGCCTAAATTCAATACTGCTTCAAGAGAAAGAATAAGAAATTATATTTGCAATTATTTTTAAAAGTCTGATTTTCTCCGTTTTTCAATGAAATTGTTTTGGCAGCGAAAAAGAAAAACATTACTTTTGTGAATGAGAAAAGCGTTCTTTTGATTAGTGTAGAACATTGCAGAATGGAGAAGCTCGCTGGTTTCCAAATCGTTACCTGTTAAGTTGAAAATCTTTGTAAATTCTTTGTTTTCAATGAGTAAGAAGAAATAATATGTCTTGCCACATGGAATGTTATATGTTTTTGAATACCAGCTTTCTTTATCCATGCTTTAAGAGGATATCCAGTCATGCAACGTCGCAGTTCTTTGAACACTTTACCTGTGCCAGGTTTTCCACAAAGTGCGTATGCTTCATAACTGATAGGTAGTAGGGCTTCTGTCTGTGTCTTTTGCGTACGAAGACGAATACAATGTCCCAGATCTGGGGCTGTGCATAAGTTTTCCCACTTAAGATTCAATATATCACTGATGCGTAATCCGGTAAGACATGAGAAAAGGGATGCATTTCTTAATACAGGTATATCGCATGGAGTTGAAGCCAGAGTCTTTAATTCATCTTGTGTTAAAAACTCTTTATGAATATCCCTGCTTTCTATCTTTTCAAGAAAATCATTGGGATTTTCACGTAAATATTTATCTCTATATGCAAGTTTTAAAACTCCTCGGAATAATGAGAAATAACTAGCAGCTGAATTACGAGAAACCATTTTATCTGTATGTTTTAGTTGCCTTGCATGGAGAAGATAGTCTCGGAAGCGGTTACATAGGTCAACAGTTATTTCTCCAAACATACATTTGCCATTGACAAATTTCTCAAAGTGCAGATAAACGATATGCCATTTATGATCTTTCTTACGACATACTTCTTTGAAATATGCCATAAAATCGGCTCTCATTTTGTGTCTGTCCATAAATCCAAATTCTTCATTGATTACAGCCTCTTGTCGGCGGCATCTGATAAGTTCGGCTTTAGCTAGGATTTCATTATTGTAATCTAGCTCAATTGCATTCTTTGGGGTTGCATAAATGTAAAATCCTAAATATTCACGTCTGCTCAGTTTCATTGTTTTAGGATTACGTACAGCAGGGTAGTAGTCCAAATAAAGAGAAATTCGTCCGTTTCTTATAGGGCGTTGTCTTAATGTTACAGTAGTACATGTTTGTTGTCTCATAATATATAATGTATTAAAATTTATATTCAGGTTTAATTCTTATTGTCGTGATAGCAAAATAAACAAGTGTATTCCTGGTGATGTGGTTATTTTAAAGTTAACCACAGGATAACCAGTAAATAACATTAAATCGAAGGTGGAGCAAGCAGATCATCGAGCTCTTTGCGCGATATCTTGATATATTTCCCTTCCTGCACTTTACTGATATGATGCCATTTTACATAGTGATACAATTGGTCACGTGTGAGATTGTATTTTTCCATAGCTTCGGCTGTCGTATAATATTCTGGTTCAGCTTTAGCAAGACCTTTGGCAATATCTACATGCTTTTTGGAATAGAATACCTGCCGTTTGATTTTTTTCTTGGGAATAGCAAATCGGGAAACAAAAGAGTATATAGCACTTGTTGCCATGCCAAACTTTTCCGTTAGATCTTCTACAGAATACCATTCCGTAATGTCGGAGTCCGGTGCTTTAGATGCAAAATATTTATCAAAATGCTTTGCACTCCAGTATGTTTTTCCTCTCTTGAAAACTTTGGGTATATTTTGTTCTTTCCCTACTTTAAATATCCACGATTCGTTTACTCCGTATTTACTTGCAACTTCAGCGGTGGTATAAAAATCAGTAATAGGAGAACGAGGTGACTTTGTATGTTTTTGGTACTGTTTAGGAGTGTCAAAAATTTTTTCTAGGCTGGATCTCCTTATTTTTGTCTTGCCTTTGAATTGTACTGCAGGAATAAGACCATTTAATAAATAACGGTATAAAGTAGCTCTACTCATTCCTAATAATTGAGCCGTTTCAGTAGGAGATAAGAATTCTTTTTCTTGAATCCTTATTATCTCAGGTTCATTTTTAGAAGCTAAATTCTCATTAACAGATTGAACTTTTAATTCCCTTTTTTTTGCTTTGTATGCATGATCATTGCATTGCTTGCAACAAAACCTCGTAGAGCATTTGTAGGCAGTAAATTCTTTACCGCACCACTCACATTTCTTCTGAATTCTAATTAAATTTCTCATTCTAATATCTCTTTTTAGTTCGTTTAAAATGTCTCATTATGTCTCATTGTGTATCAAGACGTCTCATTCTTATACCACCTTGCAAATTGCAAAATACCCAAATTAGCCCATGCGGTACAAAATCGACACAAAAAATGAATGAAAAACCATTAGAAACCATTATTATATGGTATGAAGGCATAAAGAAAAGGCGCTCAAAATGAACGCCTTACTAATTAAATATGATAGATGTTTATGGTTTGTAATACTACCTTATTTCCCGATGCAAAACCTCTCAAATATATTCCCTAATACCTGGTCTGTAGTGACTTCTCCGACGATATCTGAGAGGTGGAAGATACATTCTCTTAAGTCTTGGGAGATGAAATCTCCGGAAAGATTGGCGGATAAACCTTCCTGGACACGGTGGATGGATTCGAGGGCGTGGGTTAGGGCTTCGTAATGACGGATATTAGTGACGATGACGTCGTTTGAGGACAAAGAGGGAATATGAGCAGCTTGGATCAGAAGATCCTGCAACTTGTCGATATGCTCTCTTTTCTTAGCCGAGATGAAGATCGATTGCACGTTTTCGGGAAGGCCGGTCGGTTTTAACTGGCGGTCAGTGAGCAGGTCGGCTTTGTTGAAAACGAGGATTAGCTGTTTCCCTTCCGAGCGGGGCAGTATCTTTTCGGATAATTGGGCGATCTGCAAAGAAGCATCGGCTGCATCTATCATCCAAAGGACAATGTCTGCTTGGTCAAGCTTCTGGAAGGTCCGTTCGATACCGATACTTTCGATCGCATCGTGCGTTTCGCGGATGCCGGCGGTGTCGATGAAACGGAAAGTGATCCCTCCGATGTTGATCGTGTCTTCGATGACGTCACGGGTTGTACCGTGGATGTCGCTGACAATCGCTTTGTCTTCATTCAGCAGGACGTTCAGTAGAGTCGATTTTCCGGCATTTGTCTCACCTATGATCGCTACAGGAATGCCATTCTTGATCGCGTTTCCTACACTGAAAGAGTTGGCCAGACGCGATATGACTGTTTCGATATGGGCCGCCAATGTGCTGAGTTCGCTACGGTCAGCGAACTCCAACTCCTCGTGGTCGCTGAAATCCAGTTCCAGTTCCATCAAAGAAGTGATATGCAAAAGTTGTTCGCGCAAGTTCTTTAATTCATGACTGAAACCACCGCGCATCTGGTTTAATGCCAAGCGGTGCTGACCGGCTGAGGTCGAGGCGATCAAGTCGGCGACCGCCTCGGCTTGGCTCAGGTCCATTTTGCCGTTCATGAAAGCACGTTGCGTATATTCGCCGGGGAGGGCGGAGCGGCAACCTCTTTCAATCAAAAGTTGCATGATTTGTTGCTGGATGTAGACGGAACCGTGGCAGGTAATTTCTACCGTGTCTTCGCCGGTAAAAGAATGAGGTGCGCGGAAAAGGGCGATCAGCACCTCGTCTATGAGCTCTTCACCACGCCTGATACTACCGTAACGCAGTGTATAGGCTTTCTGTGACAGCAGGCCTTTTCCTGCTGTACGCGGTACGAATATCGTGTTGCAGATTGCGATTGCTTCCGGTCCGGAGATGCGGATGACGGCAATCCCCCCGGCTCCGGGGGCAGTTGATACGGCGCAGATAGTATCTTCCATTAGTCTATACAGTTATTAATTCATATTTCTGTGTTCCAAGACCAATCTTTTCAGCATGTTCCAGTCCTGCTTGCCAGTTCGTGTCGGGGTGCATGAGGTGGAATTTGTCGCAACCTTCCAGATGTTCGTGATGCGGAGCGTCTGAAAGGCGGTTACCAGTCTCCAGGATCGGGGCCTTGATCACCATATCGGCACAAGCCTTGTCTAATGCGACCGGATCAAAAGAAGCGGCGATGCCCAGATCTGGCACAATCGCTGCATCATTGTGGTTCCAACAATCACATTCAGGTGAGACATTCATGATAAAGCTGATGTGGAAATTCGGCTTGCCGGACAAGACAGCTTTGGTATATTCGGCGATCTTGTAGTTTAAACGTTCAGACGTGTCGCCTTCACCCATGACGGCTCCGTCGTATTGGCAAAGAGCTACGCACTGGCCACAACCGACACATTTTCCGTAGTCGATTTCTGCTTTATGGGAAGCATTCAAATGAATGGCATCGTGGCGGCAATGCTTGACGCATATATTGCAACCCTTGCAACTTTCGATGTCGATTCTGGGTTGCGATGCCGAGTGAAGTTCAAGTTTTCCACCTACGCTGGCGCATCCCATGCCGAGGTTCTTCAAAGCGCCGCCGAATCCGGTCTGCTCGTGTCCTTTGAAGTGGTTCATAGAAATAATGATATCTGCATCGGCAATAGCGGAACCGATTTTGGGAGCTTTACAATATTCACCGTCGATTTCGATTTCACGGTATTCGGTTCCTTTCAGGCCGTCGGCGATAATCACGTCGCATTTGGCGGAAATGGGGTTGAAACCGTTTTCCATTGCACTTTCCAAATGGTCTACTGCATTGGCGCGACGGCCTGAGTACAAGGTGTTGCAATCTGTCAGGAAAGGCTTCGCCCCTAAGTTGCGAAGCAACGTGGCCATCCGGGCTGCATAGTTTGGCCGGATAAAGGCCAGGTTACCAGGTTCGCCGAAGTGGATCTTGATCGCTACAAACTGATTCTGGAAATCAATGTTTGCTATGCCCGCACGTTTTACGAGACGTTCCATCTTGTCCAACAAGTTACTGGACGGGGTCGTACGGAGATTGGTAAAGTAAACTTTAGACGTTTCCATTTGTTTATTGGTTTTTATAGGGACAAAGGTACGAAAAAAACTATTCTTCCTGTAAGTTGTTGGTTTTGTAGATTGGCTTTTATATATTATTTTTGTGTCAAATCAGTTATACTATGGACATGTTTTGGTTAAACCATGAGCAGTTACTTAAAGGCGTAAATCTGGGTTTCCAGCGTTACTTATCCCGACAGGTCAAGTGGGACAGGAGGCTGATCGGTATCTTTGGAGCGAAAGGGGTGGGAAAAACAACGCTTTTGTTGCAGCGTATCAAATTGGCTTATGGCGATTCTCATGAAGCCCTGTATTTGCCTCTCGATAATATATGGTTTCAGGAACGGTGCATGTTGTCCGAAACGGTCAGGCAATTTTATGAAGAGGGGGGCAGGCATCTTTTTCTAGATAATGTCCATCGATATGGTAGCTGGGTACAGGCGATAGAGTGTTTACACGACGATTATCCTGATATGCAGATAGTGTTTGCTGCACCTTTGCTGGTTGAAGGAGAGAAGACGGAGATGCCTTTTGACGGGAAAGGCGATTGGTATACGTTGCATACCATGTCGTTCCGTGAATATTTGTCCTATGAAGGTGCGTTGGATCTCAAACCGGTCCCGTTGGACGAACTTTTGCTTAACCATGCGGAAGTGACGCAACAGGTGATGGATGAAGTAAACATAGTCCCCATTTTCCGGAATTATCTGGAACATGGTTGCTATCCTTTTTATTGGGAAGATCCGGATGCCTTCAACTTCCGTTTGCAGGATTTGGTGCGAGATTCGATCGATGTGGACCTTCCCGCCATTCGACAGATGAATAATGCCATGTTCCGGAAGATGAAACAATTGCTGATTCAACTTGCCCAAGAAGCTCCGGAATTTCCCCGCATGCAGGCTTTGACATCCAAATATGAGGCGGATAATACACATATACACCGGTTATTGGGTTATATAAAAGAGATAGGGGTGCTCCGCATTCTACAAGTCAGAAAAGAAGACGGCACACTGGCCCGTTCGTATCGCTCTTTCCTGGCGAACACGAATCTGATGGCAAGTCTTTTCCGGGAGATGGAGCGGGTTTACGTGGGTGAGACGTTTTTCGTCGATCAGATGTCTAATTGCGGGACTGTGGAGCTTTTGCATAATGGAGATTATCGTGTGAATGAAAAGTACACGTTCATGATCGGTGATCCGTTGATGGATTATGAGCGTATCAAGAATGTGGAAAATGCGTTTGCCGCCATACACGGGCAGCCTAAGAGTGTCGGAAACAAGATACCTATCTGGGCACTTGGTCTTTGTTATTGATCGATTTTGTCATCAACTAATAAATATGTAAGTTATGTTGGAAAATATGAAAAACAGACGGACGATCCGTAAATATACGACTCAGGACATTCCGGATGCTTTGTTGAATGAATTGCTGGAGGTTGCTGCCCGTGCATCCAATACGGGGAATATGCAACTGTATAGTGTGGTCATTACCCGTGATAGGGCGAATAAGGAAAAGTTGGCTCCTGCCCATTTCAATCAGCCGATGATTACGGCGGCTCCGGTCGTGCTCACCTTTTGTGCCGATGCCAACCGTTTTGTAAAATGGGCGGAGCTGCGCGATGCAGTGGCCGGTTTCGATAATTTCCAGACTTTTATCGCTTCGACTATCGATGCGATGCTGTTTGCCCAAAGTTTCTGTACGGCAGCAGAGGAAAAAGGATTGGGAATCTGCTATTTGGGAACGACGGCTTATAACGCAGATAAGATTATCGATGCCTTGTCGCTTCCACGCTTGGTTGTCCCTATCGTGACAGTCACGGTCGGCTATCCCGACGGAATGCCTGAACAGGTGGAACGCTTGCCACTCGGAGCGGTGGTTCACCAGGAGGTTTATACGGATTATACGCCTGCTTCTATCGATGCCTTATATCACGATAAGGAAGAGTTGGAAGTAAATAAACAATTTGTACGGGAGAATGATAAGGAAACATTGGCCCAGGTCTTTACGGATGTACGTTATACGAAGGCCAACAATGAATATTTCTCCGACGTATTACTGAAAGTCTTGAAAGAGCAAGGCTTTTTGTAATCCTATGCGTTGTGGTTGCTAACCCTATGCTTTAACCTGCGTAACCCATAGGGTTAGCAACTGTAATGCATAGCTTTCTTTTAGATCCGGTCCAATACCGTTTCGATCAGGCCGGTCATGGAACCTTTGTATTCGGTATTCATGTCTTGGGCCACCCGACCGGCAATGATGCAGCACACGGTCATGGCACGATGTCCCATCAAGGCGGACAGTCCGGCGAGAGACGAACTTTCCATTTCGAAGTTGGTAATCCGAAAGCTTCTATTTTACGGTTCAGTTCCGGATCGGCGAGCGGCAAGCGGAGCTTGCGGCCTTGCGGACCGTAGAAGCCGTTGGCTGCAATCGTTACTCCCCGGATAATATCGTCTTGTGTGATCTGCTTGACCAGGGATGGATCGGCGGAAACGACATAGGGCTGGATGCCGCTTAGCTTCCATTTCAATTATCTCATCAGTTCTGATTCGAAAGCCTTGTCGCGCACTTTCTCGGAGCCGGCATAAAAATACAGAACTCCGTCGAACCCGATTGATTTTCCTGCTGCCACATAGGTCCCGACAGGAACAAACGGTTGCAATCCTCCTGAAGTGCCGACACGTACCATTGTCAGTTGCCGAAATATCGGTTTGATGGTACGAGAAGCAAAGTCGATGTTTGCCAAAGCGTCCAGTTCATTCAGGACGATGTCGATATTGTCGGTTCCGATGCCGTGTGAAAGTGTTGTGATGCGCTTCCCTTTGTAAGTGCCGGTGATGGTATGGAATTCACGGCTCGACACTTCACATTCTTTTGTATCGAAGTAGGAGGCGACGGTGTTTACGCGATCGGGGTCGCCGACCATGATGATCTTGTCTGCGAGCTGTTCCGGTTTCAGATGCAGGTGAAAGCAACTGCCATCGGGATTGATGATAAGTTCGGAAGGTGCGATCATTTGATTTCAGGTTTATGATTTCAGGTTTATGATTTCAGATTTATGATTTATCATCAACACATAAATCATAAATCTGAAATCATAAATCCTTGTTAGTCTTTTAATGGTTTCGAAGGTGCATTTGACGGTTTGGCGATTGCCTCACGCATGCTGGTATCTGCTTCGATATTCTTCATCTTATAATAGTCCATGATACCCAAATTGCCATTACGGAAAGCTTCAGCCATGGCCTTGGGAACTTCGGCTTCGGCTTCGATAACCTTCGCACGGGCTTCCTGTGCTTTGGCTTTCATCTCCTGTTCGACGGCAACGGCCATGGCACGGCGCTCTTCGGCTTTTGCTTGAGCGATATTTTTGTCCGCATTTGCTTGGTCTATCTGTAAAGCTGCACCGATGTTCTTGCCTATGTCGATGTCGGCAATATCAATAGACAGGATCTCAAAAGCCGTACCGGCATCCAATCCTTTGCGAAGCACTAATTTGGAAATGGAGTCGGGATTTTCCAAAACCGATTTATGGTTTTCGGAAGAACCGATAGACGATACGATACCTTCGCCTACACGGGCAAGGATTGTATCTTCTCCGGCACCACCTACCAACTGGCGGATATTGGCACGTACGGTTACACGGGCTTTGGCAATCAACTGGATACCGTCTTTTGCCACGGCTGTGACGGGCGGGGTATCAATCACCTTTGGGTTTACTGACATTTGGACTGCCTCAAACACATCACGTCCGGCAAGGTCAATGGCAGTGGCCATTTGAAAAGGCAATTCAATGTTGGCTTTCGAAGCGGATACCAAAGCATGCACTACTTTCTCAACGTGTCCGCCCGCCAGATAGTGTGCCTCCAGTTCATCGCGGGTGATGTTGCTCAAGCCGGCTTTATGTGCTTCAATCAGGCCAGGCACAATAATATAGGGCGGCACGTTACGAATACGCATCAGAAACAGTTGAACCAGTGATATGTTGACTCCTGAGACTTTGGCAGACAGCCATAGGAAAAACGGTACATAGTGGAAAAATAGTACCAGGAAAATGATACCGCCTATGATAGTGAAGGCAGTGAGATACATTGTGCTTGGATCCATGATTTTAGTTATTAATGATTACTTATTTAATGATTTGCAATTTACGGTTTGTTTTTCTCCACAAGTATCACTCCGTCTGTAATGCGGTTTACTATAATGGGAGTTTTCTCATTCAGAAAACCGTCTGTGGATTTTACTTCTACAATATCACCATTTATTTCGGCATACCCAATGAGGGCAAGACGGGTAGTGGTAATGCCGGTATCGCCAATTTTTACTTTCTCTTCGGCACTACGGTCTACTTTTGAAGTGATGTTTTTCTTCAAAGCTATCTTATCCAGGGTTTTGGAACGCATGAACCACACTAATGAACCAACGCAGGTGATGATGGATATGGCAAGTGTGATGAATCCGGCTGTTGCTCCTAAATTGGCAAAAGCGTAGTAGTTGGCATAAATGATGCAACCGCCTGCCAAAAGTCCGGCAATGCTGATGCCTGGTATGATGAATAGCTCTACGAGGAACAGTATAACTGCTGCAACGATTAAAATTGCGATGATGAATATGTCCATAACTGTTCTATTTAATGGTTTGCTTTTCTAATTTCCGCACTTGGATAGCAGTACGGTCTACTTCGTTTGCCAACTGTAGCACTCGTTTTTCCAAATCGAGTATAGCCGGAGCCATTTTGTTTCTTTCGTTCTGGTTGGCACGCGAATATTGGATGCGTATATTTTCCAGTTTATTTTGTTGCTGGTTATAGCTTTCTTTCAGTTGGAGATAGTTCCTGAATTGCGCTTTTGCTTGCGGAGAGCGGAAATCGGCAGCATAATGATAGATATTCCTGTCATCAATTACAAACTCAAATTCGTGCCGTTTCTTTATTTCCGTTTTTTCCTGCATCGTTTCCTGCAGGCGTTTCCTTGCATCGGCTACCAGGCTTTCATTCGTCCAGGTATCTCTGATGGAATGGAGTTGGGCAAGCTTTATCAGTTTGTTTTTATCCATGCTTTCATAGTTGTATACTTGTTTGGATGAGGCAGGAATGAATACATATACACATACTTTGCCTTCCGGCTGATAACGATCTGATGCAAACCAGCCGAGGTTATTGAATTCGTCTATAACGTACATATAATCATTATAAGGCGAATTGAAAGGCATGCCTACATTTTCCGGGGTCAGATAAGTGTCTGTGTTTGTATTGTAGCGTGTTACGAAAATATCGTACCCACCCATTGATGCAGGACCGTCTGCTGCATAATAGATAGTGATGCCATCAGCCAATACGTATGGATAACTGGCATTCATGGACTCGTTGATACTGCCGGGGAGCATATTGCCTTTGCCCCATTCGTCCATCATTTTATTGCGCGATAAGATGTTGAGCGTACTGTCTTTCTGTAACTCGCTATAATAGATTTTATTCCCTAACTCCGTTTCATATACAGTGCCACCTTTGCTATTGGAATTTTCAAAGTAGGTATCGTACATGAACAATTTCCCGGATTCAGGACTGATTTTGTACGCTTCGAGAAAATCTTTCTTGGCTACGACAAAACTGTCGATGAAGCACACTTCTTCTACGCCTTTCAGCAGACGGAGGTTGGCTTTGCTCTTTTCCAGAAGTTTTTCGGCTTCAGCGGTCGAACGTCTTCTTTTTGTCAGTTCTGCAATATAGTCTTCGTAAGTGCCGACGGCATCTTCAAATCGGTAAATGGCATTATAAGCCTGTGCCAAATAAAGTTGTCCGCTGGTGACCCGGCGTTTTACGGCTGTTTCCAGATACTTTATAGCTTCTTCCGCTTCTCCCGTATTCAGACAACATACGCCATACCACAAATTATAATTCCCGTTATTAGGTTGTGATTTTACAAATTTCTTAAAAACGGGCTTTGCCTGTTCGTATTGTCCTTTTTCATAGAGTATTTTTGCTTGGGCAAGGGTTTGTGCTGAAGCATGTATTCCAAAGAAACCAAACAAGAAAAGCAATATATATTTATTCTTCATACTAAAAAATCTTTTTTAATGAGTTCAAAAATACGAATTAATCCGGAATAAAGCTCTTTTCCGTAATTCTATTATGTTAATTCTTCTTTAAATGATTCTTTTCAGTTACTTTTGCAGCCAATTTTCAACTGATTTTTATGGCACTATTTACAGAGGAAGAGAAGACATTACGGCGTATAGAGAAACGCTTTGCCAAAGGAGTGGTGGAGTACGGACTGATAGAAGAGGGCGATAAAATCCTTATCGGGCTTTCCGGCGGCAAGGACTCTTTGGCGTTGGTGGAACTGTTGGCGCGTCGTTCCCGGATTCTGAAGCCACGGTTTTCGGTGGTTGCTGCCCATGTGGT
>OHAY01003108.1_pt1 | contig 11905 bp, 10 predicted proteins | sample 1577191 | NCBI WGS metagenome assembly OHAY01 (sample SAMEA3541504, study PRJEB24748) | human gut metagenome | biome: human gut; feature: human-associated habitat; material: faeces | place: China | collected 2012 | reverse complement strand
TTCTATTTGTTTTCATTTCCGTGTCCCTCTCCTGTTTCTCTTAGAAACTGATCGAACAACTGACTCTCTCTTTCTTCGTCCGACTTCCCGCCTGCAATCTTCGCCGCCGAAGCGATCGCAAGACCGGTGATCTCGCCCTTCAGTTCATGGATCGTTTTTTCCCGTTCAATGCGGATTGTCTCTTTTGCCGACGCGATCATGCTGTCCGCTTTGTTCCCCGCTTCTTCCAGAATACGGTCATACTCTGCCTTTGCGCTTTTTCTTGCATTTTCTACGATCTGAACAGACTCCTGTTTTGCTCCGTTTAACGCCGCTTCATATTCTTGTTTCATTTTAAGAGCGCCATCCTGCGCATCCTGCGCGCTCTGCAGTCCGTCTGCAATCAGTTGTTTACGTTTCTCCATAATGTCTGTCACAGGCTTGATCAGAAAATGTCTCAGCAAGAGATAGAGAATTATCACATTTATTATTGTATAGACAAGATTCATATTTATTTCTATCATCTTTTTCCCATGCCTTTCCCGTCATTTTCACAATGTAACATCTGACTTTATTAACCGAGAAGAATGATGATCAAAATTCCGATAATAAATCCATAAATAGCCGTTGCCTCCGCAAGCGCACATCCGAGAATCAGATTCTTACTGATCTTACTCTCTGCTTCCGGCTGTCTTGCCACTGCCTCTGTTGCCTTTCCGGTTGCGATACCAATGCCGATACCTGCGCCGATACCTGTTAAAATTGCAATGCCTGCTCCAATCGCGATAAGTGCTGTCATATCTGTTCTCCTTTTCTTTCTATAAGATTTAATTGATTTTTTCCTGAATAAACATGGATGTCAGGAACGTGAATACATAGGCCTGTAAGAGCCCGTCAAAAATATCAAAATAAAGACTGAATGGCACCGGCAGCGCCACTGGCAGCAGCTGTTTGATCAGTTCCATGATCACAAATGCGCCCAGCACATTGCCGAACAGTCGCATACACAGGCTGGTGGGCCGGATGGCGATCTCCAGAATGTTCATGGGGGTCATGATGGCGGTAGGAGCCGTCAGGCTCTTGAGGAAGCCGACCCCGCCGCGCGCGTGGATCCCGGCATACTCGATGAGGCAGATGCTCATTAAGGCCAGGGCGGCGGTGACATTCAGGTCCTTTGTGGGGGGCTTGATGCCAAACACGCCAATGAGGTTGGAGCAGGCGATATAGAGCGCTACCGAGATGAGGTAGGGCACATACCGCTTGCCTTTTTCACCCAGCAAGCCCACGAAGAAGTCGTTGATGAACGTCACGACGGTCTCCAGGATGGCCTGCCGCTTGGTGATGTGGTCTACCCGGAGGTTCCGGGTGAGGAGAATGGAGCCGATGACGAGGAACGCCATGATGCCCCAGCTGACTACCACCGACTCCGGGATCTGCAGGCCGCCGATGGAGATCATTTCCACGTTCAGCTCTTCTTTCAGAGCTGCCGTCAATGCGTTCATCGTGCTGCCTCCTTCCGCCGGGTCGAGGTCAGAGGTTGAGAGATTGAATCCAATACCGTTTTCACTCGATCTCCTTTCCGTAACATTTTGAAATTGAGAAAAGCACTGTTCTACGAGAAAAAGAAAGGAGGTGGCCGGAAACTCCGCTGCACGCCCTCCTTTGCTGTATTCTCTTTGCCTGCTTTTTTCGTCTGGTATCATAGCACGAAAGGCGCGGATTGATAAGCCCTCTTGCAAAGTTTCTACTTTTTGTTATATTCCGTACCAGAATGGATGAATATTTGTTGCTGATTTGCACAAGAAAGCAGCTTGTAACATGTGACAAGTGCACAAAATCTTAACTAAATTTTAACTGTTTAAGGGAAATGACCAGGCAAATTGTCGAAAAAATCCATACAGTATATATTGCTGATATATCCGATATATAAAATTTATATGACTTATCCGGCGCTCAAGCGGCTTGATTTTTCTTCAGAGATGTCCACCCTGTATGGCCGCGATCCCTATTTAGTAGAGTGAAAAGCTCAGGCGGCGGGGTTCTCGGCCTTGCCGCGGCGGAACACCAGCCGGAAGATGAACCGGGAGAGCGGGCCGCAGTAGAGCATCTGCCAGCACAGGGCCATGGGCATATTGCAGCCCCAGGTGTGCACCCACATGCCAAAGCTGGGCTCTTTAAACAGGACGGTTGCCACCAGGCTCATGACCGGGCACATGATGGCGACGATCATCAGGGAGATGGCATAGGTGATGAACTGAGGCCGGTCTGTGGGGCGCATAAAGGTAAAGGCCAGCGCCGTGGCCAGCTTTTCCACCACGAAGAACTCCAGGATGCAGGCCACGGGGACCATGATGGGCATTTCATGCAGAGCCATGAGAAAGGTGGCGTTGGTCACGCCGCCCGTGTTCAGGGCAACATTGTAGACGATCATGCCATAGACCATAATGGTGGCCATGACAATGGTGAAGACGACTTTTTCCAGCAGGGTTTTCGGCATAGTTTGTAACTCCTTTTTGGTTGATGGGGGAAAATTCAGGCGAACCTTCGCCGCACAAACAAAAAAAGACAGACGAGGGCGGAACCTTCGTCTGTCTTTGCACGACTACCATTCATTGCCCGCTATGATAGCACAAACTCCCGCCCCGCGTAAGAGTTTTCTGCCGTTTTCTCCCGTTTTGCGCAAATCCTTCCACGAACGACCCGAAATTTTCGGGCAGTTTATCGCATTCCCGCCGTCCCGTCAATCACCCGGAGCGAAGTTTGGCAGTTCTTGCGCAGAGGTTTTCCACAAAAGGCCCTGCGGGCCGTCCAGACTGCGCAGGGAGGCTGTTTCAGTCGTGCGTTTGTATGAACAATACAGTTTTTTTGTCATTTCTTGAAAAAATATATCTAATTCATTGTGCATTCTGCGAATAGACAAACCGCGCCCGCGCGTGTATAATAAAGCCAGAAACCAGAGAAGTACAGCAGAAGCTCAAATGAGAGCTAACCCCGCTGACTTTAAGCAGAAAGGAGCGAAGACCGATGGTCGATATGGAACCCGCACAGTACGCACAGACTGTCGGGGTTCGCTGAGAAGCAAAACAGAGGCTCACCACAAACGGGATGTTTCCCCCGTATAAAAACACAACAACAAGAGCCGTTCTTGAGCATCAATAAAGCGAATAACAGAACAGTCTGTGAAATAAAATCCCTCGCGTTCAAATAGATCCGCCGAAGGTGATCCCAATGAAGAAAGCTTTTGTACGGAACGTCTTATTTGAATAACTCCAAAGGAGAAACTCCGATGTACTAAGTAATGACACTCCCTTCGCAAATCTAACTCGAAAGAATGTGGTAATATGAAATTCATCTCTGTGATTCGTATCCCGCACTCCAACAGTTAAGAAAAGGGTCATTCCAATGTACTAAGAAATTCAGTCCCCTGCCAATCGTTCTTCACCGTTTCAAAGGAGAATCTTCTATGAAACGTCCGGTACAGACCGAAAAATGAAGAAATCGAGGTCAAGAGGCTATGACTCCGAAGAAGTAAGCATCCTGCCGACTGAGGGCTTGCAACCGCCTCAAGTCGGCAGGTTTTTTGTCTGATGTTTTCCAATGAAGCCTGCATCCTCCCGTTTTCCTGCCGGGAGGATGCGGGTTTTGTTTTGTCCCGGATATTTTGCGGCGGCAGGCGCGGGGCGTGTAGACTTTCGAATCTATTTCGTGTATACTTTTGCTCAGAAAGCAGCACTTACAAGGAGGCAGACCACTATGGCAAGCAATTTCGAGTTCTACTCCCCCACCCGGGTCATCTTCGGCAAAGGCACCGAACAGCGCGTGGGCGCGCTGGTGCGCGAATACGGCGGCACCCGTGTCCTCATCGTCTACGGCGGCAAGAGCGCCGTCCGCTCCGGTGTGCTGGACCGGGCTGAAAAGTCGCTGGCCGAGGCCGGCATTTCCAGCTGGACGCTGGGCGGCGTCGTGCCGAATCCCCACCTCGACAAGGTCTACGAGGGCATCCGCATCGGCAAAGAGAACAGCATCGACTTCCTGCTGGCCGTGGGCGGCGGCAGCGTCATCGACACGGCCAAGGCCATCGCCTACGGCCTGGCCGAGCCGGAAAAGGACGTCTGGGAGCTGTACGAACACACCCGCACGGCCAGGAAGTGCCTGCCGGTGGCCAGCATCCTGACCATCGCGGCGGCGGGCAGCGAAACATCCAACAGCAGCGTCATCACCCGGGTGGACACCCACCAGAAGCGGGCCTACAACGACGACATCAGCCGCCCGAAGTTCGCCATCATGGACCCCGAGCTCACCAAGACCCTGCCCGACTATCAGACCGAGTCCGGCTGCGCCGACATCATGATGCACACCATGGAGCGCTATTTCACCAATGGCGGCAATATGGAGCTGACCGACGCGCTGGCCGAGGGCCTGCTGCGCACCGTGATGAAGAACGCGCTCATCCTCCACACCGACCCGGCCAACTACGAGGCCCGGGCCGAGGTGATGTGGGCGGGCAGTCTGTCCCACAACGGCCTGACCGGCTGCGGCATCGCCTGCGGCGACTTTATGTCCCACAAACTCGAGCACGAGATGGGCGGTATGTTCGACGTGACCCACGGCGCGGGCCTCGCCGCCCTCTGGCCCAGCTGGGCGCGGTACGTCTACAAGGACTGCCTGCCCCGCTTCGTCCGCTTTGCCCGGAACGTCATGGGCGTGACCACCGACGGCACCGACGAGGAGATCGCCCTGAAAGGCATCGACGCCATGGTGGACTTCTACCACAGCATCGGGATGCCCGCCAGCTTCCATGAGCTGGGCATCGACCCCACCGACGCGCAGATCGACGAGATGGCCCGCCGCTGCCTCGAAGCTTGCGGCTCCGCCCTCGGCTCGGCCAAAAAACTCAGCCTCGACGACATGATCGCCATCTACCACGCCGCCAACCACTAAGAAAACTTTTTCCCTCCGCCCGGCACAGAGTATTTTGCTTACTCTGTGCCGGGCATTTTGTTGTCTTTTGTGTGCTTCATCTCACTTTTTGGCAAAGAAGTGGAAAAGAGATGAGAAAAATAAGAGCAGTGGTCTGAATTCGAAGTATAAACGAAGCGCACCCCTTCTCCACACAGAAGCAGAAGGGGTGCGCTTTTCTATATCCGCCGAAAGTTTTCAACAACACAAAACTTCATTCTCCTATCACAAATTTCCATCTTCCTTTTGGGAGGAGCTGTCTGCGAAGCAGACTGAGAGGGCTATCCATTCTTATAAAGAATAGATGTCTATAAAATTTCTATATTTTACAAAGGTTTCGTTTTGTGGTTTGATGGAGCCAGAACGATTTGTTTTGCTGCATCGGGGCTGTCAAACCTGCGTGAATGGGGTCGTTTCCTGCGTGAATCGCTGTGTCTAAGCCCCGATGGTTATGTTATAATATAGTCATAAGGGAGGAACTTGAGGATGGAGCTTCGATTTGCGGTCGTAGAAGACCGCCTGCCCGACGCTCAGCGGTTGGAGAGCCTTTTGCGGCTGGCTTTCGGCGGCGGGCAACCATTGGTCTGTGACCATTATGAGAGCGGCGACGCCTTTCTGGCGGCGTTCCCCTCAAAAAATTATCAGGTCGTTTTTCTCGACATCTGCATGGAAGGCACCAACGGCATCGAGACGGCGCGCATCCTGCGCCGGGCCGACCCCGACCTGCTGCTGGTGTTCGTGACTTCGTCCCCGGAATACGTATGGGACGCATTCCCCGTCCACCCCTTCGACTACCTGCTCAAGCCCTACCGGGAAGAAAAGCTCTTCCAGCTGGCCGACGAGCTGCGGCGGATGCTCTTCCGGGCCGAACCGGAGCTGGAAGTCCGCATCGCACGGCAGCAGGTACATCTCCCCCTGCGGAAGATACAGTACGCCATGGCCCAGAATCACTACGTCCGCATCGTCAGCGACGACGGCGAGTGCCGGGCAGTCTCCACCTTCTCCCAGGTGGAGCAGCTGCTGCGGGCGCAGGAGAACTTCATCGTCTGCAACCGGGGCGTCATCCTGAACATGGACAAGGTGCTCCGGCTGGACTGTGACTGCTTCGAGATGCTGGACGGCACCTGCCTGCCCGTGCGTCAGAAGGACAAGAACTCCCTGTTCGCCCAGTTCACACAATATCAGTTCCGCCATATGCGGCGGGAGCTATGACGCCGAGAGGAGGCCCGACCTTGGACTTTTCTTTATTTGGACGCTATTTTCTGGACCTCGCCATCTTCTACCCGGGGGCATTCCTCTGCCTCGCGCCCCTGTGGGAGCATGTGAAGGCCCCCCGGCGCACCGCTGTGCTGACAGCCGCTCTCGTCACGGTCATCTGCCTTGCAGCGGCGGCCCTCTGCGCCATCTTCGAGCTGGACAGCAACATCCTGCTCCTACCCACCCTGCTGGCGGCGTTCTGGCTGCTGCGCTGGCGGGTGGGTCCGGAAGTTTCCGTGAGCCAGACCGCCTTTCTCTTCGCCGTCTCCGGCGTCATGACGGCAGTCTGCTCCCTGCTTTCCGTGGTGCTCAACGCCCGGGCTGAGGTGGGCAACGACGCCCCGGCCTGTCTCGTCTCCACCTCCCTGCTCAAGCTGGGACTCTCGGCAGTGCTCTGCATCATCTTCTGGTTCACCGCCGTCCAGTGGAGCCGCTGGCTGCTGCGGGAGTACCGGGGCGAAGCCTTCTGGCAGTCGGCGTGGCCGCTGCCCACCATCTACGCGGCTTTCCTCGTCTTCTGTATGCCGCTGGACCCGGCCGTCGTGCTCATCAACCGTCTGATGATCATTTCTGTTCTGGCCGTCACCATCTCTCTGCTGGGCATCTTTTTGCTGCTGTACGAGATGTATCAGGTGGCCCGGGAATACACCCGCAGCGCCCAGCTCGACCGGGAAAACCAGCTTCTGGCCGTGGAATCCCGCCGCTACACCGAGCTGCGGGCCTATATGGAGCAGACGCGGCATCTCCGCCACGACTTCCGCCAGCATCTCCATGTCATCGCCGGACTCACCGAGGCCGGGCAGGTAGATGAGCTGAAAAACTACCTGCACCAGTACGAATCCGAGCTGAGCGAGGAGCGCCCCACCCTCTGCGCGAATCCTGCCGTGGATGCTCTGGCCGGTCACTACGACCACGAGGCCCACAGCCTCGGCGTGCCGGTGGACTGGCGGCTGGAACTGCCCCGCCAGCTGGCCATCCCGGAGGCCGACTTCTGCATGATGCTGGGCAATCTGTTGGAAAATGCTTTCCACGCCAGCCAGAAGCTGCCGCCCGAACAGCGGCAGGTGAAGGTGATGGCCCGAATGCTGAGCCCCGCCATGCTGGGCCTGCTGGTGGAGAACCGCTATGACGGTGTGCTCAAGCGCCAGCAGGGCATCCTCCACTCCACGAAACACGACGGAATGGGCATCGGCCTCGTCTCCATCCAGACGGCTGTTTCCAGATATGGCGGTTCTATGACCGTCGAGACCGAGAACGGTTTGTTCCGGGTGAATATTCTGCTGAACTTATAACCTCTCCGTCACGCCTGCGGCGTGCCACCTCCCCTATCGAGGGGAGGCTGAGAGGTCATGTTATCAAAAAAGGAGGACTCCACCATGAAAATGACCCGACGCAGCTTCCTCAGCGCTTCCGCTCTCACACTGCTGTCCTGCCAGCTGGCCCCCGCCGCCAGGGCAGACTGCCTTCTGTCCGACCTTTTCCACGGCGCAGACACCGCCCTGCCGCCGAAGCCTCTGACGGCAAAAGTCGTGGACGCCAACCCCTTTATGGGCCGCAGCGAGTCAAACATCCACCACGACTGCTACAACACTGACTCCACCGACGCCATCCTCCCCGTGGGCATCTGCCCCGAGGTCAACGTGGCAATGGAAAAGACGAACCCCAACGCCTCCCCGGCCATCTTCTTCGACAACTTCGATAACCCCGTCAGCCCGTTCCTGGGCGGTCTGGCCATCCGTGACCTCGACGCAGAAGAAGTCCGCACCATCGGCTTTTTCTCTCCCGCCAAGCACGACGGCGGCGGCTATCTCATCCAAAGCTCCTATTCCTTTGTGGACGGGCGCAACCTCATCGTCTGCCCCACCAGCCACAACCATGTGCTGATGCTTCGTGCCACCGACGAGAAGGGTACGCCTCTGCCGGTTTTTGAAAAGGTACTGGACATCAACATCAAAGAGGCCGCCGAGCGGGTGCTTGGCCGCAGCCTCGAGCAGAATCTGCTCTCCATCGTCTTCGACTACGACGGCAACCTCTGGTTCGTCACCGGCGGCTTCCGCATCTACCCCAGCCGCGGCCAGCAGGGCGCGATGGGCTACATCTCCCACAATGCCATCGACGCCATCCTTGCCGGCGGCACCGCCGACCTCGACCACGAAGTCCATGTCTATGCTCCCGCTCCGGGCGAGGGTGCTGAAAACGGCATTGCCTCCTGCCGGGAGGGTGCGGTCATCCTGACGAACCTTGCCTGCTACCTGCTGCGTGCCAACGGCGGCGTTGAAGTCGTCTGGCGCACCCCCTACGACAGCGTGGGCGCAAAAGACAGCCGCGAAGGCGCTGCCACCACCGGCGGCGGTCTGGCATGGGGCGGCGGCTGCTCGCCCTCTCTGAGCCGGGAGCTGGTCTTCTTCACCGACAACCTCGAGACCGTCAGCCTGATGGCTGTGGACATCCACACCGGCGAAGTCGCCGCCAGCCACCCGGTCATCGACGAGCTGCCCGCCAACATGCCGGTGTCGGTGGAAAATTCGGCCATCGTCTACGACCACGGCAATGGCCGGGTCAGCACCATCGTCTGCAACTGGTTCGGCGCAGGCAGCCCCAACCTCGCAAAGCCCGACAGTGACTCTTCCATCCAGAGCTACGAGAACATCTACGACCGCAACTGGCTGCTCAAGGGCAACTGCATGATCATGCCCGGCGTCGAACGGGTGGACACCATCCGCACCGCCGACGGCTGGACCATGAAGAGCGTCTGGTGCCGCGACGACCTCAGCGACACTTCCATGATGAAGCTCTCCACCGCCACCGGCTATATCTACGGCTTCGTGCAGGACGTGGACAGCGGCATGTGGCAGTACATCGTGCTGGACTTCGACACCGGAAAGACCGTCCTCACCGTGGACGTTGCCTCCCTCTACGGCTACAACAACATGGCCATCGGTATGTACGCGGGCCGTGACGGCAACAAGCTCTACTGCCCCACCGGCTACAAAGAGCTTCTCCGCCTGCAGGACCGCTTCGTCTTCCTGCCCGAGATGCCCTACCGGAAGGTCGATCTAGACAAGACCTCCCGCCGGGTGCTTTCGGCGGCAGAGTTCCAGGCCGCAGGCGGCGCCGGCACCCCCGCAAGCTGGCTCCACACCGCCACCCTCGACAACCTCCACCCCGCGACTACTGTTTCTTTCCGCATCAACGGCCTGACCGGAAATGCCGCCGACTATAAGCTCTTCGCCCTCGGCACGGATGGCCGCTACCACGAGGTGTCCGACTGGCACTTCGACGATGCCCCGGCCCGTCTCAGCGCGAAGAAGGTCTACACTATCTGCCTCACCGCACAGGACGGCGGCAGCTTCGACCTCTCGCCCGACGCCAAGGAAGTCACCCTCTCGGTGGTGCTGGCACGATGAATCTCTAAACCAAAAGCCCATCTGTACCACGGTACAGATGGGCTTTTTATCACACTATCGTATTTTACAGGGTGCTCAGCAGGCGGTGGCCGCCGTTCTGGTCGGCGGCATAGCGGGTGGTGCGGTTGACCTGATTGTCCAGCGGCAGGCCCTCAGCGTAGCGCTTGAGGTTGTGGATGAAGATGTCCACGATGTTGTCCAGCGTCTTGGGCAGGCTGAACTTGCCGGAGTTGTGGGGCGTGATGATAGCGCCCGGCTCACCCCACAGCGGGTGGTCGGCAGGCAGAGGCTCCGGGTCGGTGACGTCGAGGCCCGCGCCGAAAATTTTGCCGCTGCGCAGGGCCTCCACGAGGGCGTCGCTGTCCACGGTGGTGCCGCGGCCCACGTTGATGAGGATGGCACCGTCCTTGCAGCGGGCGAAGCGCTCGGCGTTGAACAGCTTGTTGGTCTCAGGGGTGCCGGGCAGGCTCAGGGCGATGAGGTCGGCCTCGGGCAGCTCCTCGTCCAGCTGGCTCTGGGCCACCACACGCAGGCAGTAGTCCGGGCAGGGCGTGTCGGGGTGGACCGTGCGGCGGACGCCCACCACCTCAGCGCCCAGCATATGGGCGCGGCGGGCGAAGTTGGAGCCGATGTCGCCCATGCCGACGCAGAGCACCCTCGCCCCGGTGATGCCCCTCACGGGGCGGTCGATGGGAGCCCACTGGCGCTGGTTCTGGCGGTCGCGGTAGAGGAACATATCCTTCTGGATGCCCAGCCACATGGCCAGCATCCACTCGCTGATGGCCAGACCGTAGGCACCGGTGGCGTTGGTCACCATGCAGTTTTCGGGCAGGACGCCGGGCTTCAGGTAGGCGTCGGGGCCGGCGGAGTTGGACTGGAACCACTCGATGTGCTTGTTCTGGCGGATCATCGACACTGGTGCGTTGCCCAGCACGACATCGGCCCAGAGCACATCTTCGGCGTGGACGTCGTCCAGCGCGTTGAAACGGAATTCAAATTCCGGCACGGATGCCTCCAGCGCGGCGCGGTGGGCGTCGTTCAGGGGCAGACATACCAAAACTTTTTTGTGCATAGGGATACCCTCACTTCCTGTGTATTCTTCTATAAGAATACTCTCCCCCGCCCCGCTCCGCAAGAGGCAAAATGGCCGCTTTCTTAAGAATTCCTTAGGATTTTATCCCACAAATCCCAAGAAGTATGTGATAAGCTGTCCACAATGCAGAAAATCTGCTATACGGATACTATGCAATACAGGAAAGGAATCATAGACTATGCAGACCATCATGATCGTAGAGGATGACCCGGACATCCGGGACGGCGTGCGCATCCTTCTGTCCGGGGAGGGCTACCGCATCCTCGAAGCCGAAAACGGCCCCCGCGCCCTCAGCCTGCTCACACCGGAAGTCGATCTGGTCATCCTCGACATCATGATGCCCGGCATGAGCGGCCTGCGGGTCTGCGAGGAGATACGAAAGACCTCCACCGTCCCCATCCTCTTTCTCACCGCAAAATCGCAGGAATCCGATAAGCTTCTGGGCCTGACGGCGGGCGGCGACGACTATCTGTCCAAGCCCTTCTCCTTCGCGGAGCTGAGCGCCCGGGTCAAGGCTCTGCTGCGGCGCTACTGCGTCTATCAGGGCAAAGACCAGGTCGAACCTCACCACCCCAGGCCCGACGCCCAGATACTGGAGCTCCACGGCGTGCGCATCGCGCTGGACTGCAACCGGGTCTGGGTGGACGAGCAGGAGGCCGACCTGACCGAGACCGAGTACAAGATCCTCAAGCTGCTGATGCAGAGCCCCCAGCGCATCTTCCCGGTGCAGGTCATCTACGAGACCGTGTGGGGCGAGCCGTATTTCTACGTCTCCAACGGCACCGTCATGGTGCATATCCGCAATCTGCGGATGAAAGTAGAGCATAACCCTCAGAATCCTCAGCGCATCTGCACTGTCTGGGGCAAAGGCTACCGCTTTGCGGCGCAGGAGGACGGCAATGGCAACACCTGAAAAGCACGGTCTGGCGAAACAGTTCACCCGGCTCATCATCTTGTCGGGGCTGGCGAGCTTTCTGCTGCTGGGCTTTCTGCAGGTGGTGCTGAACAAGGGCCTCCGTCTTTATTTCGACCAGCCCGAGGTTCAGACCAAAGCTTCCCAGTATCAGGTCAACGAGCTGCAGAACTATATCACCGAAAATTCCCTTTCCAGCACAGACATCAAAAAGCTCACCGACTGGACGCGGAGCCATCGCTATAACCTGTTGGAGCTTTACCGCGACCAGAAGCTCATCTATTCGTCCTACGCCCC
>OHAY01003106.1_pt1 | contig 11914 bp, 14 predicted proteins | sample 1577191 | NCBI WGS metagenome assembly OHAY01 (sample SAMEA3541504, study PRJEB24748) | human gut metagenome | biome: human gut; feature: human-associated habitat; material: faeces | place: China | collected 2012 | reverse complement strand
GCGGACGGTGATCTTGCCGGTGTTGTTGCGGCCGGCATGCTTTTTCTTGGATTCGAGCAGGCTGCGCTCCGGGTCAACCTTGGACAGGACACTGTAATCAGTAACAGTCATGCCACGGCGACCGGGGGTAGTCGGCTTGTACTTCTTGATAGCCATGATGTTCTCCTTGTTGTTATCTTATGAATTATTCTCGGGGTCATATCCCCATAAGCGAACCCCTCGGCGGGGTCCTGAGTGACGGCCTTGCGGCCATCAGGTCATCAAACCATGGAGTTGAAGAACTCGATCTCCTTGGAGTCCGGGGTCAGGGTGACGATGGCCTTCTTGCTCTTGGCAGTGTAGCCAGCGTGCATGCCCTGGCGGCGATAACGGCCGCGGACGGAGATGGTGTTGACCTTAGCGACCTTGACGCCGAAGATTTCCTCAACGGCCTTCTTGATCTCGATCTTGCCTGCGTCAACAGCAACCTCGAAGGTGTACTTGTTGTCCTGTGCACCCATCATGGAACGCTCGGTGATAACCGGCTTCTTGATAATGTCGTATGCGAACTTCATTATGCGTATACCTCCTGAAGCTTCTCAACTGCTGCCTTGTCGATGATGAACTTGTCAGCATTGAGGATCTCGTATACATTGAGGGTGGACGCGATCGTGGTGCGAACGCCCGGGATGTTAGCCGCAGACTTAACTACGTTAGCGCGAACCTCCGGGGTAACGACCAGGCTCTTGCCGGTTGCCTCGATTGCATTGAGGAAGCCAACGAAGTTCTTGGTCTTGATCTCGCCCATATCCAGACCGTCGATGACGATGATCTCGCCGGCTGCTGCCTTAGCGGACAGAGCGGAGAGCATTGCCAGACGCTTGGTCTTCTTGGTCAGGCTGTAATTGTAGGAACGCGGCTTCGGGCCGAGGGCAATACCGCCGTGGGTCCACTGCGGAGAGCGGATCGAACCCTGACGAGCGCGGCCGGTGCCCTTCTGGCGCCACGGCTTGATGCCGCCGCCACGAACCTCTGCGCGGGTCAGCGTGGACTGAGTGCCCTGACGCTGGTTAGCCAGGTAATTCTTTACTGCAGCGTGTACGACAGTCATATTCGGCTCGATACCGAAAACAGCTGCGTTCAGCTCCATTTCGCCGGTCTTCTTACCGGTCATATCAAAAACTGCTACTGTAGGCATGAGTTGCTCCTCCTTCCCTTACTTTCTTGCGGATGCCTTCTGCGGGTTCTTGCTGACGCCAGCCTCGCCCTTGACAAGCTTGTTGTTCTTAACGGTGTTCTTCAGAACGACGATGCCGCCCTTCGGACCCGGAACTGCGCCGCAGACAGCGATGAGGTTGAGCTCAGCGTCTACCTTGACAACGTCCAGGTTCTGAACGGTAACCTGCTCAGCACCCATGTGACCAGGCATCATTTTGCCCTTCATGATCTTGGAAGGATCAGAGCACGCGCCCATGGAACCAGCGTGACGGTGAACCGGGCCGGTACCGTGGGTCTCCTTCAGACGGGAAGCGTTGAAACGCTTGATAACGCCTGCGTAGCCCTTGCCCTTGGAAGTGCCGGTGACGTCTACGAAGTCGCCCTCAACGAACATGTCAGCCTTGACAACGTCGCCGAGCTGGAACATCGTGCAGTCCTCGAAACGGAACTCCTTCAGGTACTTCTTCAGGGAGTCGCCAGCCTTCTTCAGGTGACCCTTCTGGGGCTTGTTCAGGCGAGCTTCCTTTACATCCTCAAAACCGAACTGAACTGCATTGTAGCCGTCCTTCTCCTCGGTCTTGAGCTGAGTTACAACGCAAGGACCTGCTTCGATTACGGTGCAGGGGATAACCTTGCCGTCAGCGTTGAAGATCTGGGTCATGCCGACCTTCTTGCCGATGATTGCTTTGTTCAGCATTTTGTTTTTCCTCCTTAAAGGTTATTGGTTGACGGCATTTAACCGCCAACATGACCTCGCCGCGCGTGTCGCGGCAGGGCTTTCAAATCTCCGGCGGGTTAATCCGGCGATTTGTAAACTTGTTTTGTGCAATCGTCCTTGCGGCGATTGCGTTCGCGTCCGCTCTTTAGATTAGAGCTTAACCTCGAACTCAACGCCGGCCGGCAGATCCAGGGTGGTCAGAGCCTCGATGGTAGCCTGGTTCGGGTTGATGATGTCGATCAGACGCTTGTGAGTGCGGCGCTCGAACTGCTCGCGGGAGTCCTTGTACTTGTGAACTGCGCGCAGGATGGTTACGATCTGCTTCTCGGTCGGCAGCGGGATCGGGCCGGAAACCTTAGCGCCGTTGCGCTTAGCGGTCTCGATGATCTTCTCTGCGGACTGGTCGATCAGCTCGTGATCATACGCCTTCAGGCGAATGCGGATTTTCTGTGCGTTTGCCATTGTGGAATATCCTCCTCGTATGTGTGCCATACATTAAAATAATGTTTTGACTCGCTACGGAGAGAAACTGCAACTCCGCCGCGCGTATCGCGAACGGACATGAAAATAACCGGGCACACTTACAGTGTAACGATCCGGTCACAATTAGGAAACGTAAGTGGTTCGTGCCATCGGCTTTGCGGCGCATCTGCCGCGAGTCCCGAATTTACGCAGGAACATTGCGTTTTGCCGAGGCCCTGCGCCTCAGCTGATAGCAGTTATCTCAACCGCCCGATTGTCGGACCTACTCCGCCGAAGTTACCTGCTTCCTAGAGCAGCAATCTCCGGCATCATCGCGTTGTCTGCGGTGTCTCTCGCAGAACCTTAACTATATTACTATATCCTCGGCATTCTGTCAAGGGGATTTCACGAAATTTACGAGAAATTTTTGTGCAGGCTGACAGCCCATCTCCTGCCGCCCTCCGGCGTGCGGCGGCACCTTATATATAATAGGTATGGCGGCGCGCAGCGCTTTTCTTTTTCTGCGTTTTATCTTCCGAACTTTTTACGGGATTTTCGACGTTTTTCACGCATTTTACCAGAAAAATCCGCCCATTTCCGCTCTGTTACCATTCTGCAAGTTGCATTCCCTGTGATGTTATGGTAGAATAAACCGTAAATCAAATCTGGAGGGACACTATGCAGATCGGAACGGTAAAAATTGACGGACGGCTCGTACTTGCGCCGATGGCAGGCGTGACCGACCTCGCCTTTCGCCGCATCTGCCGCGAGCACGGCGCGGCTCTGACCGTAACCGAGATGGTCTCGACCAAGGCGCTGTGCTATCAGGACAGGAAAACGCCGCGTCTGCTCGAACTTGCGCCGGACGAGCATCCGGCCGCCGCGCAGATCTTCGGTCACGAGCCGGAGACCATGGCGGAGGGCGCGCGCATCGCGCTCGAAAAATCCGGCTGCGACATCATCGACATCAACATGGGCTGCCCTGCTCCGAAGATCGCCGGCAACGGCGACGGCTCGGCGCTCATGCGCAGCCTGCCGCTCGCCTCGCGCGTCATCGAAGCGGTCGTCAAGGCCGTGAACGTCCCCGTTACCGTCAAATTCCGCAAGGGATGGGATGAGGGAAGCGTCAACTGCGTCGAATTCGCCCGTATGGCGGAGCAGTCCGGCGCAGCCGCCATCGCGGTCCACGGCCGCACCCGTGCGCAGCAGTACAGCGGCCGGGCTGACTGGGACGCGATCCGTGCGGTCAAGCAGGCGGTCTCCATCCCCGTCATCGCCAACGGCGATGTCGCCGTCCCGGAGGACGCGGTGCGCATCCTCGAATACACCGGCGCGGACGGCGCGATGATCGGGCGCGGCGCACTCGGTGATCCGTGGATCTTCGAACGTGCGAACGCGCTTCTCGAAACCGGCGTCTGCCCTCCCCTGCCGCCGTTTGCCGAGCGCATGGATACTGCCGTGCGGCAGATCGAGCTTGCCGCCGCGCAGAAGGGCGAGCACATCGCCATGCTCGAGGCGAGACGGCACGTCAACTGCTATCTCAAGCAGCAGAGCGGCCTCAAGACCTTCAAAAGCCGCATCTGCGCCCTCGAACGTCTCGAGCAGCTCTACGAGATCGTCGAGGAGCTCAAACAGACCGTCTCTGAGGAATGACACCCGAAAGGAGGGAGCACGGGTTGGACGACAAGCATATTCTGGCAAGGGCGCGCCGCGGCGAGCTGGACGCCTTCGAGGAGCTCGTGCGCCGCTATGAAAAGCGCGTTTATGTCATTGCGCTGCGCTCCTCCGGCAATCCCGAGGACGCCGCCGACATCACGCAGGAGGTTTTTCTGCGTGCGTGGCGTTCGATCGAGAATTTTCGCGGCGACAGCGGCTTTTCGACCTGGCTGTTCCGCATCACCATGAACATCTGCGTCGATCATGCGCGCCACCGGCAGACGCAGCCGCAGACCACGACGCTGACGACCGAGGATGATGAGGAGCGTCCCATCCACGATACCGCTCCCACGCCCGAGGAGCAGCTCGACAATAAGGAGCTGGGGCGCGAGCTTGCCGCCGCGCTCGCCGAGATCAGCGAGGAGCACCGCCGCATCGTGCTGCTGCGCGATGTTTCCGGCATGAGCTATTCCGAGATCGCAGAAATCCTCGAGATCAGCGAGGGTACGGTAAAATCGCGGCTTGCGCGCGCACGCATTGCCCTGCGCAGGATTTTGCTGCAAAGAGGGAACATTCTGCCGCTCGCTCCGTCTAACCATGAGAAAGGAGGCGAGACGCATGAATGATGAAGAATATTTCGAACAGCTCTGCTCGAACAGCGTGGACGGCACGCTGACCGACAGCGAACGCGAAAAGCTCGAGGCGCATCTTGCAGAGTGCCCTTCGTGCGCCGCGCTGCTGCGTGATCTCAGGGAGATGCGCGCACTCTTTGCACAGGAAGCCGAGGCGCCGGACGGCCTCCATGATGGGATCATGGAGCAGCTGCGGCAGGAGACCAAGCTGCACGTCGTTCAGCCGGAAAAGCCGGTACGCCGCATGCCGGTGTTCACCATGGTCGGCGTTGCCGCGGCAGTCGTGCTCGTTGTGCTCGGCGGCGGTCTGATGCCGTCGTTCAGCACGGTCGGAAGCGGCAGCTCCGATGCGTCGGCAGACGCCGGTGATACGGCAGCCGCTGTGACTGCGGACAGCTATTCCGACGATGCAGGCGCGGCGTCCGACGGCGCCGCTGCAGATATCGCAGAGGCGGCTGAAAATGCGGGCATGAACAGCGCATCACGCAGCATTCCCGAAACCACCGTGCAGGGCACGAGTGATATTGCCGCAGGCGGCAGCGCGTCAGGCGAGACCGCGCCGCAGACGGCAGCAGAGGATACGCCCTCTGTCTTCTCCCTCCCCGAGGCTGACAGCAGCATCGCCGCGCAGAGCGGCGGCATATCCGGCCGCGCGATCTCGGACGGTGACTCTGCCGGCATCGTTCCCGCCGAGGACACCGGCGCGCTCACGCTCCCCGAGGCGGTGCGCGGGCTGCGCATCGCACACTGCTATATCGCAGACGGCGGCGAGCTGCCCGAGCTTGACGGCAAACTGCTGTATTCAGACAGCAGCGCGGCATGGTTCCAGCTCGACAACAATATGTCTACGCTTCAGAACACACTGAACGCGCTCGAAAAGTCTGGCTGCACCGTGACCGCTTACGAGGACGTCGGTCTGACGCTCGACAGCAGGGCCGACTCGTGGCTGCTCATCGTTCGAAACTAAGGCAATACCGCACAATCAAAGCTGCGGCGCTGCCAAAAAACAGGTGTGACACCGTTTGATACGGTATCACACCTGTTTTTATTTTGACTGTCTCACATCACCAGCGTGAGTATCCTGTCGCTGAACAGATACCCGGCGGAGATGAGCGCGGTATTCCACGCCGCGATACCGATGGCCGACCAGCCGATGAACCACTTGACCGGCATACGGATGAGACCGGCCGGAATGGAAACGATCGTGCGGAGCATCGGGATGATGCGGCAGAGCGCAAGTCCGCGTCCATGCTGCGCGTCGATGAATTCATGGCATTTCTGTACGAACGAGCGGAATTTCCTGCTCTTTCCGAACAGCTTTTCCATGATCGGCTCGCCGCCCCAGTAGCAAAGGCCGTAAATGACCAGACTGCCGAGCAGTCCGGAAGCAACGCTCAGCACGAGCGTCAGCGGCAGCGACAGGCTGCTCTGCGCGATGAGCACGCCGATACACGGCATGATGACGCCCGCCGGAAAGCCGGGCAGATTCATGTATTCACAGAAGATCACGCCGCAGACCAGAAGCAGTCCGTACTGATGAAAAAGTTCAAAAAATGCAGCAGCTGTCATAGTGCCTCGCCTGCCTTTCCTGCTGTCTGTTTTGTGTGGAATATAGTATACCGCTCTGCGCAGCCTCATGCAAGGTCGGCAGAGCGGTGTTTGCAATAAGTTCACAATTCAGACGCGGTATTTGCCGCGTTCGATCGGGCCGAACAGCCGGGCCAGCAGGCGGTGCAGCAGTGCGAACAGACCTTCACGGGTATTTGCTTTCATGATAATTCCTCCCTTTTATCACTGCGCGGTGGTCTCTATCCCTTGTACCTACAGTATACCTCGAAAGTCCCTGTTATTTCCCTCACAAAACCGTGAATTTTTTCTTAATTTTTTATGAAGTCGGCTCGTCGTCCTCCGCCGCGCCGAGCATGCGCTCGGTTTCCGCCTCGGAGAGCTCGGTGACGCTCTTGAGGCGGCGGCGGATGGCGCGCGTTCTCGTGCCGACCAGCTTGTCCAGCTCGCGGCTCGCCTGATCGAGACGGTTCTGCGTCTGCGTCAGGCAGGTCTCGAACTTGTCAAATTCGGTCTTGACCGCGCCCAGAACGTTCCACACCTCGCCCGAGCGCTTCTGGATGGCGATCGTGCGGAACGACATCTGAAGGCTGTTCAGCAGCGCCGCCATCGTGCTCGGGCCGGCGATATTGACATGATAATCGCGCTGGAGGATCTCGACCATGCCGCGCTGCACCGCCTCCGCGTACAGCCCTTCAAACGGCAGGAACATGATGCCGAATTCTGTGGTATACGGCGGTGCAAGATACTTGTCGCGGATGTCCTTCGCCTCGCTCCGGAGCGTCAGAATGAGCTGCTTCGCGCAGGCGTCGATCTGCTCGCGCGAGCCGCTCTCATAGGCATCGCGCAGCGCGCCGTAGGTGTCGCCCGGGAACTTGGAGTCGATCGGCAGCCAGACCGCGCCGCCGTCCTCCGCCGGAAGGCGTACGGCGAACTCGACAACGTTGCGGCTGCCGGGCACGGTCGCGACGTTTTCCGCATACTGCTCAGGCGCGAGGATGTCGGACAGGATCGCGCCGAGCTGGATCTCGCCCACGATACCGCGGTTTTTGACGTTTGTCAGCACCTTTTTGAGGTCGCCCACGCCCTGTGCGAGCGTCTGCATCTCGCCGAGGCCGCGGTAGACCTGTTCCAGGCGCTCATTTACCAGACGAAAGGATTCGTTCATGCGGTCAGACAGTGTTTTTTGCAGCTTTTCGTCCACAATGCCGCGCATTTCGTCCAGCTTTTTGTTGTTGTCCTCGCGCAGCTCGCGCAGATTGCCGTCCACGGCGGCGCGGATGCCGTCGAGCTGCTGCGATGTTTCGACCGAAAAGCCGTGCAGGCGTTTTTCAAAGCGGTCGAGCTGGCCGGAGACCGACCGGTCCATCGCCGCAAGGCGGCTGTCCTGTGCTTCGCGGCCCTCGCGCAGATTCTGCGTGACGAGCGCGCCGAGCGCCGAGATCGCGCCGCTGTCGGTCGTTTTCGGCGGCTGCACCGGCTTTCGCGCGAGCAGGATGATGACGAGCACGAGCAGAACGGCCACGAGTGCGAGTGTGATGACGGGAATGAGTTCCATTTGGTTTTCCTTTCGCTGAAACAGGGATTAACGAAGGACGCCGAGATCCTTCGCGATGCGCTGCATGTCCTCGTCGGTCTCGGCGATGACGTCCGCGCAGTGCTTGAGGTCGTCCGACAGGTTGGGCGGCACCTCTACGTTAGATTTGTACCGCAGCTGATGCTCCAGGCTCGCCCAGAAATCCATCGCGATCGTGCGCAGCTGAAGCTCGATGCGCACCGGGACCGTGCGCTCGGACAGAAAGATCGGCACCTCAAGGATCAGATGCAGGCTGCGGTAGCCGTTCGGCTTGGGACTGCTGATATAGTCCTTTTTCTCGATGAGCGTCAGATCGCTCTGCCGCATGAGCATATCCGCTACGGTATAAATATCCTGAATGAACGGACAGATCACGCGGATGCCGCCGATGTCGTTCAGGTTATCCATCATGGACTGAAGCGTCACCGGAAAGCCGCGGCGCTTGAGCTTGCCCACGATGCTGCGCGGCGTTTTGATGCGGCTCTTGATCGCGTTGATCGGGCTCGGCTTGCCCGAAATGCGCGACTCGTCCGCCAGAATGTCCAGTTTGGTCTTGATCTCACGAATGCCGGACTCATACAGCATCATAACCTGCTGAAGCTGCATCGCAGACTCGACCAGTGTCTCTTCATCATGTTCGGAAAGTCTGTCGATCGCAAAAAAATCCGCCAGATCCATGTTATCTCCTCCTGTTCTCGTTCTCTGTCTTCAGTATAACATATATCCTGTTATCATTCAATGTCAGCACGGATACAATCCACCAGATATTGTGTCTTTACCGTACACCGCCGCGCAAAACCGCACGGAAACCGCACAGTCGGTAAATTCCTGTCTCCGGCCGGTGATGCCGTCCATGCGGGGCGAGAAAGGGGTTGACAAAGCGCCGGCAACGGGCTATACTAAGTTTTATCGAAGCTGTAGAAAAAGGAGAAAATCACTATGACCGTATCTCGAATGTTCATGTGCATGATGTGTGATTTTGCTCGTTTTTCTGCCAGAGGGCTCCGCTGAGAGCACGGCGCAGACGGGCCGCTTGTCATGCGGCGCGGTATAAACAGGAAAACGAGCGGAAAGCAGGAAAACAGCTTTCCGCTTTTATTTTTAAGAACACACTTTCCATGTCAGGAGGAATGAACTTGGAACAGGACGCTATCGTTCGCATCCGAAGTCTCAACAAAACATTCACCGGCAGAGCCGGCAAGGTCACGGCGCTCGACGGCATCGACCTCGACATCCGCCGCGGCGAAATTTTCGGCATCATCGGTCTGTCCGGTGCAGGCAAATCCACGCTCGTGCGCTGCATCAACTTTCTCGAAAAGCCGACCGCAGGCACCGTCACCGTGGACGGTCAGGAGCTCGGCAGTCTCTCGAAAAAGCAGCTGCTCGAGGCGCGCCGCTCGATGGGCATGATCTTTCAGCAGTTCAACCTGCTCCAGCAGCGCACCGCGCTCCAGAATATCTGCTTCCCGCTCGAGATCGCGGGAACGAGCAAGGCGGACGCAGAAAAGCGCGCGAAGGAGCTGCTCGAGATCGTCGGCCTCTCCGACCGCGCGGGCAACTATCCGTCTCAGCTCTCCGGCGGTCAGCAGCAGCGCGTGGCCATCGCCCGTGCGCTCGCGACCAGTCCGAAGATCCTGCTGTGCGACGAGGCCACGAGCGCGCTCGACCCGACGACCACCCGCTCCATCCTCGCCCTGCTCAAGGAGATCAACAGGACCCTCGGCATCACCATCATCGTCATCACGCACGAGATGGCGGTCATCGAGGAGATCTGCCAGCGCGTCGCCATCATCGACTCCAGCCGCATCGCTGAGGTCGGCGCGGTAGACGACGTTTTCACCCGTCCGCAGTCCGCCATGGCAAAGCAGCTCATCTATCCGGACGGAAAGCGCCGCGCCCTCGCGACCGGAAAGCGCTACTGCCGCATCGTATTCGACGGCAATTCCTCGTTCGAGCCGATCGTCTCCAATATGGTGCTCGAGTGCAAGGCGCCGGTCAACATCATGTTCGCGGACACCAAGAACATCGACGGAAAGGCCTACGGCCAGATGATCCTGCAGCTGCCCGAGGACGAGCGCGCCGCCAAGCGCGCCCTTGCCTATCTGGAAACGCAGAACGTACACACGGAGGAGGTAGACGCAAATGCTGCCGTTTAATGTCTGGGCGCAGAGCCTTTGGGAGACCCTTTACATGGTCATCCTGTCCACCGCCATCTCTTATCTGATCGGCCTGCCGCTCGGTCTGACGCTCGTCGTGACCGACAAGAACGGCATCCGCCCGATGCCCGTGCTGAACACCGTTCTCGGCATCGTCACCAATATCCTGCGCTCGATCCCGTTCCTGATCCTCGCGGTCATGATCACCCCGATCACGCGCGCCATCGTCGGCAAGGCCATCGGCACCACCGCGATGGTCGTTCCGCTGACGTTCGCCGCCGCGCCCTATGTCGCGCGCATGGTCGAATCCTCCATCAAGGAGGTCCCGTTCGGTGTCATCGAGGCGGCGCAGTCCATGGGTGCGAGCCCGTGGCAGATCGTCTGGAAGGTGCTCGTCCCCGAGGCGAAGCCCTCCCTCATGGTCGGCGGCGCAATCTCCATCGTCACCATCCTCGGCTACTCCGCGATGGCCGGCTTCATCGGCGGCGGCGGTCTGGGCACGGTAGCCGTCAACTACGGCTACAACCGCTACAACTTCCCCATCATGCTCATCGCCGTCATCATCATCGTTGTCGTCGTGCAGATCTTCCAGGAGGTCGGCATGCGCCTTGCGCATCATCTGGACAAGCGCAATCGTTAATTCTGTTATCATAAAATTATGATATATATCTGAAAAGGAGCGAATTTCCATGAAAAAATCCATTGCAGCAATTCTTGCAGGCGCACTGTGCCTGTCCGCTCTGACCGCCTGCGGCGGCAGCACGTCCTCCTCTGACAGCAGCGCAGCGGCAAACACCGGCGACTCCGACAAGGTCATCACCGTCGGCGCTACCCCGACCCCGCACGCCGAGATCCTGAACGCGGCCAAGGACGCGCTCGAGGCTGAGGGCTACACCCTCAAGGTCGTTGAGTTCACCGACTACGTTCAGCCGAACACCGCGCTGGTAGACGGCGATCTGGACGCAAACTACTTCCAGCACACCCCGTACCTCAACAACTTCAACAAGGAGAACGGCACCGATCTGGCCGCAGCGTTCGATATGCACTACGAGCCGTTCGGCATCTACGCCGGCAAGACCGCATCCATCGAGGAGCTGGCGGACGGCGCTTCCGTCGCCATCCCGAATGACGGCTCCAACGAGACCCGCGCGCTGCTTCTGCTTCAGGACGCAGGCCTCATCAAGCTGAAGGACGGCATCGACCCGACCTCCGACGCGACCAAGCTCGACATCACCGAGAACCCGAAGAACCTCGACATTCAGGAGATCGCCGCAGAGCAGCTGCCGCGTTCGCTCGCTGACGTCGACCTCGCAGTCATCAACGGCAACTACGCACTTCAGGCTGACCTGAACGCTGCCGAGGACTCCCTCATCACCGAGAATCCGGACTACGCAAAGGTTTATGTAAACGTTGTTGCCTGCCGCAGCGGCGAGGAGAACAGCGACAAGATCCAGGCTCTCAAGAAGGCAATGCAGAGCGACGACGTCAAGAAGTACGTCGACGAGACCTACAAGGGCGCAGTTGTAACTGTATTCTAAACACACAGCAGAAATCATTTCAGCAGGCAGAGCTCACGCTCTGCCTGTTTTGTTTTCCGAAAATGCTTGCGTCGGCGGACAGTATGAGCTAAGATAAAGATATTATCCTTGTAATTTACGGAGGCACAGCATGACCGAACTCGATATGATACGCCGCGCACAAATGTACATGGAAAAACTGTCGCACGGCATCAATCCGCTCGACGGAACGCCGGTCGCAGCCGACGACCTCATCCGGAACGGCCGTATGTCGCGCTGCTTTGCCTTTGTCGCGGAGGTGCTCGACAAGGTCGTGACGAACAGTGCGCCGCACGCCGAAAAACCGCAGCCTGCCACGCCGAAAAACACGCCTGCGGCTCCTGCGCAGAACGGGCCGCGCAGCCTGCCGCCCGAGCTCGCCGCCATGCTCCGCC
>OHAY01003099.1_pt1 | contig 11948 bp, 9 predicted proteins | sample 1577191 | NCBI WGS metagenome assembly OHAY01 (sample SAMEA3541504, study PRJEB24748) | human gut metagenome | biome: human gut; feature: human-associated habitat; material: faeces | place: China | collected 2012 | reverse complement strand
CCGAAGCCACCGAAGCGGGCTTGCTTGGCAAAAACATTATGGGAACAGGTTTCGATTTCGAACTGTTCGTCCATACCGGGGCAGGGCGCTACATCTGCGGCGAAGAAACAGCGTTAATCAACTCCCTGGAAGGACGTCGTGCTAACCCACGCTCGAAGCCTCCATTCCCGGCGACCTCCGGCGCATGGGGTAAACCGACCTGTGTCAACAACGTCGAAACCCTGTGTAACGTTCCGGCGATCCTCGCTAACGGCGTGGAGTGGTATCAGAACATCTCGAAAAGTAAAGATGCTGGCACCAAGCTGATGGGCTTCTCCGGTCGGGTGAAAAATCCGGGCCTGTGGGAACTGCCGTTTGGTACTACCGCGCGCGAGATCCTCGAAGATTACGCCGGTGGTATGCGTGACGGTCTGAAATTCAAAGCCTGGCAGCCAGGCGGCGCGGGGACTGATTTCCTGACTGAAGCGCACCTTGACCTGCCGATGGAATTCGAAAGTATCGGTAAAGCGGGAAGCCGTCTGGGTACGGCGCTGGCGATGGCGGTTGACCATGAGATCAACATGGTGTCGCTGGTGCGTAACCTGGAAGAGTTTTTCGCCCGTGAGTCCTGCGGCTGGTGTACGCCGTGCCGCGATAGTCTGCCGTGGAGCGTGAAAATCCTGCGTGCGCTGGAGCGTGGTGAAGGTCAGCCGGGCGATATCGAAACACTTGAGCAACTGTGTCGATTCTTAGGCCCGGGTAAAACTTTCTGTGCCCACGCACCTGGTGCAGTGGAGCCGTTACAGAGCGCTATCAAATATTTCCGCGAAGAATTTGAGGCGGGAATCAAACAGCCGTTCAGCAATACCCATTTGATTAATGGGATTCAGCCGAACCTGCTGAAAGAGCGCTGGTAACCGAATTTCGATTAACGCTCAGTCTCTGACTGAGAAAACTGGAAGCATGCTAATGGCTACAATTCATGTAGACGGCAAAGAATACGAGGTCAACGGAGCGGACAACCTGCTGGAAGCTTGTCTGTCTCTGGGCCTTGATATTCCTTACTTTTGCTGGCATCCGGCGCTGGGAAGCGTCGGTGCTTGCCGCCAGTGTGCGGTGAAGCAATACCAAAACGCGGAAGACACGCGTGGTCGCCTGGTGATGTCCTGTATGACACCGGCTTCCGATGGCACCTTTATTTCCATTGACGACGAAGAAGCGAAACAGTTCCGTGAAAGTGTGGTCGAGTGGTTAATGACCAACCACCCGCACGACTGTCCGGTATGTGAAGAAGGCGGTAACTGCCATCTTCAGGATATGACCGTGATGACCGGACACAGCTTCCGTCGCTACCGTTTCACCAAACGTACCCACCGTAATCAGGATTTGGGGCCATTCATCTCTCACGAAATGAACCGCTGCATCGCCTGCTACCGCTGCGTGCGTTACTACAAAGATTACGCTGACGGTACGGATCTGGGCGTTTACGGTGCGCACGACAACGTCTACTTCGGTCGCCCGGAAGACGGCACGCTGGAAAGCGAATTTTCCGGTAACCTGGTCGAAATTTGCCCGACCGGCGTATTTACCGACAAAACGCACTCCGAGCGTTACAACCGTAAATGGGATATGCAGTTTGCGCCGAGCATCTGCCAGCAATGTTCCATCGGCTGTAACATCAGCCCCGGTGAACGTTACGGCGAACTGCGTCGTATCGAAAACCGTTACAACGGTACGGTAAACCACTACTTCCTCTGCGACCGTGGTCGTTTCGGTTACGGTTACGTCAACCTGAAAGATCGTCCGCGTCAACCAGTACAGCGTCGTGGCGATGATTTCATTACCCTCAACGCCGAACAGGCAATGCAGGGCGCGGCAGATATTCTGCGTCAGTCGAAGAAAGTGATCGGTATTGGTTCTCCGCGTGCCAGCGTGGAAAGCAACTTTGCGCTGCGTGAACTGGTGGGCGAAGAAAACTTCTACACCGGTATCGCTCACGGTGAGCAGGAACGTCTGCAACTGGCGCTGAAAGTGCTGCGTGAAGGCGGCATTTATACTCCGGCTCTGCGCGAAATCGAATCTTACGATGCGGTACTGGTGCTGGGCGAAGACGTTACCCAGACCGGCGCGCGCGTCGCGCTGGCAGTGCGTCAGGCTGTGAAAGGTAAAGCGCGCGAAATGGCGGCAGCACAGAAAGTGGCTGACTGGCAGATTGCGGCAATCCTCAACATCGGTCAACGTGCGAAGCATCCGCTGTTTGTTACCAACGTTGATGACACCCGTCTGGATGATATCGCGGCGTGGACTTACCGCGCACCGGTTGAAGATCAGGCGCGTTTAGGTTTTGCCATCGCCCATGCGCTGGATAACTCTGCGCCAGCGGTTGACGGTATCGAACCTGAGCTGCAAAGCAAAATCGACGTCATCGTGCAGGCACTGGCAGGTGCGAAGAAACCGTTGATTATCTCCGGGACGAACGCCGGTAGCATAGAGGTGATTCAGGCTGCGGCTAACGTCGCGAAAGCCCTGAAAGGTCGCGGCGCTGACGTTGGTATCACCATGATTGCCCGTTCCGTCAACAGCATGGGGCTGGGCATTATGGGTGGCGGTTCGCTTGAAGAAGCGTTGACCGAACTGGAAACCGGACGCGCCGACGCGGTGGTGGTGCTGGAAAACGATCTGCATCGTCACGCTTCCGCTACCCGCGTGAATGCTGCGCTGGCTAAAGCGCCGCTGGTGATGGTGGTTGATCATCAACGCACAGCGATTATGGAAAACGCCCATCTGGTACTTTCTGCTGCCAGCTTTGCTGAAAGCGACGGTACGGTGATCAACAACGAAGGCCGCGCCCAACGTTTCTTCCAGGTTTACGATCCTGCTTATTACGACAGCAAAACTGTCATGCTGGAAAGCTGGCGCTGGTTACACTCGCTGCACAGCACCCTGCTGAGCCGTGAAGTGGACTGGACGCAGCTCGACCATGTGATTGACGCTGTTGTGGCGAAAATCCCGGAACTGGCAGGTATCAAAGATGCTGCGCCGGATGCGACATTCCGTATTCGTGGGCAGAAACTGGCCCGTGAACCGCACCGTTACAGCGGTCGTACCGCCATGCGCGCCAATATCAGCGTTCATGAGCCGCGTCAGCCGCAGGATATTGACACCATGTTCACCTTCTCGATGGAAGGTAACAACCAGCCGACCGCGCACCGTTCGCAAGTGCCGTTTGCCTGGGCGCCGGGCTGGAACTCCCCGCAGGCGTGGAACAAATTCCAGGACGAAGTGGGCGGCAAACTGCGCTTTGGCGATCCGGGCGTGCGTCTGTTTGAAACCAGCGAAAATGGTCTGGATTACTTCACCAGCGTACCGGCACGCTTCCAGCCGCAGGACGGGAAATGGCGTATCGCGCCGTATTACCACCTGTTTGGCAGCGATGAATTGTCACAGCGTGCTCCGGTCTTCCAGAGCCGTATGCCGCAGCCGTACATCAAACTCAACCCAGCGGATGCCGCGAAGTTAGGTGTGAACGCAGGTACACACGTCTCCTTTAGTTACGATGGCAACACGGTCACGCTGCCGGTTGAAATCGCTGAAGGGCTGACGGCAGGGCAGGTGGGCTTGCCGATGGGTATGTCCGGTATTGCTCCGGTGCTGGCTGGCGCGCATCTTGAGGATCTCAAGGAGGCACAACAATGAGTTGGATATCACCGGAACTGATTGAGATCCTGCTGACCATCCTCAAAGCGGTGGTGATCCTGCTGGTGGTTGTCACCTGCGGGGCATTCATGAGCTTTGGCGAACGTCGCCTGCTGGGTCTGTTCCAGAACCGTTACGGACCTAACCGTGTTGGCTGGGGCGGTTCGCTCCAGCTGGTTGCGGACATGATCAAAATGTTCTTTAAAGAAGACTGGATCCCGAAATTCTCGGATCGCGTCATCTTTACCCTGGCACCGATGATTGCCTTTACCTCGCTGCTGCTGGCCTTTGCGATTGTGCCAGTCAGTCCGGGTTGGGTGGTTGCCGACCTGAACATCGGGATTTTGTTCTTCCTGATGATGGCAGGTCTGGCGGTTTACGCGGTGCTGTTTGCGGGCTGGTCAAGTAACAACAAATACTCGTTGCTGGGTGCGATGCGTGCTTCTGCGCAGACCCTGAGCTACGAAGTGTTCCTCGGGCTTTCCCTGATGGGCGTGGTGGCGCAGGCCGGTTCATTCAACATGACCGACATCGTCAACAGCCAGGCGCATGTGTGGAACGTTATCCCGCAATTCTTTGGTTTTATTACCTTTGCCATCGCGGGCGTGGCGGTATGTCACCGTCACCCGTTTGACCAGCCGGAAGCCGAGCAGGAACTGGCGGATGGTTACCACATTGAATATTCCGGTATGAAGTTCGGTCTGTTCTTCGTGGGTGAGTACATCGGGATTGTGACCATCTCTGCATTGATGGTGACGCTGTTCTTCGGTGGCTGGCAAGGCCCGTTGTTACCGCCATTCATCTGGTTCGCGCTGAAAACCGCGTTCTTTATGATGATGTTCATTTTGATTCGTGCGTCGTTACCGCGTCCGCGTTATGACCAGGTAATGTCCTTCGGCTGGAAAATCTGCCTGCCGCTGACGCTGATCAACTTGCTGGTAACGGCGGCTGTCATTCTCTGGCAGGCGCAATAAGGGGCAATAAGACCATGACCTTAAAAGAATTGTTAGTAGGTTTCGGCACCCAGGTTCGTAGTATCTGGATGATCGGCCTGCACGCGTTCGCCAAACGCGAAACGCGAATGTACCCGGAAGAGCCGGTCTATCTGCCGCCCCGTTATCGTGGTCGTATCGTTCTGACCCGCGACCCGGACGGCGAAGAGCGTTGCGTAGCCTGTAACCTCTGCGCGGTAGCCTGCCCGGTCGGCTGTATCTCGCTGCAAAAAGCAGAAACCAAAGACGGTCGCTGGTACCCGGAATTTTTCCGCATCAACTTCTCACGCTGCATTTTCTGTGGTCTGTGCGAAGAAGCCTGTCCGACCACGGCGATTCAGTTAACCCCGGATTTCGAAATGGGGGAATACAAGCGCCAGGATCTGGTTTACGAAAAAGAGGATCTGCTGATCTCCGGTCCGGGCAAATACCCGGAATATAACTTCTACCGGATGGCAGGTATGGCAATCGACGGCAAAGATAAGGGCGAAGCAGAGAACGAAGCCAAGCCTATCGACGTCAAGAGCCTGTTACCGTAAGGAGAGGGGCAATGGAGTTCGCTTTTTATATCTGTGGCCTGATAGCCATACTTGCGACCTTGCGAGTGATCACCCATACCAATCCGGTACACGCACTGCTGTACCTGATTATTTCGCTGCTGGCGATTTCCGGGGTGTTCTTCTCACTGGGCGCTTACTTCGCCGGTGCGCTGGAAATTATCGTCTACGCGGGTGCCATTATGGTGCTGTTCGTGTTCGTGGTGATGATGCTCAACCTGGGCGGTTCAGAAATCGAACAGGAACGCCAGTGGCTGAAACCGCAGGTGTGGATTGGTCCGGCAATTTTGTCGGCCATCATGCTGGTGGTGATTGTTTACGCCATCCTTGGTGTTAATGATCAGGGTATCGACGGTACGCCAATCAGTGCTAAAGCAGTGGGTATTACGCTGTTCGGGCCTTACGTACTGGCGGTGGAACTGGCTTCTATGCTGCTGCTCGCGGGTCTGGTTGTGGCCTTCCACGTCGGTCGTGAAGAGCGTGCGGGTGAAGTGCTGAGCAATCGTAAAGACGACAGCGCGAAAAGAAAAACGGAGGAGCACGCATGATCCCCTTACAACATGGACTGATCCTCGCGGCAATCTTATTCGTTCTTGGCTTAACCGGTCTGGTTATCCGTCGCAATCTGCTGTTTATGCTGATTGGTCTGGAAATCATGATTAACGCCTCCGCGCTGGCCTTTGTGGTCGCCGGAAGCTACTGGGGTCAGACCGACGGTCAGGTGATGTACATTCTCGCCATCAGCCTCGCGGCGGCAGAAGCGAGTATCGGCCTTGCGCTGCTGCTGCAACTTCACCGTCGTCGCCAGAACCTGAACATCGATTCAGTAAGTGAGATGCGCGGATGAACATGCTTGCCTTAACCATTATTTTGCCATTGATTGGCTTCGTCCTGCTGGCGTTCTCCCGTGGGCGCTGGTCTGAAAACGTTTCGGCGATCGTCGGCGTTGGCTCTGTGGGCCTGACGGCGCTGGTAACCGCCTTTATCGGCGTTGATTTCTTCGCTAACGGCGAGCAGTCATACAGCCAGCCGCTGTGGACGTGGATGTCGGTAGGCGACTTTAACATCGGTTTTAACCTGGTGCTGGACGGCCTGTCGCTGACCATGCTCTCGGTGGTCACTGGTGTGGGTTTCCTTATTCACATGTACGCCTCCTGGTACATGCGCGGTGAAGAGGGCTACTCTCGCTTCTTCGCCTACACCAACCTGTTCATCGCCAGCATGGTAGTTCTGGTTCTCGCCGATAACCTGCTGCTGATGTACCTCGGCTGGGAAGGCGTGGGCCTGTGCTCCTATCTGCTGATCGGTTTCTATTACACCGATCCGAAGAATGGCGCAGCGGCAATGAAAGCGTTCGTCGTGACCCGTGTGGGTGACGTTTTCCTCGCTTTCGCACTGTTCATTCTTTACAACGAACTGGGCACCCTGAACTTCCGCGAAATGGTGGAACTGGCACCAGCGCACTTTGCTGACGGCAATAACATGCTGATGTGGGCGACGCTGATGCTGCTGGGCGGTGCGGTCGGTAAATCTGCGCAGTTGCCGTTGCAGACATGGCTTGCTGACGCGATGGCGGGCCCGACGCCTGTCTCCGCGCTGATCCACGCCGCAACGATGGTAACCGCGGGTGTCTACCTGATCGCCCGTACCCACGGCCTGTTCCTGATGACGCCGGAAGTTCTGCATCTGGTGGGTATTGTCGGGGCGGTTACGCTGCTGCTGGCCGGTTTTGCCGCGCTGGTACAGACCGACATCAAACGTGTTCTCGCTTACTCTACCATGAGCCAGATTGGCTACATGTTCCTCGCGCTTGGCGTGCAGGCATGGGATGCGGCGATTTTCCACTTGATGACTCACGCGTTCTTTAAAGCGCTGCTGTTCCTGGCATCCGGTTCCGTCATTCTGGCCTGCCATCACGAACAGAACATCTTCAAGATGGGCGGTCTGCGTAAATCTATTCCGCTGGTTTATCTCTGCTTCCTGGTGGGCGGCGCAGCACTGTCGGCACTACCGCTGGTCACTGCGGGCTTCTTCAGTAAGGATGAGATCCTCGCGGGTGCGATGGCGAATGGTCATATCAATCTGATGGTGGCAGGTCTGGTCGGTGCGTTGATGACCGCGATCTACACCTTCCGTATGATTTTCATCGTCTTCCACGGAAAAGAACAAATTCACGCTCACGCCGTGAAAGGGGTAACTCACAGCCTGCCGCTGATTGTGCTGCTGATCCTTTCCACCTTCGTTGGCGCACTGATTGTACCGCCGCTGCAGGGCGTGCTTCCGCAAACGACGGAACTGGCGCACGGCAGCATGTTGACCCTGGAAATTACCTCTGGCGTGGTCGCGGTGGTCGGCATTCTGCTGGCAGCCTGGCTGTGGCTGGGTAAACGTACTCTGGTGACCTCCATCGCCAACAGTGCGCCGGGCCGTCTGCTGGGCACCTGGTGGTACAACGCCTGGGGATTTGACTGGCTGTATGACAAAGTGTTCGTCAAGCCGTTCCTGGGTATTGCCTGGTTGCTGAAACGCGATCCGCTGAACTCAATGATGAACATCCCGGCTGTCCTTTCCCGCTTTGCAGGTAAAGGTCTGCTGTTAAGTGAGAACGGCTATCTGCGCTGGTATGTGGCATCCATGAGCATCGGTGCGGTCGTGGTGCTGGCACTGTTGATGGTACTGCGTTGAGTTAAGGATTGTGGGATTGCCCCTGGGCATATAAGAACGTAGGTCGGATAAGCCGCCTTCGCGGTGCATCCGACACTACCCCCAGTCCGAAGAGAATTTTCTGTCGTGAGAATTCGTTGAAAATCCGGTCCTGACGGGACTTTTACAAGGAATAAAGATCGCCATGTTACTACCCTGGCTAATATTAATTCCCTTTATTGGCGGCTTCCTGTGCTGGCAGACCGAACGCTTTGGCGTCAAGGTGCCACGCTGGATCGCGCTGATCACCATGGGATTGACGCTGGCGCTGTCGCTGCAACTGTGGTTGCAGGGCGGTTATTCACTGACGCAATCCGCCGGAATTCCGCAGTGGCAGTCTGAATTCGACATGCCGTGGATCCCGCGTTTTGGTATCTCTATTCATCTCGCCATTGACGGGCTGTCGCTGCTGATGGTCGTGCTGACCGGTCTGCTCGGTGTGCTGGCGGTACTATGTTCGTGGAAAGAGATCGAAAAATATCAGGGCTTCTTCCACCTCAACCTGATGTGGATCCTGGGCGGCGTTATCGGCGTGTTCCTTGCCATCGACATGTTCCTGTTCTTCTTCTTCTGGGAAATGATGCTGGTGCCGATGTACTTCCTGATCGCACTGTGGGGGCATAAAGCCTCTGACGGTAAAACGCGTATCACGGCGGCAACCAAGTTCTTCATTTACACCCAGGCGAGTGGCCTGGTGATGTTGATTGCCATCCTGGCGCTGGTTTTTGTTCACTACAATGCGACCGGCGTCTGGACCTTCAACTATGAAGAGCTGCTGAATACGCCAATGTCCAGTGGTGTGGAATACCTGTTAATGCTGGGCTTCTTCATCGCCTTCGCAGTCAAAATGCCGGTGGTTCCGCTGCATGGCTGGCTACCGGATGCGCACTCTCAGGCTCCGACCGCCGGTTCCGTTGACCTCGCGGGGATCTTGCTGAAAACTGCCGCTTACGGTTTGCTGCGTTTCTCCCTGCCGCTGTTCCCGAACGCATCGGCAGAGTTTGCGCCAATCGCTATGTGGCTGGGGGTTATCGGCATCTTCTACGGTGCGTGGATGGCTTTCGCCCAGACCGATATCAAACGTCTGATCGCCTACACCTCGGTTTCCCACATGGGCTTCGTGCTGATTGCTATCTACACCGGCAGCCAGTTGGCCTACCAGGGCGCGGTAATCCAGATGATTGCGCACGGCTTGTCGGCGGCGGGTCTGTTTATTCTTTGTGGTCAGCTTTATGAACGTATCCATACCCGCGACATGCGCATGATGGGCGGTCTGTGGAGCAAGATGAAATGGCTGCCAGCACTGTCGCTGTTCTTTGCGGTGGCAACGCTTGGGATGCCTGGCACCGGTAACTTCGTCGGCGAATTTATGATTCTGTTCGGCAGCTTCCAGGTTGTCCCGGTGATTACCGTTATCTCTACCTTTGGGCTGGTCTTTGCATCTGTTTATTCGCTGGCGATGTTGCATCGCGCTTACTTCGGTAAAGCGAAAAGCCAGATTGCCAGCCAGGAACTGCCAGGGATGTCGCTGCGTGAGCTGTTTATGATCCTGTTGCTGGTGGTGCTGCTGGTACTGCTGGGCTTCTATCCGCAGCCGATTCTGGATACCTCGCACTCCGCGATTGGCAATATCCAGCAGTGGTTTGTTAATTCCGTTACTACTACAAGGCCGTAAATCGCCATGACAATAACTCCACAAAACCTGATCGCACTGCTACCGTTGCTGATCGTCGGCTTGACGGTGGTGGTTGTGATGCTCTCCATTGCGTGGCGACGCAATCATTTCCTCAACGCTACGCTCTCGGTTATTGGGCTTAACGCGGCGCTGGTTTCGCTCTGGTTTGTCGGCCAGGCGGGCGCTATGGACGTTACGCCGCTGATGCGCGTTGATGGTTTCGCCATGCTTTACACCGGGCTGGTATTGTTGGCGAGCCTCGCCACCTGTACTTTCGCCTACCCGTGGCTTGAAGGCTATAACGACAACAAGGATGAGTTCTACCTGTTGGTGTTAATTGCCGCGCTGGGCGGGATCCTGCTGGCGAATGCCAACCATCTGGCGTCTTTGTTCCTCGGTATTGAACTGATCTCTTTGCCGCTGTTTGGCCTGGTCGGTTACGCTTTCCGCCAGAAACGTTCGCTGGAAGCCAGTATCAAATACACCATCCTTTCTGCCGCAGCGTCTTCTTTCCTGCTGTTTGGTATGGCGCTGGTGTATGCACAGTCTGGCGACCTGTCGTTTGTCGCGCTGGGTAAAAACCTCGGCGACGGTATGCTCAACGAGCCGCTGTTGCTGGCAGGTTTCGGACTGATGATTGTTGGCCTCGGCTTCAAACTCTCTCTGGTGCCGTTCCACCTGTGGACGCCAGACGTATACCAGGGCGCGCCTGCGCCGGTTTCCACTTTCCTGGCGACGGCGAGCAAAATCGCTATCTTCGGTGTGGTGATGCGTCTGTTCCTCTACGCACCGGTGGGTGACAGCGAAGCGATTCGGGTAGTGCTGGCGATTATCGCCTTTGCCTCTATCATCTTCGGTAACCTGATGGCGCTGAGCCAGACCAATATCAAACGTCTGCTCGGTTACTCATCTATCTCTCACCTCGGCTATCTGCTGGTAGCGCTGATTGCGCTGCAAACCGGCGAGATGTCGATGGAAGCGGTAGGAGTTTACCTGGCCGGTTATCTGTTCAGCAGCCTCGGCGCGTTCGGCGTGGTCAGCCTGATGTCCAGCCCGTACCGTGGCCCGGATGCTGATTCCCTGTTCTCTTACCGCGGTCTGTTCTGGCATCGCCCGATCCTCGCGGCGGTGATGACGGTGATGATGCTGTCTCTGGCCGGTATTCCGATGACGCTGGGCTTTATTGGTAAGTTCTACGTGCTGGCGGTCGGTGTCCAGGCACACTTGTGGTGGCTGGTGGGCGCCGTGGTTGTCGGTTCGGCAATCGGCCTTTACTACTACCTGCGCGTGGCGGTGAGCCTGTACCTGCACGCCCCGGAACAACCGGGTCGCGATGCACCGTCAAACTGGCAGTACAGCGCAGGCGGTATCGTGGTGCTGATCTCTGCACTGTTGGTACTGGTGCTGGGTGTATGGCCACAACCGCTGATTAGCATTGTGCGGTTAGCAATGCCGCTGATGTAAGCTATCAGTTTGTAAGTCAGAAAGCCGCCGACATGTTCGGCGGTTTTTTTTGGTGCCCTGACACCATCACCCAACAATAACCGTCAGCGCATGATTCCCTTGTCGCAGCATACGTCGATACGCGCTAATCAGCTTTTCCATATCAAGCATGATCGAAGCAAAGAGTTGCCCCTCTAACTCTTCTGAAAAGGTCACTCCCGGATAAATCTCCATTTCATTGAGTCGCTTAATGGAAAACTGTTTACGCAGCTCACTTCGATCCAGTGATTCCAGTCGGTCGATTGTCGCGGCTAATTCCTGATTCCAGGTCAATCCCAGGAAGCCATCTATGCCATCTTCGAGGCTGTGTTCACCAAGCACGGCACGACTCAGCGGATCATTCTTCGCGGGATCAAAAGCAGAGGTGCCTGTCAGCCCAAAGTGTAAAAAATCCCAGCGTTTATCAATATCCAGTCGGCGTAATCCTGAAAGCGTGTCATGTATATTATCCATCAAAGGTTTTTCAGTAGACTCAAGCAGTTGGTTAATCTTTTCTGAGTCAATTTCTGCAAAATAACCAATCATTCCCATTTATTTTTCCTCCATTGAATTTTATGTTTCGCATCTTAAAACAGACGAGGGAAAATAAAATGTACATGTCGCTGTTTCTGGACCCGCCTCGAGAAATTTTTATTATTTACTGTTGTGTAACAAGGTTATAACGCCATCCACCACCTGAGCCATTTTCTGATAATTCAATCTGTCTGCGGTATCACCGGGCAAGTGGTATTGTTTATTACGATAAAAAGCGGTGTCAGTAATCATTACGGCGGGAATATCGTGTTGCCAATAATTCAGGTGGTCAGAGAAATCAATACCGGGAATAAACCCTGGGGTATTCAT
>OHAY01003098.1_pt1 | contig 11957 bp, 20 predicted proteins | sample 1577191 | NCBI WGS metagenome assembly OHAY01 (sample SAMEA3541504, study PRJEB24748) | human gut metagenome | biome: human gut; feature: human-associated habitat; material: faeces | place: China | collected 2012 | reverse complement strand
CACAGGACGGCTTAAAAGAAAAGCTGGAAAGCTTCTTTAATCAGGATGAAATCAAGGTCATCAAGAAGACCAAGAAGGGAAGACGTTATTACGGTTGTGAAAATAATCCGGAATGTGAGTTCATGTCCTGGCAAAAACCGTCTGAAAAGAAGTGTCCTCAGTGTGGAAATTATATGGTAGAAAAAGGAAATAAACTTCTTTGCAGCAATGAACAATGTGGTTACACTGAAAGTATAAAAAAAGAGAAAATGGAACACTAGGAAACGTGTACAAATTAAATGCGGTAACTATGCCGTTTTTTAAGGAAAAATCTATTGACATCAGGTATAGCAAATGGTATACTTGCATAGTGCTTTGCAGAGGCTGATGGTTTTAGGTGGTCGATTCAAAGTTTTACAGACTAAAGGAGAGAACAAATGGAACTACAGGATTTGCAAACTGTACGAAAAACGGTGGGTGCGAAACAAACGATGAAAGCGCTGCAGCGGGGAGAAATCGCGCTGCTGTTTACTGCAGCTGACGGCGATACCTGCATTGTGGAGCCGCTGCTGACAGAAGCTGATCGTGCCGGAGTACCGGCAGTTTGCACGCATACGATGGAAGAACTGGGGAAAGCCTGCAAGATTAAAGTAAAGGCTGCCGCCGTAGGGGTTCTTCGATAATTTTGGTAATATCTCGGTCTTCTTCGGAAGACGGAGATTCATTATAAATCTAACTGTTTAGGAAGGAGGTGCAGATAATGCCAACTATTAACCAATTAGTTCGTAAAGGCAGACAGGTATCTACTCAGAAATCTACTGCTCCTGCACTGAAAGAATGCCCTCAGAAACGTGGGGTGTGTACGCGTGTGTACACGGCAACGCCTAAAAAACCGAACTCTGCTTTGCGGAAAGTTGCCCGTGTTCGCTTGACTAACGCTATCGAAGTAACTGCATATATTCCGGGTATCGGACATAACTTGCAGGAACACAGCGTTGTGCTGATCAGAGGTGGTCGTGTTAAAGACCTTCCGGGTGTACGTTACCACATCATCCGCGGTGCGCTTGATACCGCTGGTGTGCAGAACCGTATGCAGAGCCGCTCTAAATACGGTGCGAAAAAAGCTAAAAAATAATTTAGCTGGGTAATTGTGACATATGATTAAAGGAGGAATTTGACATGCCAAGAAAAGGCGCAGTGCCAAAAAGAGACGTGTTGCCGGATCCGGTATATCATTCCAAACTGGTAACTCGATTCATTAATAAAGTAATGTATGATGGTAAAAAAGGCATCGCAGAATCTATCGTTTACGATGCTTTCGATATCATTCGTTCCAAAACGGGCAAAGACCCGATGGAAGTTTTTGAACAGGCTCTCAACAATGTAATGCCTGTATTGGAAGTTCGTGCTCGTCGTGTCGGCGGCGCTAACTACCAGGTTCCGGTTGAAGTTCGTGCAGACCGCCGCCTGTCCCTCGGGATTCGCTGGACGGTAAATTATGCTCGTCTTCGCGGCGAACGTACGATGAAAGAGCGTCTTGCAGGTGAATTGATGGATGCGTTCAATAATACCGGCGCAGCAATCAAGAAAAAAGAAGACACTCATAAAATGGCAGAAGCGAATAAAGCGTTTGCACATTATCGTTGGTAATCTATTCAAATTTAAATAGGAGTGGGAAACGTGGCTAGACAATTTCCATTAGAGAAAACAAGAAATATCGGCATCATGGCCCACATCGATGCAGGTAAGACTACGACAACAGAACGTATCCTCTACTATACCGGCCGTGTTCATAAAATCGGTGAAGTTCACGAAGGCGGCGCTACCATGGACTGGATGGCTCAGGAACAGGAACGTGGCATCACGATCACTTCTGCAGCTACGACAGCACAGTGGAAAGGTCATCGTATCAACATCATCGATACCCCGGGCCACGTTGACTTCACGGTAGAAGTAGAACGTTCTCTGCGCGTACTTGACGGATCTGTCGCAGTATTCACCGCCCGCGGCGGTGTAGAACCGCAGTCTGAAACGGTATGGCGTCAGGCTGAACATTACGGCGTACCTCGTATCGCTTATGTAAATAAAATGGATACGACGGGCGCGGATTTCTTCAATGTTATCGAAATGATGAAAGAACGTCTTCAGGCGAATGCGGTAGCGATTCAGGTGCCGATCGGTGTAGAAGATACGTTCCGCGGCATTGTAGACTTGGTTGAAATGAAAGCCGAAATCTACAAAGATGACATGGGCAAAGAAATCGAAATCACGGATATTCCGGAAGATGTAAAAGAAAAAGCAGAAGAATATCGGGCGATCCTCGTAGAAGCAGTTGCGGAAACGGACGATGCTTTGATGGAAAAATACTTCGAAGAAGGCGACCTTTCGCAGGAAGATCTGAAAGCAGGTATCCGCAAAGCGACGATCGAATGCAAAATGCATCCGGTTCTCTGCGGTTCCTCTTACAAAAACAAAGGCGTTCAGATGCTTCTCGACGCGGTAGTGGCGTACATGCCGGCTCCGACCGATGTTGCCGCTATTAAAGGCGTGAAACCGGGAACGGAAGAAGAAGACGAACGGCCGTCCAGCGACGAAGCACCGTTTGCGGCGCTCGCGTTCAAAATCATGGCAGACCCGTTTGTTGGTAAACTGGCGTTCTTCCGTGTATACTCCGGTACGCTTGAATCCGGATCTTATGTATATAACTCCAGCAAAGGCAAAAAAGAACGTATCGGCCGTATCCTCCAGATGCATGCCAACCATCGTGAAGAAATCGATAAAGTATACTCCGGCGATATCGCTGCTGCAGTAGGCTTGAAAGATACGACGACTGGCGACACGCTCTGTGATGAAAAAGCGCCGATCATTCTCGAATCCATGGAATTCCCGGAACCGGTTATCTCCGTTGCGGTTGAACCGAAAACGAAAGCCGACCAGGAAAAAATGGGTATCGCATTGGCTCGTCTGGCAGAAGAAGACCCGACGTTCAAAGTACATACCGATGCTGAAACGGGACAGACGATCATCTCTGGTATGGGTGAACTTCACCTTGATATCATCGTTGACCGTATGAACCGGGAATTTAAAGTAGACTGCAACGTAGGCAAACCGCAGGTTGCTTACCGTGAAACGATCCGTAAAACGGTTAAGCAGCAGGGTAAATTCGTTCGTCAGTCTGGCGGCCGCGGTCAGTATGGTGACTGCTGGTTGGAATTGATTCCGCAGGAACCGGGCGCAGGTTTCGAGTTTGAAAACAAAGTCGTTGGCGGCGCGATTCCTCGTGAATATATCGGACCTGTTGAAGCAGGCGTTAAAGAAGCAATGGAAACTGGGGTTATCGCCGGTTATCCGATGGTAGACATCAAAGTTATCGTATATGACGGTTCCTATCATGATGTCGACTCCTCTGAAATGGCGTTTAAAATTGCTGGTTCCATGGGCTTTAAAGCCGGCGCACAGAAAGCCGATCCGGTACTTCTTGAACCGTATATGAAGGTTGAAGTAGTAGTTCCGGAAGAATACATGGGCGACGTTATCGGTGACCTCAACTCCCGTCGTGGCCGCATGGAAGGCATGGAAGCCCGTGCCGGTGCACAGCATATCAATGCGTTTGTACCGCTGGCTGAAATGTTCGGCTATGCAACGGATCTTCGTTCGAAAACACAGGGCCGTGGTAACTATACCATGACGTTTGACCATTACGAAGAAGTTCCGAAAAACATCTCTGAAGAAATCAAAAGCAAGAAAAACGGGTAATTTACCCAAATCAACATGTTGACAGGAGGCTCATAACAATGGCAAGAGCAAAATTTGAACGTACAAAACCGCATGTTAACATCGGTACTATCGGTCACGTTGACCATGGTAAAACGACGTTGACAGCAGCTATCACGAAAGTTCTGTCCGATCGCGGATTGGCACAGTTCTCCGATTACTCCAACATCGATAAAGCACCGGAAGAAAGAGAACGTGGTATCACAATCAACACTTCCCACGTAGAATATGAAACGGACAACCGTCACTATGCACACGTTGACTGCCCGGGCCATGCTGACTATGTTAAAAACATGATCACTGGTGCAGCTCAGATGGACGGCGCTATCCTCGTAGTTTCCGCAGCTGACGGCCCGATGCCGCAGACTCGTGAACACATCTTGTTGGCTCGCCAGGTAGGCGTACCGGCAATGGTAGTATTCCTGAACAAAGCTGACATGGTTGACGACGAAGAATTGCTCGAACTCGTGGAAATGGAAGTTCGCGATCTTCTCTCCAGCTATGACTTCCCGGGCGATGACATTCCGGTTGTTGTAGGTTCCGCTTTGAAAGCTCTCGAAGGCGACGCAAAATACGTAGAAGCTATCAACAAATTGATGGAAGCAGTTGACGCTTACATCCCGACTCCGGAACGCGATACGGACAAACCGTTCTTGATGCCGGTCGAAGACGTATTCACGATCACTGGCCGTGGTACGGTTGCTACGGGCCGTGTAGAACGTGGCGAAGTTAAAGTTGGCGATACGGTTGAAATCGTTGGCTTGCAGGAAAAAGCTGCCAGCACGGTTGTAACGGGCGTTGAAATGTTCCGTAAACAGCTCGACAGCGCTATGGCAGGCGACAACATCGGTGCTCTGCTCCGTGGTGTTGACCGTAAAGATATCGAACGCGGCCAGGTATTGGCTAAACCGGGTTCCATTCACCCGCACACGAAATTCAGCGCTCAGGTATACGTATTGACGAAAGAAGAAGGCGGCCGTCATACTCCGTTCTTCAACGGCTACCGTCCGCAGTTCTACTTCCGTACAACGGACGTAACTGGTCACATTCAGCTTCCGGAAGGCACTGAAATGTGCATGCCTGGCGACAACGTAAAAATGGAAATCGAATTGATCACTCCGATCGCTATCGAAGAAGGTCTGCGTTTCGCTATTCGTGAAGGCGGCCGTACGGTAGGCGCTGGCGTTGTATCCGCTATCGAAGCATAAGGATTAGATACAAACATAAGTAAGACGACTTAGCAGCAGCACAAGAGCGGTTTTTAATAAGCCGCTCTCGTGTTCTGTATAAACAATGATGCGGAAGGTTGCCCGCCGATAGGGTGAGGAAATTTCCGCGGAGCAGTCTATTCAAGAAATGGACGACAGGAGGAACATAATCAATGTCTAAACAGCAACGAATCAGAATTCGCTTAAAAGCGTATGATCACAAAGTACTCGATCAGAGTGCGGCAAAAATCGTCGACACTGCAAAACGGACTGGCGCTATGGTATCCGGCCCGATTCCGCTGCCGACGGAAAAAAATATCTTCACGATCCTGCGTGGACCTCACGTAAACAAAGATTCCCGTGAGCAGTTCGAAATGCGTACGCATAAACGCCTGATCGACATTTTGGAACCATCCGGTAAAACAGTAGACGCTTTGATGCGTTTGGATCTGCCAGCCGGTGTGGATATAGAAATCAAATTATAAGAGGAGGTGCGATTATGTCTAAAGCTATTTTGGGTAAAAAGTTAGGAATGACTCAGATCTTCACTGAAGAAGGTCAGGTAGTTCCTGTCACTGTTGTGGAAGCTACCCCAAGCGTAGTAGTACGGGTAAAAACTGTAGATACTGATGGATACAACTCCATTCAGCTTGGCTATGGCTCCATAAAAGAAAAACATTTAACGAAGCCTTACAAAGGTCAGTTCGACAAAGCAGGCGTAGCGCCGGTAAAATACCTGCGTGAACTCCGCTTGGCAGAGACCCCTGAATATACAGTGGGCCAAACTCTGGCTGCTGATATCTTCGCAGTTGGCGAACTTGTTGACGTTGTAGGCACCAGTAAAGGGAAAGGTTTCGCCGGTACCATCAAACGGCACAACTTCGCACGCGGGCCAATGGCTCACGGCTCCAAATCTCACCGTGAACCCGGTTCTATCGGACCGATGACTTCCGGTGGCGGCGGCCGAGTATATAAAGGCAAAAAACTTCCTGGACAAATGGGTGGGCAGCGCGTAACTGTACAGCGCCTTGCTGTAGTGAAAGTTGATACAGACCGGAACCTTCTGCTGATCAAAGGCGGCATTCCGGGTGCAAAAGGCAGCTTGGTAATGGTTCGCAACACAGTAAAACCTAAGAAATAATTTGTCGTGGGGCCTGAGGGTCCCGTAAGAAAGGAGGATATATAATGCCAATCGTAGCAACATATGATATGCTCGGTAAGGAAACCGGCAAGATTGAATTGAATGACAGCGTTTTTGGCGTAGAAGTGAACGAAGCCGTTATGCATCAGGCAGTAGTTCGTCAGTTAGCCAACGAACGTTTGGGAACACATGCAACAAAGACTAGAGGTATGGTACGCGGAGGCGGCAGAAAACCTTGGAGACAGAAAGGTACTGGCCGTGCTCGTGTGGGCAGCACCCGCAGCCCGTTGTGGGTAGGCGGCGGCACCGTTTTTGGTCCTTCCCCTCGCGATTATACGTTACAGATGCCTCGTAAAGCTCGGCGCCTTGCAGTGAAATCTGCATTAAGTGAAAAAGTAAATACGGGTGATTTCCTCGTATTGGATGAGCTGAAATTGGAAAATGCTAAAACTAAAGAAGTATTGGCTATCATGAAAAACTTCGAAGTAAGCGGACAGAAAGTCTTGTTCATCACCGAAGGCGATGAAATCGTAGAACGCTGCGCACGCAACATTGAAGGTGTAAAAGCAGTTCCGACTACGGGCATCAATATTTTTGATCTGCTCCACTACACGAAACTGTTCATTACGAAGGGTGCTATCGCAAAAATTGAGGAGGTGCTCGCTTAATGAATTTGCATGATATTCTGATCAAACCGATCATCACTGAAAAAACGACGATGCTCATGGGTGAAGGCAAATATACGTTCCAGGTACCTCTGAACGTAAACAAAATCCAGATTCGTCAGGCAGTAGAAACTATTTTCAAAGTAAAAGTAGCCAAAGTCGCTACGATCCGTGTCCAGGGCAAAGTAAAACGCATGGGCAAATACGTAGGCAAACGCTCTGACTACAAAAAAGCTATCGTAACTCTGAAAGAAGGAGAAACGATCGAATTCTTTGAAGGCGCATAAGAAAGAGTTTTATTGAAGGAGGCAACATAATGGCAGTAAAATCATTTAAACCGTATTCTGCCGGCCGCCGGTTTATGACCGTATCTTCTTTTGAAGAAATTACAGCAAGCAAACCGGAAAAATCCCTGCTCGCTCCTTTGTACAGCAGAGGCGGTCGTAACAACACTGGCAAAATGACAGTTCGTCATCAGGGCGGCGGTCATAAACGGCAGTACCGTTTGATCGATTTCAAACGTTTGAAAGATAATATCCCTGCAAAAGTAGCAACGATCGAATACGATCCGAACCGGTCCGCTCGCATCGCTTTGCTGAACTATGCAGATGGTGAAAAAAGATACATCCTTGCTCCGCACGGCTTGAAAGTCGGCGACGTAGTATACAGCGGTCCTGAATCCGATATCAAAGTGGGCAACGCGCTTCCGCTTGCAAACATTCCTCTCGGTACTCAGGTACACAACATCGAACTTCAGATCGGCAAAGGCGGTCAGATCGTTCGTTCCGCAGGTACTTCTGCACAGCTTATGGCGAAAGAAGGCAACTATGCCCTGCTTCGTTTGCCGTCCGGCGAACTTCGTCAGGTACATATCCGCTGCCGCGCGACTGTAGGCGTAGTAAGCAATCTTGAACATGAAAACATTACCATCGGTAAAGCCGGCCGCAGCCGTTGGATGGGCGTTCGTCCTGCTAACCGCGGTGTAGTAATGAATCCTTGCGATCATCCGCATGGCGGTGGTGAAGGTAAGTCTCCAGTAGGTCGTAAACATCCGGTTACTCCTTGGGGTAAACCTGCTCACGGCGTAAAAACTCGCGACAAGAAAAAAGCATCGAATAGAATGATCGTCAAGAGACGGAAATAGGAATAAGAAGGGAGATATCTAAGTGTCCAGATCTATAAAAAAAGGACCGTTTGTAGCACATCACCTGCTGAAAAAAGTAGATGCTATGAACGAAGCCAATGAGAAAAAAGTAGTAAAAACCTGGTCCCGCGCATCTACCATTCTTCCTAGTTTTGTGGGACATACGATCGCTGTTCATGATGGTCGTAAACACGTTCCGGTATACATCACGGAAGACATGGTTGGACATAAATTAGGTGAATTTGCACCGACTCGTACGTTTAAAGGTCATAAAGCCGCTGAAAAAAGTACGGGTGCGAGATAATAAGGAGGTAAAAATATGGAAGCAAAAGCAATCGCTCGTCATATCCGCATCGCTCCTCGTAAAGTTCGCATCGTAGTAGACTTGATTCGGGGCAAAAATGTGGGAGAAGCATTCTCTATCTTGAAGTTCACTCCGAAAGCAGCTTCTCCGGTTGTTGAAAAAGTATTGCGTTCCGCAGTAGCAAACGCTGAACATAATTTTGATATGAATGTAGACAAACTGTACGTTTCTGAAGTGTTTGTTGACCAGGGTCCGACATTGAAACGTATCCACCCTCGCAGCAGAGGACAGGCGTTCAAAATTTTGAAACGCTCCAGTCATATCACTGTAGTCGTAAAAGAAAGAGAATAGGAGGGAAACGTAGTGGGTCAGAAAGTTAATCCCCATGGTTTGCGCGTAGGCGTTGTAAAATCTTGGGATGCAAAATGGTATGCTGAAAAAGATTTTGCCGCTCTTTTGAATGAAGACGTGCAGATTCGTGAGTTCTTGAAGAAGCAGTTATTCATTGCAGGCGTTTCTCGTATCGAAATCGAACGTTCTGCAAAACGGATCAAATTGATTATCCACACCGCTAAACCGGGCATGGTTATCGGCCGCGGCGGCGCTGGTATCGAAGATATTAAAAAAGCGTTGAAACAGTTCACGAACAAAGTAGTGGATGTAAACATCGCTGAAATCAAACAGGCTGAAATGGACGCTACGCTCGTAGCAGAAAACATTGCAGGCCAGCTCGAACGCCGTATCGCATTCCGCCGTGCTATGAAACAGGCAGTAGGCCGGACGATGCGCATGGGCGCTAAAGGTATCAAAGTAATGGTAAGCGGCCGTCTCGGCGGTGCAGAAATTGCCCGTTCCGAAAGCTACCGCGAAGGTTCCATTCCGCTGCATACTCTTCGTGCCGACATTGATTACGGTGTAGCAGAAGCACATACGACGTATGGCTGCATCGGCATTAAAGTATGGATTTACAAAGGTGAAATTCTGCCGGAAGTTAAAAAAGCAGAAGTTCAGGAAGGGAGAGAAGCCTAATGCTTATTCCAAAACGTGTTAAGTATCGTAAACAGTTCCGCGGCCGCATGAAAGGCAAAGCACAGCGCGGTAATACCGTTTCTCATGGTGAATACGGCTTGGTAGCATTAGAACCAGCCTGGATCACGAACCGCCAGATCGAAGCTGCCCGTATTGCAATGACTCGTTACATCAAACGTGGCGGTAACGTATGGATCAAAATTTTCCCGGATAAACCGATCACTGCAAAACCTGCTGAAACTCGAATGGGTTCCGGTAAAGGATCTCCGGAATACTGGGTAGCAGTAGTAAAACCGGGTCGTATCATGTTCGAAATGGACGGCGTAGCAGAAGATGTTGCCCGTGAAGCAATGCGTTTGGCAGGACATAAACTTCCTATCAAAACGAAGTTTGTAAAAAAAGGCATAGAAGTGGGTGGTGAAAATAATGAAGGTTAATGACATCCGCGCTCTGAGTGCTGCTGAATTGGATCAGAAAGTGAATGGCCTCAAAGAAGAGTTGTTTAACCTCCGTTTTCAACTCGCAACCGGCCAATTAGATAATCCAATGCGTATTCGCGAAGTAAAGAAAACGATCGCTCGTATCAAAACTGTACAGCGCGAAGAAGAACTGAAAGCACAGAAAGCGTAAACTGACAAGTTGGAATCTAAAAGGAGGTTAATCAAGTGAATAGAAATGAACGTAAAGTTCGTGTAGGTAAAGTAGTTAGCGACAAAATGGACAAAACCGTAGTCGTTGCTGTAGAATACAAAGTACCGCACAAATTATATAATAAACCGCTCATCACGACTAAAAAATTCAAAGCTCATGATGAAAACAACGAATGCCATATCGGCGATACGGTTCGCATCGTTGAAACTCGTCCGCTGTCCAAAGACAAATGCTGGAGAGTAAGCGAAATTATCGAAAAAGCACAGTAATAGTGTGAACATTGTAAGGAGGAGGGTTACACGATGATTCAGCAAGAAACCATATTAAACGTTGCTGACAACACGGGAGCGAAAAAAATCCTTTGCATCCAGGTAATGGGCGGTTCCTATCGTAAATTTGGTAACATTGGCGATGTAATCGTTGCTGCTGTTAAAGATGCATCACCCGGTGGCGTTGTTAAGAAAGGTGACGTTGTAAAAGCTGTCATTGTACGTTCTAAGAAAGGCTTGCGTCGTCCGGACGGTTCTTACATCCGTTTTGATGAAAACGCAGCAGTAGTTATAAAAGATGATAAGAGTCCTCGGGGAACTCGTATATTTGGGCCGGTAGCAAGAGAATTGCGTGAAAAAGACTTCATGAAAATTATCTCCCTGGCACCGGAAGTATTATAATAAGGAGGTGGCCAGCGATGAGTAAATTACATGTCAAAACAGGTGATACCGTAGTAGTTATTACCGGTAAAGATAAAGGCAAACAGGGTAAAATTATTGCAGCTCAGCCGAAAAAAGACAGAGTTATCGTAGAAGGCGTAAACGTTGTAAAACGGCATACGAAACCGACCCAGAGCAATCCGCAGGGCGGCATCATCGAAAAAGAAGCGCCTATCCATGTTTCCAACGTGATGATCGTGGATCCGGCTACCGGCAAACCGACCCGGATCAAAAAAGTACAGCAGGGCGACAAAATGGTACGCGCAGCTGTTAAAGGCGGAAATATTTTAGATAAATAATAGAAGGGAGGGCTAGCTGAATATGTCCCGCTTAAAGGATCTTTACCTTTCTGAAGTAAGAAAAAACTTAATGGAAAAATTCAACTATCACAACGTGATGGAAATTCCGAAAATTGAAAAAGTGGTTATCAACATGGGGGTAGGCGAAGCTGTAGGCAACTCGAAAGCTTTGGATGCCGCTGTAGAAGATATGACGATTATCGCCGGTCAGAAACCGGTTATCACAAGAGCAAAAAAATCCATCGCTGCATTCAAACTGCGTGAAGGCATGCCGATCGGCTGCAAAGTTACGCTCCGCGGCGAACAGATGTATGAATTCTTGGATAAACTGATGAACGTGGCTCTTCCTCGTGTACGTGACTTCCGTGGCGTAAGCGCTACTGCATTCGACGGCCGCGGCAACTACACGCTGGGCTTGAAAGAACAGTTGATTTTCCCTGAAATCGAATACGATAAAGTAGACAAAACCCGCGGTATGGACATCGTTGTCGTAACGACGGCTAAAACGGATGAAGAAGCCCGCGAAATGTTGAAATTCATGGGAATGCCATTCGAAAAATAATTAAGGAGGACGAATATACATGGCTAAGAAGTCTATGATCGAACGTGAAAAGAAACGTGCCAGAATAGTTGCTAAATATGCGGCTAAACGCGCAGAACTCAAAGCTAAAGGCGACTATGAAGGCCTTAGCAAATTACCAGCCAATGCATCACCGACACGTCTGCACAACCGCTGCAGCGTGACTGGTCGTCCTCACGGTTATATGCGTAAATTCGGCATCAGCCGTATTACGTTCCGTGAACTGGCATATAAAGGACAAATTCCTGGCGTTAAGAAAGCCAGCTGGTAATTCGATTACATGGGAGGAGGTTTTAAACTATGGTAATGACCGATCCAATTGCGGATATGTTAACTCGTATTCGTAACGCTAACTCGGCATATCACGATAAAGTAGAAATGCCCGCTTCCAAAATGAAAGCCGCAGTGCTGGAAATTTTGAAAGAGGAAGGCTTCGTGAAAAACTTCGAGTCTATCAATGACGGCAAAACGTT
>OHAY01003097.1_pt1 | contig 11959 bp, 9 predicted proteins | sample 1577191 | NCBI WGS metagenome assembly OHAY01 (sample SAMEA3541504, study PRJEB24748) | human gut metagenome | biome: human gut; feature: human-associated habitat; material: faeces | place: China | collected 2012 | reverse complement strand
GTTGACGGTCTCCTCTCCGAACACGCCCAGGGTCTTGCCCTTGGTGTTGTCGGCGATGATCTGGCGCACCTCATCCTCACTGAGGCCGGAGGCCTCCACAATGCGGGGAATCTGCACCTCCGCAGAGGCGGGAGAGATGTGGGGATCCAAGCCGGAGCCGGAGGCAGTCATCAGGTCAGTGGGGATATCCTCCCGGCTGACACCGGGATTCTTCTCCAGGAATTCCTCGATGTCCGCTTCCACCCGCTCCGTCAGGGCGGGGTTGGAGGGGGCGTAGTTGTTGGAGCCGGAGCTCAGGCCGGCGAATTCAGAACCGTCGTTGTAGTACTGCTCCACCTGGCCGTCGCCGTCGGTGTCCTCTTCATAGTAAGTATTGTAATTGTACGCGGAGGGACGGCACCACATAAAGTAATCCTCGGTGAAGTCCTGACCCACGTTCTTGGCGCCCACGGCCTGGCCGTCCACATAGATGATGCTGCCGTTGGCCTGGCTGGGGAAGAGCGCCTGGCTCAGACCCGTCATGACAACCGGGTAGATCAGGCCGCAGATCAGCAGCAGTACCAGGGTCACCAGAACCGGCGCTCTGAGAGATTTGATCACTTTCATGTTCGGTTTCCTCCTGTTACATTGCCATGCCGAGGCCGAGCATCGTCAGCAGGGGCGCGATGATCAGGTCGATCACTTTGATGCCGATGAAGGGGACGATGACGCCGCCCAGGCCGTAGATGAGCATGTTGCGGGTCAGCATCTTGCTGGCGCTCATGGGCATAGCGCTGCTCTATAAGGGTGGCGACGGCGAGACGCTCAGCGGCATAGGCGTGAGCTTGGTGGCCCTTTCATCGCTCACCTACGCCCTTTACATCATCGTGGTGAACAAGTCGCAGATCCGTGTGTCGTCGCTCAAGCTCACGTTTTATGTGCTCATCTTCGCGGCCCTCACGGTGCTCCTCACCTCGTTCACCAGCGAGTCGAACCACATACAGCTGCTTACCACGCCCGAGCAGTGGGGGTTGGGTCTGATGCTGGCCCTCGTGCCCACGGTCCTCTCGTTGGTTCTCATGGTGGTGTCTGTTCACGACATCGGCTCCACGCCCACCGCCATCCTTGGTGCCCTTGAGCCTGTCACGGCGTTGGTTATCAGTGTGCTGCTCTTTGGCGAGCTGTTCACCATGCGCATGGCTGTCGGCATCGTGCTCATCCTTGTTGCCGTGACGCTTGTGGTCATGGGCAAGAACATCCATTTCAACAGCCTCACGAGGGTTGCCTCTCCTGTGGGAAAGATTATCGTGAAACTGTGGAGGTGGAAGTAAAGGTAAGGGAAGAGTGAAGAACGAAGAGGGAAAAGTGAAGAACGAAGAGTGAAGAGTGAAGAGTGAAGAATTCAATAGCCATTCTAAAGAGGAAAAATCAAAAATCGAAAACTCAACATTGCGCCATCGGCGCAACAATTCAAAACTCAACATTCAAAACTCAAAACTCTTATAGCCTTGGCTATTCACTCCCCGCCCTAAGGGGAGGGGCAAGCCGCTTTAGCGGCGCGGGGGTGGGGCTTTTAAAAAACAATAATAAAACACAAACAATAACAAATATGCAAGAAACAAGACAAAACCGAATAGCGCGACTGCTGCAGAAGGAGCTGAGCCTCATCTTCCAGTCGCAGACAAGAATGATGCACGGCGTGATGGTGAGCGTGACCAAGTGTCGCGTGTCGCCCGACCTCAGCATCTGCACAGCTTATCTTAGCATCTTCCCATCAGAGAAGGGCGATGAGATAATGAAGAACATCAACGCCAGCGAGAAAACCATACGCTACGAGCTGGGAACACGCGTGCGCAACCAGTTGCGCATCATACCCGAGCTGCGCTTCTTCATTGACGACTCGCTCGACTATATCGAGCACATCGACTCGCTGCTAAAGAAATGAGGCTCAACCTTCCTTTCTTCATAGCCCGACGTTACCTGTTCTCGAAGAAGAGCACCAACGCCATAAACGTCATATCCATCATCTCGATGGTGGGTGTGGCGGTGGCTACGATGGCTCTGGTCATCGTGCTCAGCGTGTTCAACGGCTTCCATGACCTGGTCGCTTCGTTCTTCACCAACTTTGACCCGCAGCTCGAGGTCATTCCCGTGAAGGGCAAGGTGGCGGCTGCCGACGATGCCGTGTTCATGAAGATCCGTCAGCTGCCAGAGGTCGACATGGTTTCCGAGTGTGTGCAAGACCAGGCCCTCGCCTTCTATGGCGGTCAGCAGGCCATGGTCAACATCATGGGCGTGGACGACAATTTTGCCCGCATGACACGCATACAGAAAATTCTCTATGGCGACGGCGACTTCTCTCTTCAGGCTGCCAACCTCGAGTATGGCGTGCCAGGCATACGCTTGGCACAGACCCTTGGCATGGGTGCCCGCTGGGACGGGTTCCTCAAGATCTATGCGCCGCAACGCGAGGGACAGCTCACCGACATGGCATCGCCTGCCGACGGGTTCGTCACCGACTCGCTCATATCGCCCGGCGTGGTCTTTGCCGTGAACCAAGCCAAGTATGACCGCGACTATCTCATCACATCCATTGCCTTCGCCCGCCGACTGTTCTTCCGTCAGGGCATGGTGTCGAAGCTCATGGTCAAGCTCAAGCCCGGCACCGACATCGACGCGGCAAAGCGCAAGATCAAGAACCTCGCCGAGGGGCGCTTCAACGTGCTCGACCGCTTTGAGCAACATGCCGACACGTTCCGCATAATGCAGGTGGAGAAGGTGCTGGCATATCTCTTCCTGTCGTTCATCCTCGTGGTGGCGTGCTTCAACATCATCGGCTCGCTATCCATGCTCATCATTGAGAAGAAAAAGGATGTGCAGACGCTGCGCAACCTCGGAGCAACAGACCGCACGCTCACACGCGTGTTCCTGTTTGAGGGACGCATGATCTCGGCCCTTGGAGCTGTTGTGGGCATACTGCTCGGACTGCTTCTCTGTTGGCTACAGCAAGAGTTTGGCCTTGTGCCCATGGGCGACAGCTCGGGCACGTTCGTGGTCAACGCTTACCCCGTGAGCGTTCATTACAGCGATGTGCTCATCGTCTTCATCACGGTCTTGGCCGTGGGATGGGCTGCGGCGTGGTATCCGGTGAGATATATGTCGCGCCGACTGCTCGGCAAGGCGCTGTGAGCCAAACCCGCAAACAGATGATAAGGTCGACCTTCCATCTAACCTGACAAAAAGAAAACAAAACAAAAACAATAATGACCTGGATAGACGGACTTTTTAATGTCCATTCAGCTTTGCAGACCGTTGTGGTGCTGTCGCTTATCTGCTCCGTGGGTCTGGCCCTCGGCAAAATTCATGTGCGTGGCGTGTCGTTAGGCATAGCCTTCGTGTTCTTCATAGGCATCTTGGCGGGACACTTCCACCTAAGTGCCAATGAGCAGATGCTCGATTTTGCCGAGACCTTCGGACTGACGCTCTTTGTCTACACCCTCGGACTGTATGTCGGTCCCAACTTCTTCGGACTGATGCGGCATGAGGGCATACAGTTTAACATGTGGAGCTTCGCCGTTATTGTGGTGGGCACCGTTATGGCCATTGCGTTCACCTTCGTGCTGCCCGTGGGCATGCCCGATATGGTGGGCATATTGTGTGGTGCCACCACCAACACGCCGGCGCTCGGTGCCGCCCAACAGGCGCTTGAGCACGCTTCGGTGCCGAGCAGCGGTGCTGCCTTGGGCTGCGCCGTGACCTATCCGTTGGGTGTGGTGGGCGTAATTCTTGCCATGATGCTGATGCGGCGCTTTGTTGTCAAGCCCGATGACCTGAAACCGAAGGTCAGCCCCGATGCCGACAACACCTACATAGCTCAATATGTGGCCATCAACCCAGCCCTCGCGGGAAAGACCATTGCGGAGATTGCGCAGATGACACACATGAAGTTTATCATCTCACGCATCTGGCGCGGCGACGGCGTGATTGTGCCGCTGGCAGAGACGCAGATCCACATCAACGACAACCTGCTGGTGGTGACCACGCCCCATGAGGCCGACGCCATGGAGATCTTGTTTGGCGAGAAGGTGCAGAAAGACTGGAACCGCGAGAAGATCGACTGGAACGCCATCGACTCGCATGTGGAGAGTCGTGTGATCGTCGTGACACGTCCTGTGCTCAACGGCAAGGTGCTCGGCGCCCTTCATCTGCGCGATGCTTACGGCGTGAACGTCAGCCGTGTGATGCGCGGCGACATCAAGCTGCTTGCCACCGACAATCTTATGCTCCAGTATGGCGACCGCGTGACCGTGGTGGGCAAGCCCGACGCCATAAACCATGTGGAGAGCTTCCTTGGCAACGCCGTTCAGGTGCTCAACGAGCCCAACCTCGGCGCCATCTTCTTCGGCATGATCCTGGGTCTCGCCCTCGGCACCATTCCGCTTAACCTGCCGGGCATGAGCGCTCCCGTGCGTCTGGGCATGGCCGGCGGCCCCATCATCGTCGGCATACTTGTGGGCTCGCTTGGTCCACGCGCCCATTTCATCAGTTACACCACGCGGTCGGCATCGCTCATGCTCCGCAAGCTGGGCCTCTCGCTCTACCTCGCCTGCTTGGGTCTTGCTGCCGGCGGCGACTTCTTCCACACCGTCATGCGCCCTGAGGGCTTGCTGTGGATAGGCCTCGGCTTCGTGCTCACCGTGGTGCCTGTGCTCATTGTGGGCATAATAGCGCTGAAGAGCAAGAAGCTCGATTTCGGCTCGGTCTGCGGCATCGTTTGTGGCGCTATGGCTAACCCCATGGCTCTGGGCTATGCCAACGACACGATGAAGGGCGACTCGGCCTCTGTGAGCTATGCCTCTGTCTATCCGCTCGGCATGTTCCTTAGGGTTGTCATCGCTCAGGTTATCATCATGTTCTTCGTCTGAACGACAATGGGCTTGGTTTTTAAGACAATAGGGGATAACGTTATCTTCTTGGCGATTTTTTAAGACAATAGGTGGATAACGTTATCTTCTTGGCGATTTTTTAAAGACAATAGAGACAATAGGGACAATTTTTTTGATTTGCTGCGGCTGTTATAGCTTCTCAATCAAAGAATTGTCCCTATTGTCTCTATTGTCTTTAAAACCTCCGCAAGAAGGTATGCTTTGTTTTATGTTTGTTAGCCCCCTCTCCTGTCTTAATCGTCCTTAGGCGCTGGCTTCACCAGGAAGGCGCTCAGCTCCCATAAAATATAGATAGGTATGAAAACCGCCATGAGGGTGAACGGGTCTGACGAGGGTGTTATGAACGCAGCCACCACAAGCAACGCCACAACGGCGTGGCTACGGTAGGTGCTGAAGAAGCCGCGGTGCAGAATGCCAATCTTGCCCAAAAGCATCGACACCAGGGGAAGCTCAAACACGATGCCCATCATGAACACAAGCATCAGGAAATTGTCCATGTACGAGTCGAGCGACAGCTGGTTGCTGATCGATGCGCTCAACTGGTAGTTGTAGAGGAACCGCAGCGTCAGCGGGAACACCACGCTGTAGCCCACCACGCAGCCAATGAAGAACATGAACGTTCCAAAGACAAAGGTGAACCTCATGCTCTTGCGCTCGTTCTCATAGAGCGCCGGGCAGATAAACTTCCACACCTCATAAACGAGATAGGGGAAGGTTATGAGCAACGCCAACCAGAACGACAGCGACATGTGGAGGAAAAACTGCGACGACAGTCGGATGTTTATTATGCTGACATGGAACGGGCGCGTCAAGTCGTCGGGCATGATGGCCACCTGCTCCGACATCTTTGCCAACCAACGGTAAAGGAAAAACTGGTTGTCGATGGGAGCCATGATCACATGCTCGAAGATCCAGGGAATGAAAGCGAAGCCGCCAATGATGAAGATGCCAAGGGCAGAAAACACCCTTACAAGCATCCAGCGCAACGCCTCCAGATGGTCCCAAAACGTCATCTCGTCTAACGGCTTTGGTTCGCTGCTCTGCTGCTCCCCGCTCTGTCCCTGCTGCTGTGCTTGGCCGCTTTGTTGCTCACCGCCCTGCTCCTGCTGCGCTGTTTGGCTGACAGGTTGCTGCTCGCTCTGCTCCTGCTGCTGTGCTTCGATGCTCTGCTTCAAGCCGTCGTTTGTTGAAGCTGTCGTAGATGGCGTGGTTTCTTCTTTGTCTGTCATCCGTATGTTTTTTCTTCTTTGTTCAGCCGATTAATCTTGTTTTGGAAACCAGGACACTATTTGTCCTCTTTCTTATCAGCCTCTTCGGCTTTGTTGACGTCTTTTTTTATCTCTTCGTTAATTCCGTTTACGCCTTCCTTAAAGTTTTTAATGCCGACGCCCATTCCGCGCATCAGTTCGGGAATCTTCTTGCCTCCGAAGAGCACGAGCACAACGATGAGAATAAGAATCAGTTCGGGTGTTCCGAGGCCTCCAATAAGGAGCAGTGATGATGTTGTCATGTTTTTTTCTTGTCTTTAAAAAAATTGATGTTTCTGTTAGTTTCGTTAAAAACGGCCCAACTCTTTGTGTTGCGTGTTATGCCGTTAAACCATGCACAAAGTTAGCTAAAAATAGTGATTGCTGCTCACTGTGTTACAATATAAATGGCTTTAATGTACATTTTTTAATGTTTCTTAAATATTTGCGCGTCATTTTTAATAATGATAGCAGATAAAGGTAAACATTGTTAAGAAATCTTATTAACATTTATTTTGTTAATAATTCTACTAAGTTAATTTATTTTCTTTATCTTTGCCAAAAAATATTACTATTATAGCTTAAAAAAGCCAATAATGAGTAAAAAAACAACGTTTGAAGACCCCAAAATTGTTAAGTTTTGCCCTTGCAGTTGAAAAACCAATTGTGAACAGAACAAAACAAATAACGACATATAAATCAAATAAAAATAAATATAAACAACAAACAAAATTAAAAACTTTAAAAACAACAAAAGTCAATTATAAATCAAATATAAATCAAAACCATATTTTTTAACCAATCCTATCACAATGAAACGAAACTATTTCAATTTGCACTCTCTCAGGAGAGCTTGCCTTACCGGTGCATTGGTGCTTACAGCCATGGTTGCAAGCGCCCAGAGTACCGTGATTAAAGGTAATGTAAAGGATGCTACGGGAGAACCCGTTATCGGAGCCACCGTCAAGATTCAGGGTGAAACGAAAACAGGTTCTATCACCGACATCGACGGAAACTATGAGATTACAGTTCCCTCGCCCAAAGCAAAGATCGAGATTTCTTATCTGGGCTCAAAGACACAGGTTGTTTCCGTTGAAGGAAAAACTACCGTAAACGTTACGCTTCAGAACGAGAGCCAGGCCATTGATGAGGTTGTTGTGACAGCTCTCGGCATCAAGCGCCAGTCGCGCTCGCTCGGCTATTCTACCACAAAGGTGGGCGGCGACGAGTTCCAGCTCGCCCGTGACCCCAACCTCGGCAACGCCCTCTCAGGCAAGATCGCCGGTGTGTCGGTAGCAGGTAGCGCCACAGGCGGCGGCTCTTCACGCGTCGTTATCCGCGGTAACGCCTCAATGACCGGCAACAACATGCCTCTCTACGTTATCGACGGTGTGCCTTTCGACAACACCAACCAGGGTACAGGTGGCACATGGGGCGGCACCGATATGGGTGACGGTCTGAGCAACATCAGTCCCGACGATATCGAGAGCATACAGGTGCTCAAGGGTGCTGCTGCTTCTGCTCTTTATGGCTACCGTGGTGGTAACGGTGCCGTGCTCATCACAACAAAGAGCGGCAAGAAAGGCCAGCCTGTAAGCATCGAGGTGAACAACAACCTCACCTTCAACACCATCTACGACCAGCGCGACTTCCAGACAGTCTTCGGTCAGGGTACAAACGGCAAGCGCCCGATGGACGTTACTGCTGCACAAGACTCGGAGCAGAGCAACTGGGGTGAGGCTATGGACGGTGGCGAGGCTGTAAACTTCCTCGGCAACAAGTACAAGTATTCTTATGTCGACAACTTCGACAACTTCTACCGCACAGGTGTGACAGAGAACGCTTCTGTTGCCATCTCTGGTTCTGACCAGAAGGTAACATACCGTCTTGGCGCTACATATAATAAGGAGAAGGGCATCCTGCCTAACGCCAACAACCGCCAGCTCGGTTTCAACATGAACACAACCTACAACCTGTTCAAGAACCTGACGGCTACCGTAACAGCCAACTATGTGTTCGAGAAGTTCAACGGACGTTCATCGCTCTCTGACGGTAACGGCAACACCAACGCTTCTCTGCTCTGGCACGCCAACTCGTTCGACATCCGCTGGATGGAGCGCGGCTCAGCTGAAAGCCCATGGGGTACAACCGTTGACGGCAAGGAGATGATCGGCGGTACCAACATCTACTTCAACAACCCCTACTGGCTCCAGTATCGCAAGACCAACGTGGCCAAGCGTAACCGTTTCACAGGTGCCATCAACCTTAAATGGGACATCACCGACTGGCTCTACCTCCAGGGAGCTGTGCAGCGTGACGGCTATACCTACGAGAACAAGACCGTGCAGCCTACAGGTGCTGCTGCCGACCCCAATGGCTTCATGACCGAGTATATGAAGAACTATTATGAGATGAACTACAACTTCCTCCTCGGCTTCAACAAGACATTCGCAAAGGACTGGAGCGTTGGCGCTACATTCGGCGGCAACAGACAGGACAACACCATAAAGGCTTACTACCCGACAGACGGCGGACGTCCGTTCATCGTTGACGGCCTCTGGTCTGTAAACAACCTCGACCCGACAGACCTCCGTGCAAAGATCGAGTATGCAAAGTATCGCGTCAACTCGCTCTACTTCACAGCCGACTTCGGTTGGAAGAACCAGGTGTTCTTGAACGTAACAGGACGTAACGACTGGTTCTCTACTCTGTCTGACGACAACAACAGCTATTTCTATCCCTCTGTAACAGCATCGTGGGTGTTCACCGACTCGTTCCGTGAGAGCCTGCCCGATTGGTTCGACTTCGGTAAGATCCGTGCCGGCTACGCTTTCGCATCTAACGGCACATCTGCTTACAAGAATCTGCTCGCCTACAAGGTGAAGAACTATAAGATCAACGGTGTTCAGGCTTCTACAGCCAACTCGGGCACCTATCCTAACGAGAACCTCAAGCCGGTACGCATCACAGAGAAGGAGATAGGTCTTAACCTTGCCTTCTTCCGGAACCGCTTGAACTTTGACCTCGCCTACTATATCAAGAACACGAAGGACGATATCGCCAACGTTTCTACCTCTTCAGCCTCAGGTTTCTCAGCACGCGTTCTGAACGTCGGTGAGATCGAGAACCGCGGTTTCGAGTTCATGGTCGACGCCACACCCGTGCAGACCAAGCGCTTCATGTGGAACACCGTCTTCAACTTCTCTGTAAACAACTCAGAGGTTAAGTATCTCGGCGAGGGCGTTAAGCGTCTTGCCATCGAGGGCGCAACATCGCGCATGGGCTCAGTGGGCGTTTACAACGTTGTCGGCTCGGCTTACGGACAGCTCATCGGCTACAAGTATAAGCGCGACGACCAGGGACGCCTCCTCCTCAAGGACGGTATGCCTCAGAACAACGGCGAGCAGGTGAGCCTCGGCAGCGGTGTGTACAAGTACACTGGCGGTTGGAGCAACACGCTCAAGTATCGCGACTTCTCTCTCTCATTCCTCGTTGACTACAAGTTCGGTGCCAAGCTCTTCTCTGGTTCTAACTACCAGGCCTACAGCAACGGTCTCCACAAGAACACGCTCGTAGGACGTACAGCCGAGAACCCCAACCAGCTCTATGTGTTCCCGGGCATCGATGAGGCAACAGGTCAGCCCAACCAGGTGGCTGTGTCAGCACAGAACTACTATGGCAAGATCTGCGAGAACAACATCGCTGAAGAGTTTACATACAACGCAAGCTTCATCAAGCTGCGTGAGGTTTCGCTGAGCTACACATTCCCCAAGAGCCTTCTCGAGAAGACCAAGTATGTGAAGGGTTTGACAGTGTCTGTAATTGGCCGCAACCTGTGGACAATCATGAAGCACACCGACAATATCGATCCCGAGTCGGCTTACACCAACAGCAACGGTCAGGGTCTTGAGCTCAACGGTTATCCCTACACCCGCAACATCGGTTTCAATGTAAACGTCAAATTCTAACATAACATAAGATCATAACAGCTATGAAAAGATATATTAAAAATACACTCGCTGCGCTCTCCATTGTCGCACTGGCTTCAAGCTGCGGCGACTTCGGTGATCTCAACGTCGATCCGGAGCACTCCAACTCTGGAAACGTGAACTACCAGATGGTATTCACAAACGCACAGCACCAGGCGCTCGGTTCCGACTGGGACGTATGGCGCGACGGACTTATCTACCTCTCACAGTGGAACCAGCACATCGCTGCCGGTGGCTGGTGGTGGAGCTACGGTCTCAACAGCTACTCTAACGGCTATGCTGCCTCTTACTGGGGCTCTGTGCTCGGCTCTGGCGACCGTGCCACCATCCGTGACATCCAGACCGTTATCTCAAAGTGGAAGGACGATCCTGCTAACCAGCAGAACTATCAGATCGCGCGTATCATCCGTGCATACACCTTCCAGCGTCTTACCGACCTCCACGGCGACATTCCCTACTCAGAGGCAGGACAGCCCGCAGAGTATCCTTATCCAAAGTATGACACGCAGAAGGACATCTACATGGATCTTCTCAAGGAGCTTGACGAGGCTCAGGCCGCTCTCGGCTCAGGCGTAGCATCTCTCGGCAAGCAGGAGCTCTTCTACAACGGTGACGTTGCCAAGCTGAAGAAGTTTGCCAACTCGCTCATGCTTCGCGTGGCCATGCGTCTGACAAAGGTTGACGACGCCACAGCCAAGACCTATGCAGCCAAGGCTTTCGCCAACGGCGTGATCACAAGCAACGACGACAACTGCATGCTCATGCACGCCGGCGGTGTAACAACCAACGACTCTTCTGAGCCTTACGCAAAGATCATCGTTCACGAGGATCCGGGTGTGGCTTTCATCAACACAACGTTCCTCGACCTGCTCAAGAGCACCAACGACCCGCGTATACCTCTCTTCATGTGCGTTTATCCTACCGACTATGAGACAAAGGACGTGGATCCCGCCAAGGCAGACAACGCTGCTCCTGCTTTGCAGAAGGCTCTCCCCGGCTTCTTCAGCATGAGCCCCTCATCTGACTACTCTATCAAGAAGTATAACGGAACAGAGTTTACCGATGAGGTTCTTTCTGACAAGAACAGCGACAAGTATTACAAGAAGGCATACTCACAGCCCAACCGCTCAACCTACGGCGACCCCACAGGTCCTACGTTCGTATGTACAGCTGCCCAGACCAACCTGCTGCTTGCAGAGGCTGCTCTCCGTGGCTACATCAGCGGCGACGCAAAGACTTTCTATGAGGCTGGTGTGCGTTGCGCCATGAAGCAGTTCAGCGCTTTCCCAAGTGCTAACGCCAAGGCTCTCGTGGGCACATACCTCACCGACGCTGCCATCAACGCTTACCTCGCAGCTAACCCCTACGATGCAGCTAAGGCTTATGAGCAGATCAACACCCAATATTGGATCAACTGCTTCTTCGACGAGTATGAGACCTACGCCAACTGGCGTCGTTCTGGCTATCCCGTATTGGAGGAGAAGACTCATCTGCAGCCCAACTTCAGCTCAATGGGCAACTGGGGTCCTGGCATCGTTCGCCGCATGCCTTATCCTTCTGACGAGGTTCAGATCAACGGTGCAAACTATAAGGAGGCTCTCAACCGTCTTGGTTTGCAGACCGAGGACAACTTCAACAACACCCGCGTATGGTGGGACAAGGAATAACGACAAAGATACATCCTCTATAGTTTAGTACAATTAAAAGGGAGCGAACCTTTCGTGGGTTCGCTCCCTTTTTAGCTGTATGCTCGGCATGAGCATTGTCTAACGGGTGCAAGTCCCGAGTAAGCCCTAAT
>OHAY01003094.1_pt1 | contig 11971 bp, 10 predicted proteins | sample 1577191 | NCBI WGS metagenome assembly OHAY01 (sample SAMEA3541504, study PRJEB24748) | human gut metagenome | biome: human gut; feature: human-associated habitat; material: faeces | place: China | collected 2012 | reverse complement strand
ATGAGGCAGATATGCAATCTGTCTTTTTGTCATACACAAAAAATGATTTGAACTCATCATACACCTGCTTTCTACGCATTAGTGCACCTAAAAAATACAGCATTTCTTAACTGAACAGTATTTTCAATGCATGAACGCATATGATATACTGTTTTCATCATAAAAAACCTTATCTAAATGACATTGATTTATCAATATTAACTCCAAAATATTTCGATAACTTGATTAACTTATCAATTGACGGTTCTGATTCTCCATTTTCCCATTTTGACACCGCTTTATCTGAAACGTCGACAAGTACACCCAACTGATATTGAGACAGGCCTTTTCTCTCTCTTAGTGTACTGATAAAATTTCCAAAACTATAGTCTCTCATACTTATCCTCCGCTACTTGCTAATTACATTTTACACCAAAATAGTTCATTTGCAATTTGTTCATATCGAATTAAAGTAGATTTTTGTTGTTCGAAGCAATTGCGATTCCGATTATCACGAAACTGCGTGACTATTCACTTTTATTTGATAACAAAAAAGAGAGCCACAGAGTGACTCCCCCAGTGCAGTCCGGAAACATACACCTCATTCAATACAGATAATATACAAGATTATTATAAAAATGCAAGCACAATCAAATAATAGCCTCTACTTTCGCATCTGCGGCACCTGTGCCAAGATCACTGCGGTGAACACAAGCACGCAGCCGACGATTTCCCGCGGTGCTAACACCTCATGCAATACGACGAATCCACCGAGCACTGCAAATACAGATTCCAGACTCATCACGATGGATGCAACTGCCGGATCTGCATATTTCTGTCCTGCGATCTGAAGCGTATACGCGATACCGCTCGAGAAGATACCCGCATATAGGATTGGGAACCACGCGGCGGCAAGATCACTCCATGCCGGTTGTTCAAAGATTGCCATACAGATCAGAGATAACACACCGTTCGTAATAAACTGGATGCACGAGATCTTCACGCTGTCACAATCGTTAAAATGATCGACCGCCAGGATATGTCCGGTGAAGCAGACTGCGCACAGAAGCCCAAGCAGATCTCCAAAATACAGATTGTCGATACCGCCTGACATGCACAGCATGTACATACCACCAAGGCAGACAAAAACTGCCACATAAACAATCTTATGTAATTTCTTCCCGAGTAATCCGGATACGATTGCAACCATAACCACATACGTTGCGGTGAGAAACCCCGATCTGCCGGAGCTGGCCACGCCTTCCGGATATGCCGCGATACCACTCTGTTGCAGATTCGTTGCGAAAAACAACACACAGCCACAGAGGATACCACCAATCACGGTCCGTTTTATATTTTCTTTTTCGACTGGTTCTCCACTTAACTTTGCTTTCTGCTTCTTCATTCCCGTGCGAGCTAGAATCAAAATCGCAAGAAATGCCGCCCCAACTATGGAGCGGCTTCCGTTAAATGTAAATGTTCCAATCTGATCAGATGCTGTTGTCTGTGCTACGAACGTCGTTCCCCAGAAGAACGCAGCAAACAGCAACATAATACTTCCTTTAGTCTTTTTCATTTCAAGCCTCTTATTCTGCATCAATTGGATCTTTCTTTTTCTCAACTGCCTTGATCACCTGCAACACAACATACAGTAAAATCAGACCGATTACCAGCGGAATCACAGGGCTCTTCATTACTCCCGGAAGTCCCTTGCTATTACCAAAGAATCCGGCAATAATGTAAGTGACGAACGATACAAGTGCGACTGTAATCGCATATGGAAGCTGTGTGCTTACATGATTGATGTGATTACACTGTGCACCTGCGGATGCCATAATTGTCGTATCCGAAATCGGTGAACAATGGTCTCCACATACGGCACCTGCCATACATGCAGAGATGGAAATGATCATCATCGTTGCGTTTGTTCCCTCGAATGCATTTACAACGATTGGAATCAGCATACCGAAGGTTCCCCATGAGGTTCCGGTTGCAAACGCAAGGAAGCATGCAATGATAAATACAAGTGCCGGCAGGAAACTAAGCAACGCATCCGGCGTACTCTTCACGAGCTCTGCCACAAATTCTTTTGCGCCAAGGCTGTCTGTCATCGCCTTCAATGTCCAGGCAAATGTCAGAATTAAAATTGCAGGAACCATCGCTTTAAATCCTTCCGGAATACAAGACATGGATTCGCTGAATTTCAATACGCGGCGGAACATATAATAGATAATCGTAATCACAAGTGCAAAGAAGCTGCCATACATCAATCCAACCGATGCATCACTGCCCGAAAATGCTTCTACAAATCCAACGCCTGAGAAAAATCCACCACTGTAAATCATGCCGATGACACAGGCTGTAATCAGAACGATCATTGGGAATACAAGGTCAATCACTTTCCCCTTTGTCTCAACGACTTCATTTTCCGCGTTTGCATATGGACGGTCCGGTGTCGTGTAGATATCGCCCTTCAAAGCGTTCTTCTCATGCGTCCGCATCGGACCATAATCAATCTTTCTAACGATCAAAACAATCATAAATATAATCGTGAAAAGCGCATAATAGTTATACGGAATTGCACGGATAAAGATGGAGAATCCGTCCTCTCCCTCTACGAATCCGGCTACTGCTGCTGCCCATGATGAAATCGGAGCAATGATACAGACCGGAGCTGCTGTCGCATCAATGATATACGAAAGCTTCGCACGCGATACCTGATGCTTGTCTGTCACAGGACGCATCACGCTTCCAACTGTCAGACAGTTAAAATAATCATCAATAAAGATCAAAACACCGAGCGCAACTGACGCTAACTGTGCGCCAATCCGCGTCTTGATATGGGCGCTTGCCCATCGTCCGAACGCTGCCGAACCACCGGCTTTGTTCATCATACAGACCATAACACCGAGTATTACAAGAAATACCAGAATACCCATGTTATATGAATTGGTCAGCACGCGGACGATTCCGTCTTTGAATACATGGTTTACGGTTGCTTCAAATCTGAAGTCAGACCAGAACAGTCCACCGATCACAATTCCTAAAAAGAGTGAACTGTAAACCTCCTTTGTAATGAGTGCCAGCACGATTGCCACGACCGGCGGGATTAATGCCCAGAATGTTGCGTACATCTGTGGCACGTAATTTGCGATTTCTTCCATCTTCTCTCCTCGTTTTCTTTCTTATTGTCTGCCGCCCATATTCAGTCGGCGACATGGTATCTGGTGCATCTTACAGCATGGATGCACGAAGCTCTTCCCCTGTTTTATTCACAAGGTAAGCCGGTGCAATATCAAATACGGTCTTGCAGCCGCTTGCTCCCTCATTTGCAAGTCTGTGAGCCGCTCTTGCATAAGCAATCAGTACGCTGGATGTAAACTCAGGGTTTGAATCAAGCTTCAGGCTGTACTCGATGATATGCTTGTTCTCCTTGTTCCAGCCGGTCACACCGCTGCGGAGTACAAATCCACCATGTGGAATTCCGCTGTGGTTTGCCTTCAGCTCTTCTTCCGAAATGAAGTGAACCGTTGTATCGTAATCTGCGAAATAGTTCGGCATTGTCTTGATTTCTTCCTCAACTTTTGCCGCATCTGCGCCCTCTTCAAGCACTACGAAGCACTCTCTTGTATGCTTCTGTCTTGTTGTAAGCTCTGGATTCTCGCCGTTACGAACTGCCTCAAGTGCGGATTCTACCGGAATCGTATACTGCTTGGCATCCTTGACACCTGCGATACGACGGATGGCATCGGAATGTCCCTGACTGACACCCTTGCCCCAGAATGTGTAATCATTTCCCTCCGGAAGCAATGCATTTCCGTACAGGCGGTTCAGTGAGAACATGCCCGGGTCCCAGCCAACGGAGATAATTCCGATATGTCCGCTTGCTTTTGCGCTTGCGTCCACATTCGCAAAATGCTCCGGGATTCTTGCATGTGTATCGAAGCTGTCGATCACGTTGAAATATTTTGCACATTCCGGTGTCTGCTCCGGAAGATCGGTTGCGCTTCCGCCACACAGAATCATAACATCGATTTTATCTTTCCAGTCTGCCATGTCCTTTACGTTGCACACCTTGGCTGTCTGGTTCTTAATAACCAATTCATCAGGATTTCTTCTTGTAAATACGGCAACTAATTCCATATCATCGTTCTGGTTGATGGCTGCTTCTACGCCGCGGCCGAGATTTCCGTATCCGTAAATTCCGATTCTCGTCATTTTGTTTTCCTCCTTATTCTATCTTGTTGCTGCAAAATGCATGTAATTCCACTGTGTATGTATTGCAATTAGAATTCATTCCTATGCGATGTATTGAAACTAAGAAGCACTAAATGTTCTGATATATGTATCTTACCCGGACGAAACCGTCGCCAATTCGCCATCCATGGCTCAGTGGCGACTTGATTGAACATCGTGTTCAATCATTTCTAATTTTTTGACAGAACATTAAGTGCTTCTAAGTTCCAAACATATACATAGTTCATGAATTGTAATTGCAATACATACATATTATATTTCATACGCATTTTGCAATAGCAAGATAAATTACATAATCCAATTTACTTTATCATACTTCGTTGCTTTTCACAACAAAATTCCGCTAAATCGTATCTTTTTGTACCTTTTCGTATGATTTTCGGGGTTATTCTTTGTTTGGTTGTTCGGTTGATGTGGTGGTGCTTGTTGTGGTGTTTGTTGATTTCCTGCCGTACACATAGCCGTAAAAATCGGTGTTGATGACCTCATCGGACATGTAAAGTTTCGTTTCGACTTCCTTGATCTTATCGTCGATGTAGGATTGTGAAACTGTTTTTTCGTCCACATAGTAGGTCACTTCTCCGGTCTTCGTGTTATAGCCAATCTTGTCTGTCTTGAAGCTATGGTCGGCAAAGATGACGAGTTCTTCCGAATCGGACAGGATATCATGTCCTGCGAGTATGCGTGAATCGTATGTCACGCCAAGTAAATTCAAGACAGTCGGAAGGACATCTACGCTTGCGCAGAGCTTCTTGACATGAACCGGTTCTTCCATAGATGCAGACCAGATGCCAAGGCAGGAATGATGTTTTTCAAATGCATCATCGGATACATTCTTGCCTGCAAGCGCATCGTAGCCGCTGTCTGTCAGTCCATATGGATAATGGTCCGGTGTCACAATGAACACGGTCTTCTCCAGCTTTCCGGCTTCATCCAGCTTGTCGATCAGATCCTCTAATGCTTTATCGAGCTCCATCTGTGCAGCAATATACGCCACCGCGTCTTCCGGCAAGTCCATTCCTTCTGTGCATTTTTCTGCTTCCTCACGGTTCTTCAGGCACATGGCATTGTAATCGTAATTATATGGAAGATGCCCACTGAATGTCATAAAATACATCAGAAACGGTTCTTCGTTAATAAACTCCTTGTATACTGCCTCGATCGTATCATAATCGGAATATGTCACATAGCTTGGGATATCCAGACCATAATCGATTGCCTTGAAATCATATCCCATATTCGCATGTGTCTCACTCCGGTTATAATAATAGAAGTCAAAGTCGTGGTATGCTTTGCTTGTGTAGCCTTTCTCATTCAATGCATTGCCAAGTGCATACGGCTGATATGTATCTGCTGACTTATAAAAGCTCCACTCTGAGGAACACGGATACTGTCCCAGACAGTCTACAAATTCTCCGTCAATCGTACTGTGATACCAGATCGGATTATAGTAATTTTCAAATACAAAGCCGTCATTCATGATCTTATAAAGCGTCGGTGTGCAGTTCTCGTAGATACCGTATTTGCACAGGCTCTCCGCGGTAATGCAGACAACATTATACCCTTCGAACATACCCGTATATTCGTTCTGCATGGTCGGTGTCTGCTGCGCGCAATAAGCGGACAGATTCTTCAACTGCTCATCCTCGGCTGCCTGATACAGCTTCTTAAAATCAACTGCCGGATCAACCTGTTCCACATACGCAGGTGCTGCATCCGTATCGGTTGCCGTAGCTTCCATTGCATCACTTTCGGTTGCCGTCACATCATCTGGCTGCATATCTGTATCATCCAAAGTGAATGTCACATTTTTCTTTCCCCCGGTGAGCATCGTCTGCGCATCCCGCACGGTCGTCACACATACGCCGAGCTTGTTCATCGAAAGCTCCAGCACATACTGGTTGTGGAACAACTGATACGGCGAATACATCGCGCGTCCCTGCACATTCAGCAGAAGGATGGAAATGGCGCACAGACAAACCGCACTTGCCACACTTATAAGCCTTATTTTCATCTTCGGTCTGTCAAACTTTATCAGAAATACACGCAGCAAAACAAGTGCGATCACCGGCAACATAAACAGCAACATCCATCCAACATTCTGGCGAATCTTCTCGAACATCACGACCTTGAAATCCATCGCGTTCCCGGCCCCGCCGACAGACACCAGACTTAAGAATGTCCCAAATATCCGGAAATAGATGAGCTGCACGATATCATACACGCAGAATGCCGTAAGACCGACATACGCGATGATCTCATTTCCGATGCGCGGCAGCCATACAGTGAGTGCCGCTAAGAAAAGCCCCAACGTGGCACCGAACAAAATCGGATAGATGCTCGTGCTTTCGAGTTTATGGTAAATCGCCAGATGAAACAACACTTCCAGATAGATGCCCGCGCCCGCAAAAAACGGGATGCGCCAATATGAAAATGCACGCTTCTCCTTCTTTAATTTTATTGTCTGTATCTGATCTTTCATTGTAATCCTCCAAATCTCGCATACGCGCTATCAATCGCGCATTTTATTATATATGATTTTTCCTTGTTTTTCACTATCTTTTATTTTATAATTTAATGTCAGTGTTTACGAAAAATAAGGAGGTACCCTATGGCTGAAGCATATTCAAATTTTGCTGCTGTCTACGATGCGCTCATGGACAACATTCCCTATGACGCATGGGCAGACTATCTGCACGGCCTGCTTGTGGAATATGATATTGCAAGCGGCATTCTGGCAGAGCTTGGCTGTGGAACCGGAAATATAACCGAGCGTATGGCAGATTTCGGATACGACATGATCGGTATCGACAACTCCCCTGCCATGCTGGATATTGCAAACGAAAAGCGGGAACAAAATCATTCTTCATCGCTCTACCTGTGTCAGGACATGCGCGAGTTTGAGTTATACGGAACCGTTGCAGCCATCGTAAGTCTCTGCGACAGCGTCAATTATATTACCGAACCGGAAGAGCTTACGCATGTATTCTCGCTCGTCAATAACTACCTTGATCCGGACGGACTTTTCATCTTCGACTTCCATACGGAGCATTATTACCGGGATGTCGTAGCCGAAGCGACAATTGCCGAGGATCGGGATGATATCAGCTTTATCTGGGATAATTATTATGATGAAGAGGAAGCAATTAATGAACTCGCTTTAAGCCTGTTCGTAAAGGAACCTTCGGATTCCGATGCCGATGATAACCTGTTCCGCAAATATGAGGAATTGCATGTACAAAAAGGGTACACACTAAAGCAGATGAAACAGATGGTAGCCAATTCCGGTCTCACCCTTCTGGCCGCCTATGATGCATTCACACATGAGCCGGCGGACGAGGAATGTGAACGTATTTATATCATCGCGAAAGAAACACGAAACAAGAATTCAAAGAAACAATATATACAGTAATTTTGTATACCACTGCATCAATCATAAATAACAACACATGCAAGTATATATACAAAATCCAAACACTCATTTTAAGGAGGATACATTTATGGCAGATACAATGATTCGTGGCATGGCAGCGAACAAGCAGGTTCGTTTCTTCGCCTGCAACTCTACCGATACTGTGGAAAAAGCAAGAATTACACATCATACCAGTCCGGTTGTTACGAACGCACTCGGCAGACTGTTGACCGGAGGCGTGCTGATGGGCGCCATGTGTAAAAATGATACCGACAAATTAACACTCCGTATCCAGTGTCAGGGACCGATCTCCGGTATGCTTGTCACTGCCGATGCAAACGGACATGTCAAGGGATATGTCAGCGAACCGGAGGTTATGCTTCCTGCAAACGATGTCGCAAAGGCTGTGGACCTCGGTGTCTTAAGCGTCATCAAGGATATCGGTCTGAAGGAGCCGTATGTCGGCGACACCCATCTGGTAAGCGGCGAGATTGCAGAGGATCTGACCTACTATTTTGCAACAAGTGACCAGATTCCAAGCTCTGTGGCTCTGGGCGTGTTGTTCAACGACGATACATCCGTAGCGAATGCCGGTGGATTTATCATCCAGCTGATGCCATTTGCAGAGGACGCATTGATTGACGAGCTGGAGAAACGGCTGAAAGGATTTTCTTTCACTGCTCTTCTCAAGCAGGGCATGTCTGTGGAAGCTATCATACGAAAATTGTTTGAAGGCTATGATGTCGAGCTGACCGATTCCATGCCATGTGCATATGTCTGTGATTGCAGCAAGGAGCGTGTCGAGCAGGCAGTTATCAGTCTTGGCAGAAAAGAGCTTGGCGCTATGATTGCTGACAACAAGCCAATTGAAGTTGTGTGCGACTTCTGTCACACGAAATATACATTCTCACCGGATGAGCTGTTGAATATTCTGAAGAATAAATAATCCGCTTATCCGATATAGTTTTGCATCACCTAAACAAAACAGATGGTACAAGCTGTGATATAAAATAATACATCAAACACGATCACAAGGAGGTTGGTAATATGGAACGAATCGATTTACATGTACATTCCAATGCGTCCGACGGTTCTCTGACACCGACAGAGGTTGCCGACGAAGCGATGCGGATGGGACTTTCCGCGATTGCCCTGACCGATCACGACACGGTCGATGGCGTGGCAGAAATCTTAGACTATACAAAGGACAAGCCTTTGGAGGTAGTGCCGGGCATCGAACTGTCCTGCTACTATAACAATCGTGAGATTCATATTCTCGGCTTCTATATGGACTATGAAAACCCAGAGCTTCAAAAAGAGCTTGCCGTATTAAAGGAAGCACGTGAGGGAAGAAATGAGAAAATGGTAGCGATGATGCAGGCAGATGGTCTCCCTGTCACGATGGAGAAGCTGCTTCACGGCAATCCGGACAGTGTCATCACACGGGCACATTTCGCAAGAGTTCTCGTCGAGGAAGGTGTCTGCAAAGACAAGGATACCGCGTTCCGCAAATACATCGGCATCGGCTGTAAATATTACCTTCCAAAACCACAGGTTACCTGTGAGACTGCCATGCGCATCTTAACGACTTATAGCAAAGCGGCATTTCTGGCACATCCTCTGCTCTATCATCTTGGGTATGCACAGATTGATGAGTTATTGGCGTATCTGAAAACACTCGGATTAAAAGGACTTGAGGCATTCCACTCTTCGAACAACCGCTTTGAAAGTGAGAAGCTCCGCTCGCTGGCTGCCAAATACGGACTGGCAATCTCCGGTGGTTCGGATTTCCATGGGGTTGTAAAGCCGAATATACAGATGGGAATCGGACGTGGAAATATGAATATTCCAATGAGTCTGCTTGATACAATTAAAACTTTATAAGTTTTCTCCGCGAAAAAAAGGAACCCAAACCGGGTTCCTTTTTGTATATGTTTACAGTTTCATGATTCCGAGTGTCTGCAGCAAAAGCAGGATCAGGAAGATTGGAGCGATGACCTTTACCATAGCAGTGTAAAGCCGCTTTCTTCCCATTTTACAACCGCTCTTTTCTACTTCTTCGATCACAGTCTTTGGTTTGATGACCCATCCAACGAGAATACAGGTTGCAAGTGCTACGATCGGCATCAGCAGATTGTTACTGATGTAATCCATGATATCTAAGATCTGCGCCGTTGAGCCGTTCGGAAGCTTGAACTCGAAGTACAGCTTGTTGTATCCGAGGCAGACAATGATACCAACGATCAGTGCGAAGATTCCCTCGATTGTGCCGGCCTTTGTTCTGCTTGTATGGAACGCATCCATAATACATGATACAACTGCCTCCATGACGGATACCGCACTTGTAATTGCAGCGAACAATACCATTGCAAAAAAGATTGTACCGATTATATTTCCGGCAACACCCATTGCAGCAAATACCTTTGGCAAAGATACAAACATCAGACTTGGTCCGGATGACATACCCTCTGTTCCCATAAATGCATACACAGCCGGAATGATCATTGCACCTGCAAGAAATGCAACAACCGTATCAAAAATCTCAATCTGATTAATCGATTTTCCAAGGTTTGCATCATCCTTCACATACGAACCATATGTAATCATGATACCCATTGCCACAGACAAGCTGAAGAACAACTGACCGAGTGCATCGATCAGAACCGTAAATAACTTTCCGATTGTCAGTCCCTCGAGATTCGGAACAATATACACCTTGAATCCCTGCAGACCGGTTACTACTTCACCTGCATCATTTGTATTTTTCAACGTTAATGAGAATATTGCAATTCCCAAAATCATGACAAGCAGGATTGGCATGATAATCTTCGATGTAGACTCAATTCCTTTATTGACACCACGGAATACGATAAATGCAGATACCGCAAGGAAGATCACAAATGTAATAATCGGTTCCCACTGTGACGTGATGAATCCGGTAAAGAATCCATCCTGTGCAGCGTCGGCTCCATGTCCTGTCAAAAATACGAAGAAATATTTTACTACCCAACCACCGATTGTGCAGTAATACGGCATGATGATAACCGGTATAATACTCGCAATAGCACCTAAGAATCCCCATTTATCATGAAGCTTCGTATATGCCGTGAGCGGGCTCTGTTTCGTCTTTCGACCGATCGCAATCTCCGTAGTCAGCAGCGTGTAGCCAAATGTCAATGCCAGAATGATATAGACGACTAAGAATAATCCGCCTCCATCCTTGGCTGCCAGATACGGAAACCGCCAGATATTTCCAAGACCAACCGCACTACCTGCCGCCGCAAGTACGAATCCGATTGATCCACCAAATGAGTGTCGCTTCTTTTCTTCCATCCTTTTTCCCTCTCTTTTTTCGTTCTCGATTCACAACACATACCCTCTTATAAAGAATTCTGTATCATGCATCTTGTCCGTTATTTGCTGTCTGATTTCATTTTGTTGTCCTATAAACAGCAGATAAGAGCCATTTTATCATAGATTCATTTTTAAATCCACATCTATTTGATAAAAACAGCAAAAATGGGCAGATATATGTGTGATACATACATCTGCCCGTACTTATGATTGTTATAATTTTGTCCAATCTATTTTACCTGATTGGCTTCATGGATGGTTCTATTTTCATAATCAACCACATTCTGCAAGGTTGTCCGGCTGATTGCCGCAAGTGCTTCCCGCGTCAGAAAACCCTGATGGGACGTAATGATAACATTGGGGAATGAAAGCAATCTGGGTATCCAGTGTTCTGTTATTATTAACATTTTTTATGATGGTAGAAGAACATCGATAAAAAACATATGGGAGGAGGATGTCTATGGCAGAAAATAGAACGTATATTGCAATTGATTTGAAATCCTTCTTCGCATCGGTTGAGTGTAAGGAAAGGAAGCTGGACCCGTTAAAAACAAATCTGGTTGTGGCGGATGCAGCACGTACAGAAAAGACCATTTGCCTGGCTGTGACACCTTCACTGAAATCGTATGGGATTCCCGGTCGTGCGCGTCTGTTTGAAGTCGTACAGCGTGTGCGTGAAGAGAACCAAAAGCGTGCGGCAGCAGCACCGGGCCATCGTTTGGAAGGCACTTCCTATGATGATAATGCATTAAAAAATAATCCATCCCTTGCTATTGATTATGTGATTGCACCACCACGTATGGCTCTTTATATGGAATATAGTACAAAAATCTACAATATTTACCTTAAGTATGTGGCGCCAGAGGATATACATGTTTATTCCATAGATGAAGTTATGATGGATGTGACATCGTATTTGCGGACATATGGAATGAGCGCGAGAGAATTAGCACGCACAATGATACAGGA
>OHAY01003086.1_pt1 | contig 12000 bp, 10 predicted proteins | sample 1577191 | NCBI WGS metagenome assembly OHAY01 (sample SAMEA3541504, study PRJEB24748) | human gut metagenome | biome: human gut; feature: human-associated habitat; material: faeces | place: China | collected 2012 | reverse complement strand
TACGGTCAGTCAGTTCGCAAAAGGATTGAATATTGGTACTGACAATACAGAGGAATGGACAAGACCGGCAAAGCTTGTAATTGTACAGGCAGGTGATGATTCAGAGATTCGGCTGACGATCCAGGAAGGCAAATTTCATCAGGTGAAACGCATGTTCGCCGCCGTGGGTAACCACGTGGTTGAGCTGCATCGTGAACGTATTGGCGGTATTACGCTGGATGCTGATTTAGCCCCCGGTGAATATCGTCCGTTAACTGAAGAAGAAATTGCCAGCGTCGTCTAACTTTTCAATGACTTTCAGGAGCCCGTTGTGACCACCCGACAGCATTCGTCGTTTGCTATTGTTTTTATCCTTGGCCTGCTGGCCATGTTGATGCCGCTGTCGATTGATATGTATCTGCCCGCGCTACCGGTAATTTCAGCGCAGTTTGGCGTACCGGCGGGCAGTACGCAGATGACCCTCAGTACTTATATTCTGGGCTTTGCGTTGGGGCAGTTAATCTACGGGCCGATGGCAGACAGCTTCGGGCGTAAGCCGGTGGTGCTCGGCGGTACGCTGGTGTTTGCCGCCGCCGCGGTGGCGTGTGCGTTGGCAAACACCATCGATCAGCTGATTGTGATGCGTTTCTTCCACGGGCTGGCGGCGGCTGCGGCCAGCGTGGTTATCAACGCTTTGATGCGCGATATTTACCCGAAAGAAGAGTTCTCGCGGATGATGTCGTTTGTCATGCTGGTGACAACCATTGCACCGCTGATGGCACCGATAGTTGGCGGCTGGGTGCTGGTGTGGCTGAGCTGGCATTACATCTTCTGGATCCTGGCATTAGCGGCGATTCTGGCTTCGGCAATGATTTTCTTCCTGATTAAAGAAACCTTACCACCGGAGCGTCGTCAGCCATTTCACATTCGTACCACTATTGGTAACTTTGCGGCGCTGTTCCGCCATAAACGTGTCCTGAGCTACATGCTTGCCAGTGGTTTCAGCTTTGCCGGGATGTTCTCATTCTTAAGCGCCGGACCGTTTGTTTATATTGAAATTAACCACGTCGCGCCGGAAAACTTTGGTTATTACTTTGCGCTAAACATTGTTTTTCTGTTCGTGATGACCATCTTTAACAGCCGCTTCGTCCGCCGCATTGGCGCGTTAAATATGTTCCGCTCGGCGTTGTGGATACAATTTATTATGGCAGCGTGGATGGTCATCAGTGCGCTGCTGGGGCTGGGATTTTGGTCGCTGGTGGTTGGCGTTGCGGCGTTTGTGGGCTGCGTGTCGATGGTGTCATCCAATGCGATGGCGGTCATTCTTGATGAGTTTCCCCATATGGCGGGAACGGCATCTTCGCTGGCAGGAACCTTCCGTTTTGGCATAGGGGCAATTGTTGGCGCATTGCTTTCTCTTGCGACCTTTAACTCTGCATGGCCGATGATTTGGTCAATTGCATTCTGCGCAAGCAGCTCCATTCTCTTCTGTCTGTACGCCAGTCGACCGAAAAAACGGTGATCTATTGCACAACGAGGAAGCTAAAAGGCTTCCTTTGTTGATGCATGTCAACCACAAATCTATCATTCCCCCGATATATGTTTATTTTATGTAAAATCAATTTATGTAAAAAGTCACATCATTGTAGTTAAAAAGGTTGAGTTAGATCGCAGAAACGGGTACATATAGCCCCGCAAACGTGACCACGCCCGCAGATATTACTTAAATCAGAGCCATAGAGGCCACGCAGGCGAGGCATCAATCTTTACGATCTGTATAAAGACGGATTGTTGATGATGTGTTAAAATTGATGTAAACAAATTGTGAAGTGAATGTGCTTCCGGGGAAAATAAGTGACTTCATTACAACTCTCAATCGTCCATCGACTGCCGCAGAACTATCGCTGGTCTGCTGGTTTCGCAGGTTCGAAGGTTGAACCGATTCCGCAAAATGGACCGTGCGGTGACAACAGCCTGGTGGCGCTTAAATTGCTTAGCCCGGATGGTGATAATGCATGGTCGGTGATGTATAAACTAAGCCAGGCGTTAAGCGACATCGAAGTTCCATGTTCGGTGCTGGAGTGTGAAGGTGAGCCGTGCCTGTTTGTAAATCGCCAGGACGAGTTTGCTGCAACATGCCGATTGAAAAATTTTGGTGTGGCAATTGCCGAACCCTTTTCAAACTACAATCCTTTTTAAGCGTCAGCTCAACGCCAGTAGCTGACGCGTATACTCCTGCTGCGGTGTGGCAAACACGCGCGCGCACGGTCCTTGTTCCACTACTTCCCCTTGTCGCAGTACGATAACCTGATGACATAACGCGCGGACAACGTGCAAATCGTGGCTGATAAACAAATAGGCCAGTTGATGCTTTTGTTGCAATGATTTCAATAGCGTCAATATTTGCGCCTGTACCGTTTTGTCGAGTGATGATGTCGGTTCATCAAGTATGATCAGCGAGGGCTTAAGAATTAATGCCCTGGCAATCGCAATACGTTGTCGCTGACCACCAGAGAACTCCGCCGGATAACGGTGGCGTGTTTCAGGATCTAATCCCACTTCATGCATCACGGCTATCACTTGTTGTTCGCGTTGTGCGGCAGAAAGCGTCGGCTGGTGAACCCGTAAGCCTTCCTCAATAATCTGCAAAACGTTGAGTCGTGGGTTGAGCGAGGAGTTTGGATCCTGAAATACCACCTGAATGCGATGACGAATAGGTAACAGCTGGCGGCGATTTAAATTTTGCAGTGGCTGACCGTCAAAGATGATGCTGCCCTGAGAATTAATCAGTCGCAGCAGCGCCAGTCCCGTCGTACTTTTCCCGGAACCGGACTCGCCCACTAAACCCAGTGTTTCACCCGCTCGTAGCGTAAAACTGATGTTTTTCACCACCACATTATGATCCACAATGCGCTTCAAAATCCCTTTGCGAATGGGGAAGGCAACCTGAAGCTGTTCAACATCCAGCAACGTTGAGGCAGGTTCTGGCAACGGCACTGGATCGCCTGACGGTTCACTTTTGAGTAGCTTTTGTGTGTAAGGATGAGTGGGTGAGGCAAATAGCGTAGCGGCGTAATTTTGCTCGACACAGCGACCGTTTTGCATTACCGCCACGCGGTGGGCCAGTTTTCTGACAATGCTGAGGTTATGAGTAATAAACAGCATGCCCATATTCAGCTCGCCTTGCAGTTCGCGCAACAGCTGTAAAATCTGCGCCTGGACAGAGACGTCCAGTGCGGTGGTCGGTTCATCGGCAATTAATAATTCCGGTCGCGTTAACAGCGCCATCGCAATCATCACCCGCTGGCGTTCGCCGCCGGAGAGCTGATGCGGATAATCTGTCAGCCGTTTTGCCGCCTGGCGGATACCAACGCGATCAAGGCAGTTAAGAATTTCGCCACGAGCCGCTTCCCGACGCATCCCGCGGTGGAGTGAAAGCACTTCATAAAGCTGTTTTTCCAGGGTATGCAATGGATTTAACGACACCATCGGTTCCTGAAAAATCATGGCGATCTTATTACCGCGTACACCGCGCAACGTTTGATCGCTGGCGTGAAGCAGCGATTCGCCATGAAAACGAATATCGCCGGAGAGATATTCAACCGGCGGGGAAGGGAGCAGGCGTAAAATTGACAGCGCGGTAACGCTTTTGCCTGAACCTGACTCACCCACCAGCGCCAGCGTTTCGCCAGCCTCAATCTGTAGTGAAACATCATTGACTACTGTACGTACGGTTTGCTGATGGCGAAAACCCACCGACAAATTTTCAATCGCTAACAGAGTTTGCGTCATGCTACACCGCCTTATTAGGATCAAATGCGTCGCGGACGGCTTCACCAATAAAGATCAGCAAAGACAATAATATCGCCACCGACAAGAAGGCGGTGATCCCAAGCCACGGGGCCTGAAGGTTATTTTTCCCTTGTAACAGCAGTTCACCGAGTGACGGTGAACCGAGCGGTAGACCGAAGCCGAGGAAATCGAGCGAGGTCAGGGTGGTTATCGAACTACATAAAATAAACGGTAAAAAGGTGAGGGTCGCGACCATGGCATTAGGCAACATATGACGCAGGATGATACTGCGATCGCTGACGCCAAGCGCCTGTGCCGCACGAATGTAGTCGAAATTACGAGTACGTAAAAACTCCGCCCGCACCACGCCGACCAGACTCATCCAGCCAAACAAGACAGTAATTGCCAGCAGCCACCAGAAGTTAGGCTGTACGACGCTGGAAAGTAAAATAATCAAAAACAGCGTCGGCATCCCCGACCATACTTCAATAAAGCGTTGTCCCCAGAGATCGACTTTACCGCCGTAATAGCCTTGTAGCGCCCCCGCCAGCACGCCCATCACGCTGGAACAGAGAGTCAGCATCAGGCCAAACAGAACCGAGATCCGCGTGCCATAGAGAATGCGTGCCAGCACATCGCCGCCGTTGGCATCCGTTCCCAGCCAGTTTTGCCGGGAGGGTGGAGAAGGGAAGGGCTTATCGGTAGCAAAGTTGATACTGGTAGCACCAAAGCGAATCGGTGCCCACAGTACCCAGCCGTTATTTTCCAGCCGTTGTTTCAGCCACGGGTCCTGATAATCAGCCTGACTTGCCAGCGGGCCGCCAAAATCGCTTTCGCTGTAGTTTTTCAACAACGGGAAATACCAACTGCCGTCATAACGTACCAGCAACGGTTTATCGTTGGCGATAAGTTCAGAACACAAACTCAAACCAAACAAAACGAGGAAAATCCATAACGACCAGTAGCCGCGACGGTTATGGCGAAAACGCGCCCAACGGGCCTGATTGACGGGGCTGAGTCGCGACATTAACGTCCCTCAAAATCTATACGCGGATCGACCAGCGTATAGCTGATATCACTGACAATATTCAGCAGCAGGCCAATCAGGGTGAAAATATACAAGGTACCAAACATTACAGGATAATCGCGCGAGACGGTCGCTTCGTAGCCCAGTAAGCCCAGACCATTGAGTGAAAACATCACCTCAATCAGCAGCGAGCCGGTAAAAAACATGCTGATAAACGTCGCCGGAAAACCGGCAATCACCAGCAGCATGGCGTTGCGGAACACATGTTTCCAGAGAATATTTTTTTCACTTACCCCTTTCGCACGCGCGGTCACCACGTATTGCTTGCGCACTTCATCAAGGAATGAGTTTTTTGTCAGCATGGTCAGCGCCGCAAAGCCACCAATCACTGTTGCCAGCACCGGCAGCGTGATATGCCACAGATAATCGGTGATTTTCTGATACCACGGCAGCGAATCAAAGTTAGCGGAAACCAGGCCGCGTAGAGGGAACAGGTCGAAATAGCTGCCGCCCGCGAAGAAGACAATCAGCAGGATGGCAAACAAAAAGGCCGGAATGGCGTAGCCGATGATGATAAATGCGCTACTCCAGACGTCAAAGCGGCTCCCATTATAAACAGCTTTGCGAATGCCTAACGGAATCGACACCAGATAGATAATCAGCGTGCTCCACAATCCGAGGGTGATGGAAACCGGCAGACTGTCTTTAATCAGCGTCAGCACCGAGGCGCTGCGAAAAAGGCTATCACCAAAATCAAAGCGGATGTAGTCCCAGAGCATTTTGAAGTAACGTTCGTGGATCGGCTTATCAAAACCGTAGCGATGAGTGATCTCAGCGATCACTTCTGGATCTAATCCGCGTCCGCCGCGGTAATTACTGTCGCTGATATTGCCGACGCCCGTTTGCGCATGGCTGGCGCGAATACCTTCACCGCCTGCGCCGGGTAATACTCCGGCATTACCAAACTCAATGGCGGCGATGGCCTGGTCGACCGGACCGCCAGGCGCAATTTGCACGATGAAAAAGTTGATGGTGATAATCGCCCATAATGTTGGGATCACCAGCAACAGACGGCGAATCAGATAAGCGCCCATCTACTCTCCCTGTTGTCTGGCTGACGGCAGTTTGGCCGCTTTATTAACGTCATACCACCAGGTATCGATACCCAGGCTGTAAACAGGGCGTACAGCGGGTTGGGAGAATTTATCCCACCAGGCGAGACGGTCTTCCGCCATGTACCACATTGGCAGCATGTAATAATTCCACGTTAATACGCGATCCAGTGCTCGCCCTAACGGCAGTAATTTTTCTTTATTTCCCTGCGCGGCAATAATTTGATTGATCAGCGAGTCGATAACCGGACTTTGCACGCCGGGGGCATTATAAGTGGAATTGATATATTCCGATGACCAGGAAATCTGTAAATCGGAACTGGGCCACGGCATCGCCCGCCATACGCGCGGCATCATGTCATAGTCGCGACTGCGCATGCGGTTGGTGATTTGCGAGTTATCCACCTTGCGAATGTCCATGTTGATACCCAGCCGTTGCAAGCTGTGCTGGAACGGCAATACCCACTGACTATTGCTGCTTGCGGGAAGCAATAATTCAAAGCTGAGTGGCTGACCCGTTGTGGCATTAACGCGTTGCTGACCCTTCAGCACCCAGCCCGCTTCGTTGAGAAGTTTGTCGGCTTTTAACAGGTTGTCACGATCGTAGCCATCGCCTTTGGATACCGGCGGCTGGTAGATTTGTGTGAAGACTTCTGACGGTAGATCTTTTTTCATTGGTGCCAGAAGCACCAGCTCCGCGGCGTCGGGGTAATTTCTGGCCGCGTATTCGGTATTCTGAAAATAACTGTTCGTGCGACTCCAGGCGTTGTAAAACAACGCCTTGTTCATCCATTCAAAGTCAAAGGCGAGGGTGATTGCTTCCCGGACCCGGCGATCGCTGAATACCGGACGTTGGATATTAAACGCCAGCCAGCGCGTATCCTGGGCTGATTCGTTCTTTTGCTCATCTTTGATGATGTATTTTTTATCGAAATTTTTACCGGTATAACGCGTGGCCCAGTTTTTAGCGTCGTTTTCCATACGCAAATCAAAGGCACCTGCTTTAAACGCTTCAAAGGCGACATTATCATCGAGGTAATAATCGTAGCGAATGGTGTCGAAATTCCAGCGTCCACGGTTTACCGGTAAGTTTGCTGCCCAGTAATCTTTCACGCGGGAATAGACAATATTTTGCCCCATTTTCCAGGACGTAACGCGGTACGGACCACTGGCAAGCGGAGGCGTGGCGAGCGGGTCGCTAAGTTTGTGATCCTTCCAGTACTTTTCTGGAAATACCGGCAGCGAAAACAGACTCAGCATATCTTCTTTGCTGGGTTTAGCTAACTCAATGCGCACGGTTAACGGTGCAATGGCTTTGACGGTGGTGCCTTTGTAGACCAGACGAAATTGCGGTACGCCTTCGGTCATAAATTTTTGAAAAGTAAACTCTACATCGCGGGCAGTAATGGGCGAACCATCATGAAAACGGGCGCGCGGATTAATAGCGACCTCCACCCAGGAATAATCGTCAGCATAGCGTGCGCTTTCAGCAATCAGCGGGTAATAACTGCCTGGTTCGTCATCGGAAGTCGTAAATAGCGTGTCGTACAGCTGCTCGGTGCGTGCGCCCGGGTTGCCGCGCAGTGCATAGCGGTTGAAATTATCGAAGGTGCCGAGGGCTGACAACGTTATCTGCCCACCTTTTGGCGCGGCGGGGTTCACATAATCAAAATGGTTGAAATTAAACGCGTACCGGGGTTCGCCCAGCACGGCAAAGGCATAGCTTTCCTTGATAGCCTGCGCCTGCACACCAAAGGTGAACAGAGCGATAAACAGCAGCAGTATGCGCACAATCATCTGCAACGGATTTCCTTTTACTCATCATTAGCCGCAATCCGGCATGCTTTCACTATGAATAATAAGGGACGTAAGCACACCTTACCACTGCGGCGTATACGGTTTCTTCAGCCAGCGGACAAAATCGTCCAGCGGTAACGGGCGACTAATCCAGTAGCCTTGCATGAAATTAACGCCGCGTTCGCTTAGCCATCGCGCCTGTTCCGGCGTTTCGACCCCTTCAGCAACCGTCAGCATATTGAGGCGTTTCGCCAGCGTCAGCACCGCGTCAAGTACGGGTGAAGTGATCGTTTCCGTACCGATGGCGTTGATAAATCCACGGTCAATTTTCAGATAATCGAGCGTAAAACGCTCAAGATAGATAAGCGCGCTGTGCCCGGTGCCGAAGTCATCAATAGCAATTTCTACGCCGACCGAGTGCAGCCAGGCGAAGAGTTGTGTGGCTTCTTGCTCTTTCAGCATATCGCGCTCGGTAATTTCCAGCACAATCTGGAAATGGTGTGCGGGTAGGGAAGTGAGCAGTTTCTGGATATCTGCTTTAAAGCTTTCGCTGTGCAGATGGTCCGGCGCAATGTTAATGCCAAATTTGACGCCTACCGGCAGCACTTTTTCTAATTCTGCGGCATCGCGGGCAATTAACTCAAACAGGTGCTGAGTCAGCGGCACAATCATCTTTTGCGATTCGGCAAAGTTAATGAAGGCATCCGGGGGAATTTCTCCCGCGACAGGATGCCGCCAGCGTAGCAGTACTTCCAGGCCCGTTACTCGCAAAGCTTGTGTATCCACCACCGGTTGATACGCCACGTAAAATTGTTCGCGCTTGATGGCGGTCATGATTTCTCTGCCGGGGCGCATACGTACGCTCATCAGGTAATAGCAGAGCAGGCCAACGACAGTTCCACTCATGCCGCCCAGTAAAAATGCGTACCACACATCGTTCCATGTCCAGTCATCCGCATAAAGCCGAACGGTCAGAGGAATGCCCGCAATTTTAGTTTCACGGACTGGCATGTCGGTTAATTCGTTAACGTTCATCAAACGTGAAGAAAAGGTAGATAGCGCAGTATTGCCAATAATGAGGGCGACGCCATCGTAATCTTCCTGCCGTGAACTATAAAAGAGTGAAGGCGTCAGGTTGAGATTCAGAGCGGCAAAGACGCCGCTATTTTTCAGCAAAGGGTTGCGATACCAGATGACGATTGCGGGTTTGTTCGGCACCATCGGCGTGCCGGGTAAGATCGCCATATCGACGTTTTTATTAATGTCGAGCGCCGGAATCAATTCATTGAGTGGAATGTCCATCTCACCAGTCGCAGATGAACAGAATGTTTTTTTATCTTTCACCAGCACAAACGTACGGACATTCATGCTAAACGCCGCGCGAGCGGTCAGTTCGGGGTTAGCCTGCTGGCAGGTATCTAAGGTCAGCGGCTGAAGCCGGTCAGTAGTGGATTTCAGGTCGGCAAAATAGGTATCGAGATACTTTTGTACGTCGATAATCAGTGTGTCGTATTTGACTTCGTGCTTATGCCAGGCCACTAAAAATTGAAGGCAACTCACCAGTATCGCAATCATCACGCCTGCAACAATGCAGGTAAGCAGGAGCTTACGTCCAAAATTGGGAGCGCGTATGAACATGATTCCGTTAATTTCCTGAAATTACGACAACATTTAAAAGATAACAATGACCGGACTATAGCCTGGATCAAGACGCGGAAACATCATTTTCTCTGATGAATGAAAACAAAAAAGCACTGCCTAAGCAGTGCTTTCAGTTAACTCGTCAGGATAGCCAAGGGATTGCATCCAAACGGTTTATTAGCTGCGGCTGAGAACCCGGCGTGCTTCGTTGTAACGCTTCTTCCAGTACGGTTCATTCATGCTGGAAATAATAACACCACTGCTGGTGGAAGCATGGACAAACTGATTGTTGCCGATATAAATACCGACATGGCGTCCCGTTGAACCGGCACGGAACAGAACTAAATCACCCGTACGCAAATTACTGCGGGAAACAGATTTACCCATTTCCTGCTGTTCGTAAGTCGAACGCGGAAGTTCTAAGCCAAATTGCTCACGGAATGTACGTTGTACAAAACCAGAACAATCGATACCTTTTTTAGTGCTGCCGCCCAGACGATAACGTACGCCTTTCCAGTCAGCATACTGATCCATAATTCGCGATTTTACGTCGACATTACGAACCAGGTTTTCAAATTCATCCTGAGAAGCTTGCAGTGATGATGTTTCACTACCCACTGCACGTGTCTCAGGATGCATATTCTTTGCGGTGTTATTTGCACTACATGCAGAAAGCAGAACTGCTACTGCAATCGCGGGAATCCCGCGCAAGATATATCTCAAAATCGGCTGAGATTTGACCATGCTGTTTATTTTCCCTTGTTGTCCTTAACGACAATGTCGTTATAAAAAATGCCAAGCGACACGAGACTAATTACCTGGGCATGTTGAAACAATTCCTTAAGGCCAAATCTGTGGACTAACGCACAAAATTATATGCTGTGAGGATAATCTACCGCCGAGGCAAAACGAGTTCGAGATTACCCGATTGATGCGGTCTTGGCGAGCGGTTTTGCATGATTTTTTATAAGAAAAAGTGATACAGAAAGTTAATAAGCGGGATTGGTCAATTAAAGTACGATTGAGTGAAACGCATGCAATCCATTCATTTACTTAGAGAATGATTTTTGCGCGCGATGGATGAAAGCACGGTGCGCATCATCAGGATTATCCTCACTATAAAAATAAGCCTGATGATGTTAATTACTGTGAGTTATTTGTTTTGGAAATGTTTGTTTTTTCCCGGTAGTGATTTGTCAAAAAAGGTGATTAATCGATCACTTAATGGCGTCAGCAACACCCAGGGCAAACCGATCAATATCACGGTCATCGAACCGACAATGATGTCAGTAAACCAGTGTGCGCCAATCATTACTCTGGGAAATGCAAAAACCACAAAAATAATAAGGGCGATAAGGCCTGCAACTTTGCCGAAATAACGCCACATGAATGCCGAAAAAATAAGCAGCATCATGCCGTGATCGCCGGGAAAGCTATCTCGTGAGGCATCTTTCGTGGGAACAGAGAGCAGTTCGCTGACGCGGTTAATATCGGTAAAAGTCAATGTTGGGCTGGCCCGTTTTACAGGAATTAATGCCTGACCCAGCTGGTTTAATACCACTGCAGTTAATAGCATGACCAGACCCATAATCACGATACGTCGTCTGCCAGGGGCGTTTTCTTTCAGCCAGAAACTCAGCATCAACATTCCCATCGCCAGCAGAGAACAACCGTCGAAAGCGCGATTGTTGGTCAATGCAACCAGCCACAAAAAGGCCTTACTTTCGACCAGTTTCTGATTAAAGAAATAAAAAATATCCGCATCAATCGGCAACCAGAATCCATGATTAACGGGAATATACCAGGAAAGAAACAGCGCGAGGCCGACAATATTCAACAACACTATTTGCGGCAAATTTTTAATCATATTTTCTCTAATTATCTTACTGAAAAACGCAGGCAACCTTACGCGGTAGTCGCTAAACGAAGCTTCAACAGCGCGCTCTGCAAAGCATTCCAGTCAGCTTCGCTGCTGGAAATCAGCTCAATACGGCTGTCCGGTGGCGCAACGTTTTGCGTTTCAATGTGCAGGTCATCGCCCTGACGGTTGATTCGTACCAGCCCTTCGGGAATACGCAGCACGCCTTTGACGCGTTCCACCGGTGCAAGTCGCGCCCATTCCAGAATGCCAATGGTGTCGAATACCGTATCAGCGTCGAATATCCAGCCGCAGGCCTGATATCCTTGCCCGCTGTTCAGACTGCGACGCCAGCGTTGATGCTCTGGCAGGCTTAACGCTGCTAACCCTTTTTTCACGACATGCTGATGAGAATGCGCGGCGCTGGCGGGCAACTCGGCTAAATTGCGACGCGGCAAATCCAGAAGATGACCGTCAACTTTCCCATGCTCACTGTGAATTAATTGTCGATCGCCACCATTTTGCTGCCACCAGCGCTGTAGCGCTTGCTCGCTTTCAGGTGTCGCACGGTCGGATTTATTGGCGACAATGATGTCTGCGGCAGCCAGCTGGTCACGGAAGTTTTCATTGCTGGCGCTTTTTCTTTTGCTTGTAAATTGCAATAACCAATCGAACACCGATCAGGGAATTAGTCCGCGGCAGCGTGGAAGAAACCCTGAACGAACTGCTGGAAAAGGAGGCGGAGTCGCTGACGCAGGCGGCCCGCTACGAGCGCAACGAGGCCCGTCAGGGCT
>OHAY01003076.1_pt1 | contig 12030 bp, 7 predicted proteins | sample 1577191 | NCBI WGS metagenome assembly OHAY01 (sample SAMEA3541504, study PRJEB24748) | human gut metagenome | biome: human gut; feature: human-associated habitat; material: faeces | place: China | collected 2012 | reverse complement strand
TATAAAGCGGTACGAGGTATACAAAAGGTGCAGAGCTGGAGTATTGTTTATGGTGTGGGGAAAATGCTATAATGAAAAAATAGTGCATAGTGTGGCGAGGAGGTTGGTGCAGATGACGGATTCCGTGCGCAAGTGGCTGGGTATTTTAGAGGATCATGGGTATGAGGCCTATATTGTCGGCGGCGCGGTGCGGGATAAGATTCTGGGCAAAGAGCCGTCGGATCAGGACGTGGTTACTTCTGCCAAGCCGGAGGCGGTGCTGGAAATTGCCCGCAGGCAGGGATTTTCTGTAGTGGAGAATTTGGGCCATAATTTTGGCGTGGCAGTGGTAATCGTAGACGGCGTGCCGATTGAGACGGCGGCGTTTCGCAGTGAAGCGTATGGCGCGGACAGCCATCGGCCGTCTTCTGTATGGTATGCTTCCTCGCTGGAAGAAGATGTGAGCCGCCGGGATTTTACGGTCAACGCGCTGGCGATGGACGTGCGGGGCAAGATTTATGATTATGTGGGCGGGGTGGACGATATCCGCCATAAACGGCTGCGGACAGTAGGCGATGCGGGGACGCGGTTTCAGGAAGATGCGCTTCGTATGTTTCGGGCGTGCCGGTTTACGGGGCAGCTGGGGTTTATTCCCGATGAAGATATTCTGGTGGGAATGACGAAAGCCTTTCCTCGGGTAAACGGGTTGTCGCTGGAACGGGTGCGCCATGAATTGGAGCGGCTGCTGGTGACGCCGTACGCGGCGAAGGGGCTCGATATTTTAGTCCAGTCCGGTCTGGCGGAATGCAGCTGCCGGAGAAAGAAGAACGGCGCGTATGAATCGGTGCCGATCCTGCCGGAGCTGTTTCATTTGACGCAGACGCCGCAGTCGAAGCCTTTTCATATGCATGATGCCTGGTATCATACGCTGGCGGTAGTGCAGAATACGCCGCCGGAACTGACGGTGCGGCTGGCGGCGCTTTTCCATGACGCGGCAAAAGGACTGCCGGGGATTCGGGGATTTCATCATGGCCGGTATACAGATTATGGGCATGCGGAAGCGAGCCGGGAAATGGCGGAAACGGCGCTGGCTCGGCTGGGAATGCGGCCGGCGATGGTGCGCCGGGTAGGCTGGCTGGTAGCCGGGCATATGAAGTTTCATGATTATGCCGTATCGGCAGAATCGAGCCTGATGCGCTGGCTGCGGCTGGAAGCCCGCAGCGGATTGTTTCGGCGTACCGCGGATCTGGTGGAAGCGATGACCCAGCTCAAGCAGGTGGCAAAAGCCGATGTTATTGGCTGCGGGTATTCCAAAGAAGGCGCGGACAATACGGAAAATTTCGGTAATTTTCTGATTGAGCTGGCGGCGGATATGCCGATTGGCACGAGGGATTTGCGGTATGGGCCGGAAGTGGTCGCGTTGTGCGGATCGCGAACAGGCGCCTGCCTGCAGAATCTGCTCAGCCGGGTGCAGGGCGGCGGCCTGGAAAATGAAGCCGGCGAATTATATGCGGCGGCGCAGCGGTGGCTGCGCCGGCAGGAAAGACATGAAGGAGAACCGTATGTGGGGGCTGAATGAAAGCCGAAAATATATCCGCAGCCGCGGACGGGGCGTGATGCTGGTGATGACGGGCGTCGCGGTCCTCATTGGTCTGCGTGTATTTTGGCTTCAGGTGGTAGACGGACGGGAGCTGCATGAACGCAACCTGTCTCAGATAGAAGAAAACAGAACATTGCAGTCGCCGCGCGGCAGTATTTATGACCGGGACGGCCGGAAGCTGGCGGTCAGCAGCGTAACGAAATCGCTTTACGGCGATCCGAAGCTGCTGAATAAAAGTCCGGAAGAAGTGGCAAAAGTGATTGCGCCGTATTTGTCGGTGCCGGAGCCGAAGCTGGTCAAAGCTTTGTCGAAGGATACGGCGTTTGTCTGGCTGGAACGGATGCTGGACAAGCCGATTTCCGATGAGCTGGAACGGGTGATTCGGGAAAACCATATCGTGGGGCTGAATTTTGTTAAGGAAAGCAAGCGGTATTATCCCAACGGCGAACTGGCAGCACAGGTACTGGGGTTCGTTGGGATTGACGATAAGGGGCTCGACGGAATCGAGATGGTCTTGGACGACCAGATTCGGGGCAACAAGGTGGAGCAGATCCTGATTACCGACGGCCACAGCGTGCCGATTTTAGAGTCGGCGATGGCAAAGCTGGTTCCCAATAAACAGCGCAGCGTGTATCTGACGATCGATACGACAATCCAGTTTATTGCCGAGCAGGCGCTGGATAAGGCGATGGAAAAGAGCAAGCCGAAAGGCGCGGCGGCAATCATTATGGACCCGAAGACCGGGGAGATTTTAGCGATGGCAAGCCGGCCGACGTACGATCCGAATCATTATGAGAAATTTAGCCAGCAGGCGTTTACCAACCGGGCGGTTACAAATATTTACGAGCCGGGTTCCACGTTTAAGCCGATCATGGCGTCGGCGTTTTTGATGAGCGGCAAATGGAAGGTCAACGATGTATTCCACGATACCGGGAAAATCGTTGCTTCCGGTCATGAAATCCGCAACTGGGACGAGGAGAGCAACGGCGATGTGGATCTGCGCAAGATCCTGATGTTTTCGATCAATACCGGGATGGCGCATATCGGGATGCTTGTGGGCGGAGATATTTTGACGGAATATGCCAAAGCATATGGATTTGGCAAGGAAACGGGGATTGAGCTGCCCGGCGAAGGGGCGGGGATTTTGTTTGATCCCAAAGAAATGCGGCCGATCGACGTGGCGAGTATGTCCATCGGGCAGGGGATCGCCGTGACGCCGCTGCAAATGGTGCAGGCGTTCAGTGCCGTTGCCAATAACGGAAATATGGTGAAGCCGCATTTGATCAAAAAAATCGTCAATGCCGACGGTACGGTGCATGAAGAAACGCCGGTTACGATTGTAGGCAAGCCGATATCGACGGAGGTCGGGCGGACAATTGCCGCGTTTATGGAAGATGAAGTTTCCGAAGGGGGCGGCAATAACGCTTTTATTGAAGGCTATGAGTTCGGCGGCAAGACGGGAACGGCGCAGAAATTGGACGAATCGGGCCGGGGCTACGCGGACGGCAAGTATATCTCGTCGTTTATCGGGCTGGGGCCGATCGACGATCCGCAGTTTGTCGTGCTGATCGTGATTGACGAGCCGCAGGGCATGTATTACGGCGGACAGATCGCCGCGCCGGTATTTCGGGATATCATGTCGCAGCTGGTTCGGTATCGGGGGCTGCATCCGACGATGCGGGGCAATTACAGCGGCGATCCGAATGCGCCGGTCCGTGCGCTGCCGCCGGTGGAAACCGAGGCGGGCAAGGTTGTGGTGCCGGATTTCCGCGGCTGGAATATGCGCGATGTGATGAAATGGATCGGCAAAGCCGGGCTGAGCCTGGTGATGAACGGAAGCGGTACGGCGGTGAGCCAGCAGCCGCTTCCCGGCGAAACGATAGAGCCGAAAGAGACGGTAACGGTTACATTCAGTCATGAATAAAGGAGGCGTTTGCATGGAGCGATTAGACGGAAAGGCTGTTGCGGCAGCATATAAAGAAGAGATACGGCAGAAGCTGGCTGAAAAGCAGGCGGCCGGACAAGCCTGCGGGCTGGCGATTGTGCGGTGCGGCAGCGACGTGGGGGCAGAGATTTATGCCCGGTCGATGAAAAAAGCCGCGGAAGCGCTGGGATTTGAGGCAGTGATCCATGAACTTCCCGAAGAGGCAGCGGAAGCGGAGATGGAAGCGCTGCTCGATCGGCTCAATGCGGACGAAGCGGTTTCCGGCATACTGCCCATGATGCCGTGGCCGGATACGCTGGATCGGGATCGGCTGATCAACCGAATCCGGAGCGATAAAGATATCGATGGGCTGACGGATTTGAATATAGCCAGGGTCGTTACGGAAAAGGGCGGGTTCGCGCCTTGTACGGCACAGGCGGTGATGGCGATATTGACGCAATATGAAATAGATCTGGAAGGCAGGCATGTAGTGATTGTCGGGCGGAGCCATGTAGTGGGGCGGCCGCTTGTACAGCTTTGCCTTCAGCGGCATGCGACGGTAACGGTATGCCATTCCAAAACGAAAAATCTTGCTGAACTTACGCGGACGGCGGATATCCTTATCAGCGCAGTGGGCAAGGCAGAGTGTATTACCGGGGAGATGATCAAACCGGGAGCTGTGGTTATCGACGTAGGCATCAACCGCAAAGACGGCCGGGTGGTCGGCGATGTGGATGCCGCTTCGATCGAAGGGATTGCAGCGGCGTATACTCCCGTGCCGGGCGGCGTGGGGGCTGTCACGACGACGATGGTTCTGCAGGGTTTAATAAAATAAAAGAATGGAGAAGAAAGTATGTTAGAGAAGTTGTTTCATCTGACGGACCGTGGGTCGAATGTACGGACTGAGCTGATTGCCGGTCTGACTACCTTCATCACCATGGCCTATATTTTGTTTTTGGCTCCGAATATTCTGAGCCTTGGCGGTATGGATAAAGAGGCCGTACTGATCGCAACGGCGCTGGGCGGCGGCCTGGTCAGCATTGCGGTCGGCCTGATTGCCAATTATCCGATTTGTTTTGCGCCGGGCGTAGGACTTCTGGCGTTTTATTCCTTTACCGTTGTATTGGGCATGGGGATTCCCTGGCAGACGGCGTTGGGTGCTGTATTTATTTCCGGTCTTGTCTTTTTAGCATTGACGGTTACCCATATCCGCCAGCTGATTATTGAAGCGATTCCGCCGTCTCTTAAAGTGGCGATCACCGTCGGTATCGGCTTGTTCATCAGTATCATCGGTTTGAAATTATCCGGTCTGATGTCGATCCGCTTGTCCCTGTCGCCGGAAACGCTGGCCAATGTGGTGACGGCAAACGGCAATTTTGTGCCCGGCGCATCGGAAACGCTGCTGGAATTGGGCGTGCTGACCAATCCGGAACACATCATGTCGATCTTTGCGATCGTGTTTACGGCGATCCTGATGGCGCGGAACGTACAGGGCGCGATGGTAATCGGGATTTTGGTGACGACGGTAGTCGGCTATGCTTCCGGCGTGGCAGTGCTGCCGGAACAGCTGTCTTTCTTATCGCTGCCGGATTTCTCCAAAGCGGCGATTGGCGAGCTCAATATCAGCGATGCCTTTCATATGGGGCTGGTAACGATCGTCTTTACCTTTACGTTTACCGAGCTGTTTGACTCGATGGGGACGATGATCGGCACGGCTACCAAAGCGGGAATTGCCGATCCGAAGACGGGGAAATTCCCCGGCCTTGGCAAAGCGCTTACCACGGACGCTGTCGGCGTTTGCTTGGGGGCGTTCCTCGGGGTAAGTACGGTAACGGCGTTTGTAGAAAGTACGTCCGGCGTCAGCGCCGGCGGCAAAACCGGGCTGACGGCAGTAGCCTGCGGCGTGCTGTTTTTCCTTTCCCTGCTGTTTGCTCCGCTCATCGGACTGGTGCCGGGATTTGCGACGAACGCCATTTTGATTCTGGTCGGCGTGCTCATGATGGGCGCGGTCAAAGATATCGATTTTGAAGATATCAGCGAAGGGTTCCCGGCGTTTATGACGATCGTCATGATGCCGTTTACGTACAGCATTGCCAACGGCATTGCTGCCGGGCTGATCTTCTATCCGGTAATGAAAGTGATGACCGGCCGTTATAAAGAAGTGCATCCGGCGCTGTATATTTTGGCGCTGGTAGTTGCGGTAAAATATATCTGGTTCTAATAGAAAACAGGCAGTTCCCTAAAAAGGAACTGCCTGTTTTTTGCTGTATCGTTCGGCGGACAGAAATGGAGCTGCCGGCGGCTGCCGTTCTTATTTCCAGATGACAATAAGAGAGGAGCCGAATTCTTTTTTGAATTGTTTTTGGATTTTTTGCATTTCCGCTTCCGCTGCCGAATGGTCGCTGTTTTCTTTCGTGGTCAGGATCAGAATCGACACGTTTTCGGCAAAGGAAAAGTCCGCGCTGGTTACGATCTGTTCATAAGTGGTATCGATGGTTTCCGCCAGATGAAGAATGATGCCCAGTTTGCGGATCCATTCCCAGTCCTGCGGCGCGATCAGGCCGGAATACCGGTAGGCGCGGAAGATTTTGGAGCTGATGCCGTGATGGTAGCCGGCAATGAAGCTGGTGATAAGATGTTCCGTCTGGCTCAGTCCGTAGAGGGGAGCGCCGGCGATCATAAAGGCGGAATGGCGGGCATGGTTGTAGTAATTGATGGTTTTGCCCACATCGTGCAGGAGGGCCGCCGTTTTCAGCATAATGCGCAATCGGGAATTTTTCGCGCCCATCAACGGCTGCAGGCCGTCGTAGAGTTTGAGCGCCATCTGCATGACATACTGCGGATGGCTTACGTCGTCGTAGCCCAGATGGCGGAGGAAATTGAGGGTGCTGTGCTGGAGGATATCCGGCAGGATCGGATTGTTGTTTTGATAGTATTTGCCGTAATAATCGTAGAACAGCCCTTCCCGCAGGCCGCAGCCGCCGACGGTCAGGCGGGGCGTATTGACCAGTTCAGTCAGGGTTTTGACGACGATCGAACCGGCGACGATGATATCGGAACGTTCGCTGGCAAGGCCGGAAATCTTTTTGCGGTCTGTACAGGTTTTGGTGGACAGGACATGGAAGATTTCCTGCAGGCGGTCAAGCGGCAGATCGTAGTTATGCAGTTTGGCGAGCATGTAATTGGAACTGCGCTGATTGATTTTTGCCAGGGTGCGCACTGTGCCGCCGATTCCGACGATCGGAAGCTGGCTGTTTACCAGCCAGTCCAGGGACGAGAGCTGCTGTTTTACAAAGGAAATCGCTTCTTCGACGATGCTGGGATCCGGCTGGTTTTGAAGCTGGAACTTTTCGGTCAGGGTGACCGCGCCGATGGGGACGCTGACCGACTGAACCTGCTGGCGGTTGCGGACAAGCGAGATTTCTACGCTGGCGCCGCCCAGATCAAAGAGGATAAAATCTTTGAGGGCAATGGTATTGATAACGCCTAAATAGCCCAGGTATGCTTCTTCTTTGCCGGAAATGATCCGAATGGCTATGCCGGTTTCTTTGAGTACCCGATCGACGAATTCCTGGCCGTTGGCGGCGTTTCGCACAGCGGCGGTGGCGACGGCGATCGTGTGATCGACGCCCATGACATCGGCCATGTGCGCGTATGTTTTCAGGCGGCTCACGGCGCGGTTCATGGCTTCTTCGGACAGACGGCTGTTTTCATTGAGCCCTTCGCCCAGGCGGACGGCTTCTTTTTGCTGGAATTCCAAGGTATGCGAACCGTTGGAACGAATGGAAATGACGACGAATCGGACAGAATTGGAGCCCAGGTCGATAAACGCTAACTTTTCCATACTGTAACAATCTCCTTTTTATCGCTTCTGATAGGTGTTTACTCATATTTTACCGAAGATTTGTAAAGAATTAAAGGAATTTAGATAAAATTCCGCAGTTTTATGTTAAGATAAATAGAACAAGTGGATATACTGGAATTTTTATGTTTTGGAGGCTGCGTATGAAAAAGAAAAAAGCCAATATTTTTGGAATCATACATGTAGGATCAACGTATATGACGCTTCAGATCGTGTCGTATACAGATATCGATACCATAACCATCATAGAAAATGCCAGCAGGCAGGTTACCTTTGGCGAAGAAGTGTTTCAGACCCATCGGCTGAGCTTTGCGTCCATTGATGAAATCTGCGAAACTCTCAAGGGATTTTGCCGCCTGCTGAAAGAATATGATGTGCAGGATTATCATGTCTATGCAACGACGGCGATCCGCGAAGCGGAAAACCGGGAAAATATTATCGACCAGGTGCAGCTGCGTACCGGGATGAATCTGGACGTGATTGATCTGCCGAAAGAGATCTATTATAAATATTTTGCCTTGTACCGGCAGATGATGAAAAACCAGATCACGTTTGACGACGAGGCGATCCTGTTTATGGATATTACCGCCGGCGGCGTCGGCGTGACGATTTGGAAGTCCGGGGAACTGCTGTTCCAGCAAAACGTGCATATCGGAGCGCTGCGGATCTGGGAAAGTTTTGACCGGAACCAGCGGGACGAAGAAGAATTCCCGGTGGCGATTCGGGAATATATTCACGGTGTGCTGCATCCGCTGTGGCGCATGGTGCAGACGTTTAAGGTGCGGTATTTCGTTCTGTCCGGCATGGAAGCGCGGCGCATGGGCGATATCATGAACTGCCGGGAACATGCGGCGGCAACGTGGATAGAGCCGAAATATTTTCAGGAATTTCTGGGGACGCTGGGCACGCTGTCCGCAACGCGGCTCATGCATCGGTACGGTCTCAGCGAATCGGATGCGAACCTTTTGATTCCGAGCATGCTGTTGTATTATGAAGTGCTGCAGATGGTCGATGTGGAAAAAATCATCATTATGAATACGTCGTTTATCGAAGGCGTGGTTATGTACCACGGCGCGGAAGCGGAAAAGAATCCGTATCTGGCGATGCAGCGGGAAGAAAATCTGAATCTGGCAAGAAATATAGGAAAAAAATACCTGTACAATGAAGAGCACGCGAAAAATATGGAACGGTTTGCCCAGATCTTTTATGCCGCCCTTCAGCCGGCGCACGGCTTGCCGGAACGGGCGGGATATCTGCTGCGCATGGCGGCGATCCTGCACGAGATCGGCAAATTTGTCAACCTGCGCAGCCACAGCCAATATTCGTATGAGCTGATTATGGGCACGGATATATTCGGCCTGACGGAAGGGGAAAAAGCGGTCGTGGCGACGCTGGCGTATTTCCATTATAAAGGGGTGCCGACGGAAGATAATGAGAAGATGAAGCTCCTCGTGCCCAGACAGCGGCGGCTGGTACGCAAACTGGTGCCGATTTTCCGCCTGTGCCGGGCGCTCAATCAGGGGCATGACGGCAAGATAAAAGAGATTTCCGCCGCGCTGAAGAAAAACCGTCTGGAAGTGCGGTATACGGCGGATATGGATATTTCCCTGGAACGGTGGACGTTCCAGAAAGAGAGCGAATATTTTCAGGAAGTATACGGCGTACTGCCGGTGTTGGTGAAAGGATGACAGACGAATGGATTATTTGAACAGCGACTACTATTTGAATCGGGAACTGACGTGGCTGAAATTTAATCAGCGCGTTCTTTTGGAATCCATTGATAAAAGCAATCCCTTGTTGGAACGGCTGAAATTTATCGCGATCACCGGTTCGAATCTCAATGAATTCTTTATGATCCGCGTAGCCGGGATCAAGCATCTGATCGAAAGCGGGATCATGAAACGGGATATTGCCAATATGACGCCGCAGGAACAGATGGCGGCGATTACGACGATGGCGCACCGGCAGGTGGTGCTGCAATACGCATATCTGAAACAGCTGCTGGGCGAACTGCGGGAAGAAGGGCTGGCATTTATTCGGCCGGACGAGCTGACGCAGGACGAACGGGAATGGCTCGACACCTTATTTGAGCGGGAAATTTATCCGGTCGTTACGCCCATGGCGGTAGACGCGAGCCACCCCTTTCCGTTTCTGGCGAGCCGGAGCCTGAATATTGCCGTTTTGCTGACGAGAAAAGGGAGTGCGGAAATAAAAACGGCGATTCTGCCGGTGCCGTCCGTTCTGGATCGGATTATCGAGCTGCCTCGGACCGGGACGGAGAAACGGTTCATTTTGCTGGAAGACGTGCTGCACTTATATGCAGGATATTTCTTTTTCGGCCATGATATCGTAGAAACGGCGGTATTCAGCATTACGCGGGACGGAGATCTGGATATCGACGAAGAAGATACGAACGATTTATTAAAAGAAGTGGAAAAATCGCTGCAGCAGCGGCGAAAAGGCGCGGCCGTGCGGGCGGAAATCCAAAAGGGCGCCAGCCGGAGAGTGCGCCGGTTTATCCTGGATACGCTCATGCTGGAAGACAGCGACGTCTATGAAATAGACGGGCCGATCGACTGCAATATGTTTTTTAAATTTTCCGGCATGGAAGGGTATGACCATCTGCGGTATCCGGCAGCATTCCCTCAGAAACCGGCGGAATTTCTCCATTCCCGGTCCACGGATATCTGGACGGCAGTGGCGGAACGGGACGTGATGGTGCACCATCCGTTTGAAAGTTTTTCCTGCGTCGAATATTTTGTCGAAGCGGCGGCGAAAGATCCGAACGTGCTGGCGATTAAACAGACCCTGTACCGGGTCAGCAGCGATTCGCCCATTATCCGATCGCTGGCGGAAGCGGCGGCAAACGGCAAGCAGGTCACGGTACTGATGGAAGTAAAGGCGCGGTTTGACGAAGAAAACAACATCATCATGGCGCGGCGGCTGGAAAAAGCGGGCTGCCACGTTATCTACGGCCTGGTGGGGCTCAAGACCCATTCTAAGATCACGATGGTCGTGCGCCGCGAAGAAGACGGCATACGGCGGTATGTCCATCTGGCAACGGGCAATTACAACGGTTCGACGGCGCGGTTTTATACGGACGTGGGCATATTTACCGCCAACGCCCTCTACGGCATGGACGCATCGGCGTTTTTCAACCTCCTGTCCGGCTATTCCGATCCGCCGGTTTGGAATAAACTGATCGTAGCTCCGCTCAATTTGCGGGAAAAGATTGTGGAAAATATAGAAAACGAAATCGCCTGGGCGAAGAAAGGCGAACCGGCGCATATCATTGCCAAGATGAACTCGCTGCTGGACAAAAAGGTCATTGCCAAGCTGTACGAAGCGTCCTGTGCAGGCGTAAAAATCGAGCTGATCGTGCGCGGGATCTGCGTCCTGCGGCCGGGACTTGCCGGAGTCAGTGAAAACATTACCGTGCGCAGTATCGTCGGCAGGTATCTGGAGCACAGCCGTTTGTTCTACTTCCGGGACGGCGGGAACGAGAAAGTATATCTGTCTTCCGCGGATTGGATGCCGAGAAACCTGAACGAGCGGGTGGAATTGATGGTGCCTATCGAAGAGGAAGCGCATAAGAAACGCGTGAAAGCGATCCTAGATATTTATTTGAAAGACAATATGAAGGCGCACCTCATGAAAAGCGATGGGAACTATCGCAAGATCATCAATAAAACCGACGAGCCGATACTGGCGCAGGAATATTTGCAGAAAATGGCGGAAATGCAGGCAGCGCCTAAGCCTGTGAGCATCATAGAACGGATGAAGCCCAGCTTCTCCCATGAAAGTGAATAAGAAACAGACCACTGGTGGCAAACCGTTTTCCGTGGCAGGACATGCCGGAGAACGGTTTGCTTTTTTATGAGCAGAGAGTGAATAAAAATTCGGTACAATATGTTTACAAATAATATATTTAAGTCAGATAAATGTAAGATAAAGCGAAAAGAAAAAAGAGGAAGAAAGGTTATGGCTCACCACTTTTCTATAAAAAAATGTGATTTTCGGTATAAAAAAAGGAAGAAAACACCAGAAAAATGGGTGGCTCCATGCGGTTTCTTTCCATTCGTTTTACAAGAAATTTTTGGCGGGCAGCAGAAAATGGCTTTAATATGTCTTAAATAAAGTCATAGGCGGAGAAGATAGATAAATACTGAATTTTTACATTAAATTTTTGTAAAGAAATTAAAGATAAGAAAAAATAGAAAGAATGAAAACCCTCTAATTGTCAACCAACGGAAATTGACCTTTTTATGCAGGCTGTGCTAGAATTTTCCGCGTAGGAGGGATTGGATGATAAAACTAAACCAATGTCCTAAAGCACGGGGGCTGATTTGCCTGCTGGTCATGCTGGTTTTGGTTATGACCGCAATCGTTTGGGCAAAGCCGGCTATACCGGTCACGATCACCGCAGACGGAAAAACCATAGAGGTGGTGACGGACGCTGATTCACCGGAAGAAGCGGTGAAGGAAGCGGGTATCGTGTTAGGGGCGAAAGACGAAGTGGTAGTTTCTACCGCGAGTCTGGAAGCGGGCAGTAATTTAGTCGTATGTCGCGCAATTCCCGTTAAATTAGCAGTAAACGGGTCGGTACAGGAAGTATACACGGCAAAGAAACCGAAATTGCCATTCTTCCGGAACTTTCTCACCTGG
>OHAY01003075.1_pt1 | contig 12040 bp, 9 predicted proteins | sample 1577191 | NCBI WGS metagenome assembly OHAY01 (sample SAMEA3541504, study PRJEB24748) | human gut metagenome | biome: human gut; feature: human-associated habitat; material: faeces | place: China | collected 2012 | reverse complement strand
TATGCGCGCGGCGCGCAGCAGACGCTCGCCCTTGCGCAGCGCTTCGGCTGCACGGCTGCCCTGCTCAAGCAGCGCAGCCCCTCGTGCGGCCACGGGGAGATCTATGACGGCACATTTACCGGCACGCGCGTTGTCGGCGACGGCGTCACCGCAGCGCTCCTCGGCGCGCACGGCATCCGCGTCTATGGGGAGGACGACATCGCGGAGCTCTTGAACGAATAATTATGTAAACCAAAAGCCCGAAAGCAGAATCCTTTTCCGGCAGTCTTAAGCGCAGTCTTGTGAGGCTGCGCTGCTTTTTTTGCGCTGATGACACAAAAGACTTAAAAAAATTGAAATCTCTGCGAAAACCGTTGAAAAATCACACCCTTCCGTTATAATGAAAACAGTCGAAATCCGCAGAAAACAATGGAGGAGAAAATCATGCGCAAACGCTTTTTGTCCCTGCTGCTCGTGCTCGTCTGCGTGCTGACGCTGGCTGCCGCGCCGGTCGCCGCTGCAGAACCGGACGCTGCGCAGACCACGACGTCTACGGCAGAGCCTGCCGTCCCCTCGTCGGAGCCGACAGCCCCGATCGAACCCAGCACCGAACCCAGTCCGGAGCCCAGTCCGGAGCCCAGCCCCGAGCCCACACCCACCGGCCCGTGGTATCAGGCGGCGATGGAATTTGCCTGTGCGCACGGCATCCTGCTCGGTGACGAGCACGGTGATCTGCTGCCGATGGGCAATGCCTCGCGCGCGCAGATGGCCGCCATGCTCGTGCGCGTGTTCGGCTGCACGGCAGGGAAGGACATTGCGTTCTTTTCCGATGTGAACCGGGATGCCTGGTACTATCCGGAGCTGAGCACCGCCGTCCAGATGAATATCCTCAGCGGCTACGGTGACGGCACGATCGGCCCGAACCGCAGCATCACGCGCCAGGAGGCGATGTCCGTCTTCGCGCGCGCCTTTGCAGTCTCTGACGGCACGGCTGCAGACCTTCAGTCTTTCCCGGACGCCTCCGGTGTCAGCGGCTGGGCGGTCGCCTCCGTGGCCGGTCTGGTCAGGGCCGGCATCGTCAACGGCGATGATACCGGCCACCTGAACCCCACGGCCAGCATCACCCGCGCCGAGATCGCGCAGATGCTCTATGAGCTCGGCCTGCAGTTTTGCAGCGACGCCGATGCACTGCCCGATTCCGGCCGCGTGATCTATACCGGCGCCGCGCCCCTGACGGCGGACGCCTTTACCGGCACGCTCTACCTCGGCGGTGCCGCCGGGCGCGACCTCGGTGATCTGAACATCACCGGTACACTGGTCGTGCGCACCGATCCGAACGGCACGGTCACCGTCGGCGGCGCGGTCGATGCGCTCACCGTCGCAGTCGAGGGCACGACGGTCGCGGGCAGCGGCCATGCCGGCCTTGTGCGCGTGCTTATGCGCGGCTGCACGGTCACGCTCGCAGCCGATAAGACCAGTCAGGAATATGACATCATGCTTCAGGGTGTCGGCACGGTTGTGACCGATCCCGTGCCCGCGCTCTCGCCGGAGTGCCGCGCCATCCACCTGTACGTGACCTATCGCTATTTCCCCGCGGAATACAAAGCCGCCCCCGGCAAGGCGACGCTCGTCTGGTATGTTGACGGCGTGCAGCAGCCGACGCGCAGCTACACGCTCGACGGCAGCTCCATTACGCCGGGCTTCCACATTGCCGAGTCGGTCTGGAAGCGCGATATGCCCACGCAGCACACGGTAGAGATCCTGCTCTTGTGCGGCACGGATGCGATCCGCACGACGTTTGTCGTCCCGGTCAACAACTATTCGGACGCGGAGTATCAAAGCCTGCAGAGCGCGCAGTATCCGTATCAGCTCCACGTCGTGCGCAACCAGTGCACGGTGCTGGTCTACGGTCTGGATAAGAGCGGAGAATACTCCATCCTCCATCACGCCTTCGTCTGCGGCCCCGGCCAGACCACGCCGATCGGCACGTTCCGCACGCCGTTCAAGGCGGCCTGGCATCCGCTGCAGGGCTGCTGGGGGCAGTACTGCACGCAGATCGTCGGCAACTATCTCTTCCACTCCTCGCCGTATAACAGCCCGAACAAGAATGACCTGTCCTACCGGCTGTATAACCAGCTTGGCACGGTCTGCTCGCACGGCTGCGTGCGCCTGACGGTGGCGGATGCGAAGTGGATCTATGACAATTGCCCGCTCGGTACGACGGTGAAGATCTACAATGCCTCGTCCCTGCCCGTGCCGAAGCCGTCGGCTCCGTGGCTGGACATCACGAGCCCGAACCGCGGCTGGGATCCGACCGATCCCGACCCGGCGAACCCGTGGAGACAATAAAACGATTCCCCGGAGCGATCTGCTCCGGGGAATTTCTGTTCAGGTCTCAAAACGGACGATCGTGCACAGCGTGTCCGCACTGTACAGACACACAAACGCGCCGTCGTCTGCGGCGGTATACTTGAGCGTGACGGTCTTTGTGTCCTTGACCGCCTTCGGATAGACGATGCGAAAGCCGCGAAATGCGTCGCAGCGCATGGTTTCCGGCAGCGCCTCAAGCGCGAACTCAAGGTATCTCGTGTTGTGCACATGACCGTTAAAATCGATGTCGCAGCGTCGCAGCGGCAGCACCGTCTGCGTGTCAAAGACAGCGGGCGCGCGCAGCCGCGGCGCAGTGTCGGGGAAGACGCTGCGTGCCTCCGGCCGGTAGGACGCGAAGCGTTCGCGGTCGATGCGCACGATCTTTTCCGTGCGCAGGTCGAACAGGATCAGCCGCGATTCGGCGCGCACGAGCTCCGTTCCGCTCGTGTCCGTGATCGTGTAATCGCGGAAAACGCGTCCCACGGGGGCATTGTCGCGCACCCAAGTTGCGACCTGCAGGGGGGCTTTGCTCTGCGGCCGGCGCACGATCTCGACGCGCCAGTCAGTCAGCACCCATGTGATGCCGCGGCGGCTGCCGTCGATCACATCGTCGCCGGAGGAATCAGAGTGGCGGCTTGCGGTGTTTTCCAGAATGCGCAGGATCGCCTCATAGGCGAGCTTGCCGTCGCGGTCAAAATCGGCGACGCCGGGGCAGTAGGTCTCGGTGTAAAACATGGCGCACCTCCCTCAGACTTCCGGAAGACAGCCGTTTGCGAACATCCAGCTGTATGCCAGCGCCCACGAGCCGAACAGGTCCGTCTCGTGCAGGGCGCGCACCTGTGCGCGCGTGTACCAGCCGGATTCGATCTCCTCCATGGGGTCGCTGCTCGGGCGGAACGTCCCCTCAGCGATGCCGAACAGGCACACCGTGCGCTCGTCGCCGATGCCGACCGTGCACGCCGCCGGCGGCAGCACGTGCGTGATGGCGACCAGCCGCAGGCCCGTTTCCTCGCCCAGCTCGCGGCGCGCGGCCTCCTCGGGCGTTTCGCCCGGCTCGATGAGCCCGCCGGGCAGTCCGTAGATGCGCTGGCCGAGCTCCATGCGAAACTCATGGTTGAGCGCCATGTGCTCGCGCTTTGCGTCTGTGAGCACCATGACGACGGCGTCCGTGCGGTGCTGCTGCAGGTGCGCGAGCGAGTCGATGTTCCGGTCACGGCTGACCATCTCATAGGTGCGCGGGCAGCCGGTGCGGTCAATATAATGCAGGTCATAGCGGTGCAGGTATGCGCCGCCGTCTTTTTTTTCAATGTCAACGAATTGCATGGGCTTCTCCTCTTTGCAGGTGATAGTCTAGCATACCACGTTTTGCGCCGCCCGACAACAAAAAAGATCAGAGCGGCGCCGGAAGCAGCGGCTGCTCTGATCTTTTTTGGGGGAAGAAAGAAGGGGCATCTCTGACGCGAACGGTCATCACGTCCCAATGACTGTAGCACAGCTTTCTTAAAATATTGTGAGAGATCAGCCGCTTTCCGGCATGTCCGCAATGCCGTGCGCAAGCTTGAGCTGCAAAATACGCAGCACGCTCTGATCGAGCGCCGCGCGCGAGAGCGTCCCGTCGGCGAGTGCCTTTTCGATGGCCGCGACCGTGCCGGACACGTCGCTGATCTCGAGCAGCATATCGTTTCCGGCGGCGAGCGCAAGCACGGCCTTTTCACCGTCTGAATACTGCGCGAGCGCCTGCATCTGCAGCCCGTCCGTGACGATCACGCCGCGAAAGCCGAGGTCGTAGCGCAGCAGATTCGTGACGATCTTGCGCGACACGGAGGCAGGCGCATCGTCCATCGTCGGCACGGTCAGATGCCCGACCATGACCATGTCCGCTCCGGCGGCGATGCCGGACATGAACGGCTTGAGATCCTCCTGCCGCAGCTGCGGCAGCGTCTTGTCGACCGTGACGGCGCCGTCATGTGAGTCGGTTTTTGTGCTCCCGTGGCCGGGGAAGTGCTTCAGGCAGCAGATGACGCCCCCGTCGTGAAAGCCCTTGACGGCGGCGGTGACAAGCTCTGCCGCCTCGTCATAGTCGTCGCTGTAGGCGCGGTCGCCGATGGCGTTGCTGCGCTTGTTCGTCCAGACGTCGGCCACGGGCGCAAAGTCTGTGTTGAAGCCGTAGGCCGCGATGTCGCGCGCGATGGTCTGCGCATTGTCGTGCGCGCCCTGCGTACCCTGTGCGCGGTAGCTGTACATGCTGCCGAGCTTCGTCGTGCCGACGGTGTTCATCAGCCGCGCGACGCGGCCGCCCTCCTCGTCGACCGAGATGAGCGGCGCCGTTTTGCACCCGTTCGAAAGCGCAGCGGTGAGCGCTGTAAGCTGTTCGCCGGAGGTCATGTTCCCCGCCGAGAGCAGCAGACCGCCGACGGGGTAGGCACGCAGCGCAGCGGCGAGACTGTCCGTCATGCCCGTGACGGTGCCGCCGCCGGTGAGCGCCTCCGGGTGTACGATCAGCAGCTGGCAGATCTTCTCGTGCGTGGTCATGCCGTCGAGCAGCGTCTGCACCGCATCCTTGCGCACCTCGGCCGAGGTGCGCGGCGTAGGTGTGGGCTGTGCGGCCTCCTGCCCGCGGCGGACGCACACAACTACGAGCACGACCGCCAGCACCGTGAGCACGAGCAGGTAGACGAGTGCGCGCCAATTTTGTTTTGCAGTTATCCAAAAATCATTTCGTTTCATGCCGTCATTTTACCGCAGCGGCAGCAAAAACGCAACACCGTCTCCTCGACGTGCCGGACTTGTTTCGTTCACAAATATGTGCTATAATAATGGACAAAATTTTGGGGTGTGACCCCAGACAGGAAGTGTTCGATTCTTATGACAAAAATTGATATTTTCTCCGGTTTTCTCGGTGCCGGCAAGACCACGCTGATCAAAAAGCTGATCGCCGAGGCGTACACGGGCGAAAAGATCGTGCTGATCGAAAACGAGTTCGGTGAGATCGCCATCGACGGCGGCTTCCTCAAGGACTCCGGCGTACAGATCAACGAGATGAACTCCGGCTGCATCTGCTGCAGCCTCGTGGGCGACTTTGCCGACGCGCTGCAGAAGGTGCTGGCACAGTTTCACCCCGACCGCATCCTCATCGAGCCCTCGGGCGTCGGCAAGCTCAGCGACGTCATCCGCGCGGTGCAGGGCGTGCAGTCCGACGAGCTGGTGCTCAACGGCTTCACGACTGTGGTCGATGCCAACAAGTGCAGGATGTATATGAAAAACTTCGGCGAGTTCTTCAACAACCAGGTCGAGAACGCGAGCGCCATCATCCTCTCGCGCACCGAGGGCATCCGCCCCGAGAAGCTCGACGCCGCCGTGGCGCTGCTGCGTGAGAAAAACCCGACCGCGACCATCGTGACAACGCCCTGGACAGAGCTCGACGGCAAGCAGATCCTCCAGACGATGGAGCGCCGCGACACGCTCTCGGCCGAGCTCGAGCACCTCAAGGCCGAGGCCGCCGAGGACGAGCATGAACACCATCATCATGACCATGACGATGACGATCACGCCTGCTGCTGTGGCCATCATCATGACCATGACGAAGATGATGACGATGAGCATGAGCATCATCATGACCACGATGACCATGACCACGACCACTGCTGCGATCACGACCATGATCATCACGACCATGACCACGACCACTGCTGCGATCACGATCATGACCACCATCATCACCACGCCGACGAGGTGTTCACGAGCTGGGGCACGGAGACGCCGCGCAAGTACACCGACGACGAGATCCGCACCGCACTCGACGCGCTCATCAACGAGCACCGCTACGGCATCGTTCTGCGCGCCAAGGGCATCGTGCCCGCGACCGACGGCGGCTGGATTCACTTTGACTATGTGCCCGGCGAGTCCGATGTCCGCCGCGGCAGCGCGCAGGTCACCGGCCGCGTGTGCGTGATCGGTTCGCATCTGGCGGAGGATGCGCTGAAGGAGCTGTTCCACATTGGCTGATAAAAAACAGCAGGCGCCGGACGTTCCGGTCTACCTCTTCACCGGCTTCCTCGAGGCCGGCAAGACGAAGTTCATTCAGGAGACCCTCGAGGACAACCGCTTCCACAAGGGCGAGCGCACGCTGCTGCTGCTGTGCGAGGACGGCGAGGAGGTCTACGAGCCGGACAGGTTCTGCGCCGGAAATGTCTACGTGCGCAATGTCGACGAGGAGTCCGACCTCACGCGCGACTATCTGCTCGCGCTGCAGGACGAGCTGCACCCCGAGCGCGTGCTCGTGGAGTACAACGGCATGTGGATGCTCGACTCGCTCTATGGCAGCCTGCCGGAAAACTGGGCGGTCGCGCAGGAGTTTCTCTTCTGCGATGCGACGACGTTCGTGAGCTACAATGCGAATATGCGTCAGCTCACGGTCGATAAGCTCAAGAGCGCCGAGCTCGTCGTGCTCAACCGCTACAACGACAGCATGGACCGCATGGAGATGCACCGCATCATCCGCGCCATCTCCCGCCGCTGCGACATTGCCTATGAATATACCGACGGCAAGGTCGTCTATGACGACATCGAAGACCCGCTGCCGTTTGACATCGACGCGCCGGTCATCGAGATCGAGGACCGCGACTTCGCCCTCTGGTACCGCGACATGTCCGAGGAGCCAAAGAAATACGACGGCAAGACCATCGAGGTCAAGTGCCGCTGCCTCGTGCGCAAGAACGTGCCGAAGGGCTGCTTCATCGCCGGCCGGCACATCATGACCTGCTGCGTGCAGGACATTCAGTTCGCGGGCGTCGTGTGCGTGTGGGATCGCGCCGATGAGATCCGCAACGACGAGTGGGCGATCATCACGGCCCGCATGGACTATAAGTTCCACCGCGCCTACGGCCGCAAGGGCCCGGTGCTCACGGTGCTGTCCGTGCAGGAGGTCGAAAAGCCGGAAGAGCCGGTGGCCACGTTCTATTAAGTGCATAAACACAAAAAATCAGCCGCCCGCAGGGCGGCTGATTTTTCTTTTCCGGAATTCAGTTTTCCGTGCCCTCTGCCGTGGACAGCAGGACGCGGTCGTTGTCAAACGCCGTGCCCGCCTGAGCGGCAAAGGCATCGATGAGTCCCTGCACGGTCATGTCCGCGCGCTGCGCACCGGAGACGTCGAGCACGATGCGCCCGGCGTCCATCATGAGCGTGCGCGAGCCGAGCTCGAGCGCCTGGTGCATATTGTGCGTGATCATGAGGCAAGAGATGCTGCGCTCGGAGACGATGCTGCGCGTGAGCGCGAGCACCTTGTCGGCCGTCACGGGGTCGAGCGCTGCCGTGTGCTCATCGAGCAGCAGCAGCTCGGGCGTGACCATGGTGGCCATGAGCAGCGTCAGCGCCTGCCGCTGGCCGCCGGAGAGCAGACCGACGGGCGTGTTCATGCGCTCCTCGAGCCCCATGTCGAGCTGGGCGAGCGCATCGCGGAAGAATTCCCGGTCCTTGCGGTTGACGCGGCGCAGCTGCTTGTGCTTTTCCGGCGCGCGCAGATACGCCACGGCGAGGTTTTCCTCAATGGTCATGTGCGGCGCAGTGCCCTTGAGCGGGTCCTGAAACAGGTGACCGATGCGGCGGCTGCGCTTGTGCGGCGGCAGGAACGTGATGTCCCGCCCGTCAAGCCGGAGGATGCCGTCATCGACATAGAACATACCGGCGATGGCGTTGAAGAGCGTGCTCTTGCCCGCGCCGTTCGAGCCGACGATGGTGGCAAATTCTCCGTCGGCGAGCGTGAGCGACAGGTCGCACAGGGCGCGCTTTTCGTTCACCGTTCCGGCGTTGAATGTCTTGCTGACGTGGGAAAGCTCAAGCATCGGTCTCATCCCCCTTTCCGGACAGGGCGCGCAGCTTGCGCGCGTTGGAGCGGATCTTTGCCAGATGGACATAGTCCTTCATATTCGGCGCGGCAATGGCGACGGCGACGATGACGGCGGAGACGAGCTTGAAGTATTCGGCCGAGATGTTCAGCCGCAGCGCCAGCGCGATGATCAGGCGGTAGACGATGCTGCCGAGCACGACGCAGACGACGCGCTTGCCGATCCCGCCGCGGCGGCCGGCAAAGACCTCGCCGATGATCAGGCTTGCCAGCGCGATCGTGACCATGCCGGTGCCGAGGTTGATGTCGCAGAACTTGTTGTACTCACCGATCAGGCAGCCGGCGAGCGCCGTGAGAGCGTTTGCGAGGCACAGACCGATCGTGATGGTGACCTTGGGGTTGATGGAGGAGGCGCTGACCATGTCGAGACTGTCGCCCGTCGCGCGGATGGAAAGCCCAAGCGACGTGCCGAAGAACCGGATGAGCACGACCGCGATCACGCCCAGCAGCAGCGCGAGCAGCACCAGCGTGCTCCACTGGCTGCCGCCGGTGAGTGCCTTGAACAGCGAAAAGACCGTATCGCGCCCCGTGATGGACACGTTGGACGAAAAGCCCATGACCGCGAGGTTGATCGTATACAGGCCGGTGTTCGAGATGATGCCGGCGAGGATGCTCTCCACGCCGAGGCGCGTCTGCAAAAAGGCGGTGATGAAGCCCGAGAGCATACCCGCGGCCATGGCCGCAGGCAGCGCCAGAAGCGGATGCCCCGCGATGGTGAGCATCGCGCCCACGGCGCAGCCGAGCGTAAAGCAGCCGTCGGTCGACAGGTCTGCAATGTTCAGGATGGAAAAGCTGATGAACAGCGCCAGCGCGACGAGGCCGTAAATCAGGCCGACCTCAAGCGCGGTCTTCAACACTGTCAGCATAAACGCCCCTCCTTTGGGATGTCAGATATCAGTCAAAATTCTGCTGCGTGGTCGTCTCGAGCACGGCGCTGCACTTGCCGTCAAACGCCTGCTTGACAGCCGCAAGGTCGTAGCCGAGGGCGGTGCAGCTGTCCGTATTGATCATGGCGATGCCGTTGTCGAAGGTCGCGACCGGCAGCGTGGCGGGGCTCTTGCCGTCGACCAGCACCTGCACGACCATGTCGGCCGTCATCTTGCCGAGCGCGGTGTAATCCACACCGTAGCCGACGAATGCGCCGTTGAGCGCGAAGGAGTCAGCGCCGCAGTACTGCGGGATCTTGGCGTTGAGGAACTTCTCGTAGATGGCAAGCTCTGCGGTCATGACGGTGTTGTCGGTCGGAGTAAAGACGGCGTCGACCTTTTCGGCGATGAGCGCGTCAACGGCGGAGGTGATCTCGTCGGTGGTCGTGCCGGTCTTCTCTACGCAGCGGATGCCCTTGCTCTCAAGGTAGGCCTTCGCGTCCGCGATCGGCTGCTTGGACGAGTCCTCGCTCTTGGAGTAGAGAAGGCCGACGGTCTTGGTGTCCGGGTTCTGGGCGAGCATCAGATCGAGCAGGCCCTTGGTGTTGAGCGCGTCGCTCGTGCCGGTGATGCGGCCGCCGGGCGCGTCGAGCGCATCGACGATGCCGCTGCCGACGGGGTCAGACACGGCGGAGAACACGATGGGGATCTCGGTGTCCTCGGTGGCGGACTGCATGATCTTCACGGCTGGGGTCGCGATCGGTACGATCAGATCCACGCCCTTGCCGACAAGCTCTGCGCCGATCTGGTTGAGGGTCGTGGCGTCGCCCTGACCATTGTAGAGCGTGTAATCGAAGGTCACGCCCAGCTCCTTGGCCTTGGCGTCGAACTCGGCCTCGATGGCCGCCTCGATCTGGTTGAGGGACGCATCATCCACAAACTGCACGATGCCGACCTTGTAGGTCTTACCCTCGGCCTTGTCGTCTTCGGTCTTGCTGCCGCAGGCAGCCAGGCCCATAAGCGCGGTGACGGCGAGCGCGCCGCCGACGATCTTTCGGAACGTTTTATTCATAGCAAATTCTCCTTATATTTTATGAAACGGTTGGTTTGTGATGTTCGGATACGGTCTGACGCGGCAAAAACTCTCCGGCCGCCACGCCATCGTCTGGTCCTCCGTGTCATATGCATCCCTCCTGCGTAATTTTATGCAATAAAAAAAGCCTCGTCCACGAAACGGTTCCTTCCGTTTCATGGGACAAGACTGTAACTCCTGCGGTGCCACCCATATTGGCGCTCATGCGCCCACTTTGCACGTACGATCATACGCTCCGCCGGATAACGGCCGCGGCCACCGTCGCCCCTCATGCTGCTGCAATCGGTTTGCCCTCGCGAGTCCATTCGCCATTCGTCCGCTGCAGCGCTTCCACCGTCCGCTGCTCTCTGAAAGCTTCGTAAATGGGTACTCCTCTCGGTCATCGGTTTGTCGATGGTGTTACTCTACCACGTCCGGGAGCGGATTGCAAGCCCCATTTTCACGAAACTGCACGCCGGCGGCGAAAAAAGATTTGTACAAGGCAAACAAACGTCCCTGACCGGCGGTCAGGGACGTTTCGGATTCCGTTAATTTCCGGCGTAGACAAAGGCGTTTGGCAGCGTCCGCCCGGCGGTGAGCGCGGGGTTGGAGCTGCGCATGATGTACTTGCCCTTGTACCAGATCATGGCGCTGGTGCCGCCGTCGAGGTTCATGGCCTGCATACAGTCGTGCTTGGCCATGATGGCCGCGCAGTCCGGCACGCTGATGCCGACCGATGTTGTCAGCCGGCCCTCGACAAGCAGGGCGATGATCTCGCCGTACTTCGACTGCCCGAGACAGGCGCGCGGCTGCAGGTCGGAGAAGCCGCTGCGGGCATTGACGACCGTCTCCCCGTCGATGATCATGGCGGGGGAGAACTCGACCGCGTCCGTCGTGTCGGACGAGACGGGGGAGGCGCTGTCGCGGATGTAGATGCGGTTGTCCGCATGCAGCTCGAGCCGCTTGTAGCCATAGCCCATGTGGTCGCCGTAGGCCCTGCCGTTGCACATGGCGTAGCCCGCGAGCGTGCCGCCGTTGCCGGTGCCGCCCGGATCGATGAAGCCCGAGCCGGTCATGCCGATGACGCCGCCGTGCGCCTGCGCGATCTGGCCGCAGTACTGGCCGATGCTGCCGAGCGTGGTCGCTGCGTGCAGACTCAGGCGCGACGGATCCTTCATCACGACAAGTACGCCGCGATAGGTGCTGCCCTTTTCGCGCACGATGAGGATCTCGTTTTGCGCATCGATCGCGAGCACCTGCTCGCCCTGGATGGTGCGGATGCTGGTGCCGTTATCCGTGAGCGCGGAGTGGTCGATGTTGATGCGGCTCCACCCGGCGGCGAGCGCGTCGGGATGCTCCTTGACATACGCCTGCATGCTCGGCACGTCTACCTCCCAGAAGAGGTTGTAAAACGTGATCTCTTCCTTGCTCATGCCCTTGGTGTCGGTGAGCGTCGGGTTGCGGGACTCGCTCTCTCCCTCGTCCCACTCACTGTTGACGCCGATCTGCGCCTCTCGCGCGGCCTCCATTTCGGCGACGACCTTGTCGATGACGCTGCGCGGTATGAAAGCCGTTGCCAGCCACTGGTGGCTGAGCGTGTTCATAGCCGTCTGGATATAGGCCGTGCGCCACTTGGCGATGAACGGAATGTCGGAATAGACCGCCGTCAGATACAGTCCGGCGAGAATGGCCAGCACGAGAAAGAGAATGAGCAGCCTGCGGCCGACGCTTTTTTTCTTCTTCGGCTTTTTGGCCTTTCTTTCCTTGAAAATGTCTTTTTCGGATAAAACGACAAATTTAAGCGTCGGGTACTCAAAACCATTTCCAAGTCGGCCACTCGCCACCATAATC
>OHAY01003074.1_pt1 | contig 12045 bp, 8 predicted proteins | sample 1577191 | NCBI WGS metagenome assembly OHAY01 (sample SAMEA3541504, study PRJEB24748) | human gut metagenome | biome: human gut; feature: human-associated habitat; material: faeces | place: China | collected 2012 | reverse complement strand
GTAGAGCACTTGACTTTTAATCAAGTTGTCCGGGGTTCGAATCCCCGCACGCTCATGGAATGAGAGTGAAGTAGTATATAAGTACTACTTCTTTTTTTATTTAAAGAACTTGCCACCTACATGACCTGCCACTGGCAGTTCATTACGGATGCTTTGGCAACCGGTAGTTTTTCTTGCATACTTTGTTATTGAAATATATTGACATATTTTATTGAAGTGATTATATTATAATTAATAAGAGGGAGTAATCGGCATCTATATATTTCATAAAAGAGATATAAGAATGGAAGATATAGATGTTTACGATGACGTCAGTACGATGGCAAAAGAGCTATCCGTATCGTAATGAAATGATGAGACTTTTATTGCATAGTTTTTATGCAATAAAAGTCTCTTTTTTTATACCAAAGCAAAAGCATGTAATACAAGTTGACGGTGGCAGATTCTAGGTATACTTTCGATATATCAAAAATTAAAAAGGGTTATTGGCCAAAGAAAGAAAGGAGAACAAATATGCTGACAACAAAACAAGCAAGGGAGAATCAGGAAAAATATGGTTTCAATGAACTGGTAGAAGGGAAAAAGAAAAGTATCATGCAGATATTTCTGGAACAGTTTAAAGATTTTCTTGTTATCATATTGATCATATCTGCAGTGATTTCCGGTATCTTAGGAGATGCAGAAAGTGCGATTGTTATTTTTGTAGTAATTACGATGAATGCAATACTTGGAACGGTGCAGACCGTAAAGGCAGAACAATCGCTTAACAGTTTAAAACAGTTATCTGCTCCGGAAGCGAAAGTAGCAAGAGATGGAAATATTATTCAGATTCCGTCGAGAGAGGTGACGATTGGCGATGAAGTAATACTGGAGGCAGGGGATTGTATACCTGCAGATGGAAAACTTATAGAATGTGCAAGTCTGAAGGTAGATGAAAGTGCACTGACGGGAGAAAGCATAGCAGTTGAAAAGAATCTGGATGAAGTCGCAGTCGGAACAGCACTTGGCGATCAGACGAACAAAGTATTCTCCGGAAGTTTTGTTACGTATGGAAGAGGAAGATACGAAGTGACTGCAATCGGCATGAATACAGAAGTAGGAAAGATTGCAGATCTTATGAAGAATACATCAGAAAAGCGCACACCACTGCAGGTGAATCTTGATGATTTCGGAAAAAAATTGTCGATATTAATTCTTGTATTTTCAGGCATAATATTTGGGGTAAATGTATTTCAGGGAGAATCTATTGGTTCAGCGTTTATGTTTGCTGTTGCGCTGGCAGTTGCAGCGATACCGGAAGCTCTTAGTTCGATTGTGACGATTGTATTATCTTTTGGAACACAGAAGATGGCAAAAGAACATGCAATTATACGAAAACTGCAGGCGGTAGAAGGTCTTGGCAGTGTATCGATTGTCTGTTCGGATAAAACGGGGACACTGACGCAGAATAAGATGACGGTAGAGGATTATTATGTAAATGAAAAGAGAATACCGGCCGGAAAAATTAATCTGAAAAATGAAAATGAAAAACTGCTTTTGAGATTCAGTATCCTGTGTAATGATTCAACGAATACAGACGGACAGGAGATTGGTGATCCTACGGAAACGGCACTTATTAATCTCGGAAGTAATCTGGGAATCGAGATTATGCAGGTAAGGGAACGATATCCGAGATTGTCTGAGGTTCCATTTGACAGTGAGCGGAAATTGATGTCGACAGCTCATAGGATTCAAGATGATAAGATGTTAACGGCTGATCATATAATGATCGTAAAAGGTGCTGTAGATGTATTACTGGATCGTATGGACAGAATCAGAGTTGGAAATACTGTAAGAAAGATGACAGATTCTGACTGTAAGAATATTTCCATGCAGAATATGCAGTTTTCCAGAGAAGGGTTAAGAGTTCTTGCATTTGCATATAAACATCTGGAAGAGGAAAAAGAAATCGGTACAGAGGATGAAGAGCATCTGATATTTATCGGAATGATCGCAATGATGGATCCGCCGAGAGAAGAGTCGCAGGTTGCGGTAGCAGAGTGCCTGAATGCCGGAATCCGGCCGATTATGATTACGGGAGATCATAAAGTCACGGCTGCGGCAATTGCAAAGAGGATTGGAATATTAAAGGATGAGTCAGAAGCCTGTGAAGGTGCTGATATTGAAAATATGTCAGATGAAGATTTAAAAGACTTTGTAGAGGGAATCTCGGTCTACGCAAGAGTCTCTCCGGAGCATAAGATCAGGATTGTCCGTGCGTGGCAGGAAAAGGAAAATATTGTGGCAATGACAGGAGATGGTGTGAATGATGCGCCGGCTTTAAAACAGGCGGATATCGGTGTTGCAATGGGTGTGACCGGAAGCGAAGTTGCTAAGGATGCGGCGGCGATGGTTCTGACAGATGATAATTTTGCAACGATCGTGAAGGCAGTGGAAAATGGAAGAAATCTGTATCAGCATATTAAAAATGCAATTCAATTTCTATTATCCGGAAATTTCGGAGCAATTCTTGCGGTACTGTATGCAGCAACGGCCGGATTACCGGTGCCTTTTGCCCCGGTACATCTGTTGTTTATTAATCTTTTGACAGACAGCCTGCCGGCAATTGCGCTGGGTATGGAACCGCATTCTAAAGCGGTTATGGATCAGAAACCGAGACCTGTGAATGAGTCAATACTTACGAAAGCATATCTGGTGAATATCGGAACCGAAGGTCTGTGCATCGGGATTATGACAATGGCAGCATTCTTGATCGGATACAGAGGACAGGATGCAGTTCTGGCAAGTACGATGGCGTTTGGAACATTGTGTATGAGCCGTCTGGTACATGGATTTAACTGCAAAGATGATAAGCCGGTAATATTCTCAAAGAGATTCTTTAATAATAAATATCTGATCGGAGCATTTGTCTTAGGTACTGTTCTGATCACGGGTGTTCTTACAATTCCGGGATTACATGCCATGTTTAAGGTTGTTACGTTAAATATGACGCAGCTGATGACAGTATATGGTCTTGCATTTCTGAATCTTCCTGTGATTCAGGGATTGAAGTATTTGAAGGGAAAGACAAAATGGAATTAAAACAAGAGACAGTGAAGCAGATCAGGGGATTGATCATATTTACGGCAGTACTGATTGTCTGTCTGTGGAAATTTGATGTTGTGATAAGTGCGTTTCAATTTGTATTAAATATAGTATATCCGTTTTTGCTTGGCGGTGCGATTGCATTTGCCTTAAGTGTACCGATGAACTTTGTAGAACGGAAATTATTTACAGAGAGAAAAATTTCTGAAAAATATAAAAGAAAATATGCCAGGGGAATCAGTCTGATGCTTGTAATTGCCGGTGTAACCGGAATTCTGGCAATGATAATATTCGGGCTGCTTCCGCAATTGGCAGGAACATTTGCCAATCTGGGAAAGAGTATTCAGGAGTTTATCCCGCAGGTGCAGGGGTGGGCAGATCACTGGTTCCATAATAATAAAGAAATTATGAATGTCGTGAACAACCTGGAATTTGACTGGAATAAAATTATGGAAGCGGCGGCAGGCTTTCTGAAAAACGGAGCGGGAAGTGTGCTGGAGACTACCATTAATACGGCAAAAAATATTATTGGTGCAGTGGGAACGTTTTTTATTGCATTTGTATTCGCAGTTTATATTTTGCTGCAGAAAGAGAAACTGGGAAGACAGGCGAAAAAAGTATTATTTGCGTTTGTCAGGAAGGGGAGAGCAGAAGCTGTATTGGAAGTGCTGGCTCTGACGTATAAGACATTTTCTGGTTTTTTGACGGGACAGTGCGTGGAGGCTTTGATCCTTGGAGCAATGTTTGTAATCACGATGACACTGTTTAGACTGCCATATGCACTGTTGACCGGAATTGTGATTGCATTTACGGCATTGGTACCGGTTTTTGGAGCATTTATCGGATGTGCGGTCGGGGCGTTTCTGATCTTTATGGTGAGTCCGTTTAAGGCGTTGATATTCATTGTGTTGTTTCTGGTACTTCAGCAGATTGAGGGGAATCTGATTTATCCACATGTAGTGGGAAATTCGGTTGGACTTCCGTCAATCTGGGTGCTTGCAGCAGTGAGTGTTGGCGGAAGTCTGATGGGAATTGTCGGAATGCTGATATTTATTCCGTTGATGTCGGTGGTATATGCACTGTTCCGTGAAGTTGTCTACATTAAATTACGACAAAAGAATATTTATCCACAGGATATTTTATAAATGGGGATAACTTTGTGAATGTGATCATTTATTGTGGATGAAGAGGATATCAGTTTTGAAAACGTCATCGTTCTTTCAATTTACAGTAGATGACAGCAATGGCGGTACTGATCAGGGTTGATACAATACCGGCTCCGATAATAGAAGCAGGATTAACGCTTCCATACTGACTCCGATAAGCAATAACATTGATCGGAATAAGCTGAAGAGATGAAATGTTGATGATCAGGAATGTACACATTTCATTACTTGCTGTTCCGGCAGGGCGGGAGATACCGGGAGCCAGATGTTTGCGGCGCTGTTCTTCTAATTTCGATAATTCTTCCATTGCTTTTAATCCGGCAGGAGTGGCGGCCCAGCCAAGACCTAAGATATTGGCGATTATATTGGTGGTAATCGGTTCTTCGGCGGGGTGACCGGCGGGAAGATTTGGAAAAAGGAAACGAATGACCGGCCGGATCTTTCTGGAAGCGGCCGGGATAATTCCGGCTTTGGAAGCAATTTCCATCAGTCCTACCCAAAAAGACATGACACCGATCATGGTAATACAAAGTGAGATGGCTTCTTTGGATGAATCAAGTGCTGCATTGGTAATATCGGGCATCCGGCCTGTGAATGCGGCGTATACGATGCCTGTAAGAATCATAAAAGACCAGAGGTAGTTCAGCATAAGTGAGACTCCTGTATGTGGATATCTGAAGTATAATATGCAAACAGTGTGGAAAATATGACGGTATAAATCGCTATGCGTTTGTAAGGGGCTGCCGGAAATTGCACCAATCTCAGTTATATATTAATATATGACAAGCCAATAGAATAAACTGTAAGAGGATAATTTAAAGAAGGAATGTTAATATGCAAATATTGTTATATCTTACAGATTTCATAGTCCCGCTGGTAATCTTCGGGATTGTAGGTTATGGACTGTTAATGAAAGTTCCGGTATACGATACGTTTATTAAAGGTGCAAAGAAGGGGTTTCTGACAGTGATCAAGATTATGCCGACACTTGTCGGATTAATGGTGGCGGTGGGGATATTGAGAGCGTCCGGCTTCCTTGAACTGATTGCAAATGGAATCGGGAGATTTACGGACAGAATCGGTTTTCCGGGAGAGCTGGTTCCGCTTACAGTGGTAAAGATGTTCTCCTCATCGGCGGCGACGGGACTTTTGCTGGACATTTTTAAAGAATATGGAACAGATTCGTATATCGGACGGATTGCATCGATCAGTATGTCGTGTACGGAGACGATCTTTTATACCATGAGTGTATATTATATGACAGCCAGAGTCACGAAGATGCGCTATACATTGACGGGTGCGCTGCTTGCAACTCTGGCTGGTGTGACTGCCAGCGTAGTGCTGGCGGGTATGATGACATGATCGTGTGATGTGGTAAAATGTCACGGGAAAATGTAATTATTCCCAGGGTTTCTTATGATAATCTGAGGAATCTTTTTTGTCTCTGTGGTCTTTTCCGTTCTGGGATTTGCTCCATATGCGGAGAGCAGTGAGAATTCCGACCGTGTAAAGGATCGAGACTAATATTACCGGGTTATCCTTCAGAAAATAAATAACAAGGATAACGGATAACAGACAGATAAAGAGCTGGAATGTGGTCCAGAATCTTTTTTCGCGGACTTCTTTCGCCTGCTGAAGGAGTTCCATACGTTTCTGTTCCATACGGAGATATTCCATCAGATCTTCATCGCTGATGCGGGAAAGGATCTGCTCATCGCGGTTCATTTCGATCTTGCGTTTGGAACGGAAATTAGAGAAGAACTCACGGAACGGATGTTCATTTTTGGAGCGGGATTTTTCCTGTTGTTCGTAAAAGTCTTCTTCCAGGTCTTCGTCTTCTTCCGCATCTTTTTTCGAAAATTCTTTTGTATTTCGGGTGTCACTGAATTTGTCTGCGTTATCGGCAGCTTTACCGTCGGTAGTTTTGCTGTCGATAGTTGTTTGATTATCTGTGTTCTGGGGGTCGGTAATTTCCTTAGAAGCAGCCGTTTCAGTGTCTGTAGTTTCCTGCGCAGCAGATATATCAGCAACAGGATAAAGCACAACGTTGTCAGTGGCAGCAGGTGCGCTAGTTTCAGATTCCTTAGTCTTAGGTGATTCTTCTGTCGGTACTGCTTTTTCTATATTTTCGGACATGATTTTACCTCCGTATTCATTCCTATATTGTATGTTGTCTTTTATTTTATCTTTATTATCTTATCATATCAGCTATGAAGATAAAAAACAAATAAAGAGTGTATAAAACGGCGGAAAATAACTTGCAGTAGAAAAAAGCCCCTAAAAATGGTAGAATTGTAAGGAATCATTTGGAGGAAAACAAGATGCAGTTAATGAATGAAATCCCGGATACGTTCTGGAGTCTGTTCCGTTCGGTCAACCGGGATATTTATATTGAAGCACTTTTATGTATTAATGAAGAATACGAATATAATAACTATTTCCTGACGAAAGAGGTGTGCATCCAGATCTTAAGTGATATGAATGCGAAGAAGCGCTTTGAGCTACAGCGGGAGGAAAATGATACAGACTTTGATATGTTGGAGACGCCTTCTTCGAGGATCTTAAACTGGCTGCTGCGGGCAGGATGGCTGAAGCGTATCGAGGATTATAATACACTGGTGACAAATATTGTCATTCCGGATTATGCGGCGGTGATGATCGATGCATTTGAAAAGCTGAATTCGGAAGATGCATCGGAGACGGACATTTATATTCAGAATGTGTATGCAACGCTGTATGCGTTCCGCAATGATCCGCGGGCAAGTGTCGGGCTCTTAAGGACGGCTCTGGTGAATACGAGGCGGCTGAATAAGGCACTGCAGGATATGCTTCATAATATGAATAAATTCTTTGCGAAGCTCTTGCAGCAGGATTCTTACAGTGGGATCCTGCGGGAACATCTGGACAGTTATGTGGAAGAGATCGTATGGAAGAAGTATCATATTCTGAAAACATCGGACAACTTTTATATCTATAAGATGGATATTAAGAAATGTCTGAGAGAGATCCGGGATGATGAAGCATTTATCATGAAGGTACAGGCACGGTCGAAGATGCTGGGAGATAACCAGGATGATGTGTTGGATCTGTTGGATCTGATCGAGCGTGGATTTGACGATATCGAGCACCGCATTGCCAATATGGACAAAGAACATACGAAATATGTCCGGGCAACGGTAACCAGAATGAATTATCTGTTAAGCGGTGAGACGGATACGAAAGGCCTGGTGGTACAGCTTCTGAATAAGATGTCGGAAGAACCGGAGCAGATGGAAGAGATCATCACAGAGACCGGAAAGCGCATGAATCTGTCACTTCTGGAGATCCTGTCAGAGAAGTCTTTATATAAGAGAAGAAAATCCAGAAAAGACTTCATCAGTCAGCTGCTTCCGGATGAGACGACGGGAGATCTGGATAAGGATGATATCTTAAGACTGAACCGGATACAGATGCGGTTCAGCAAGAAACAGATTGAAGAATTCATCGAAAATAATATGGAAGATGAAGTAATGGATGCGTCGAAGATCAATATTGCTGACGAGGAAGAATTTGAAAAATTGATTCTTGCTTATGATTACAGTACGCGTAAGAATAGCAGATATATGGTGCTGGAAGAAGAACCGGAGATGGTGGAAAAGGCCGGATACCGGTATCCGGCACTCAGGTTTGTGAAACGGCGAGTGTAATAGATAAAAGGAGTTCTGAAAATAAATGATAGATTATTACGAACAGTTAGCCCAGGAAGAAAAAGAAGAGGTCACAGAGGTCATCCAGACACTGTACCGTCAGACATTTCTCCTGGAAAGAAAATTTGATAAACGTGCGGGAAGGATGCAGTATACAAAAGAATACCGTACCTGTACGAAGCATCTGGAATTTTTTAAAGCATATTTTGAGGTGGCGGGGATCATACTGCGGGAAAATGTACATATGGGTGTGATCTATATCCAGGGAGAGCAGTTATGGGGTGAGAAGCTGCCGCGTCTGGCGACGATCTATTTACTGGTGCTGAAGCTTATCTATGACGAGCAGATGCAGACTGCATCGTCGAGCAGCCATGTGGTGACAACACTTGGTGCGGTAAACGGAAAAGCTGGAGAATTTCATGTATTGAAGAGTCTTCCGTCAATTACGGAAATGAGACGGACGATCACACTTCTGAAGAAGTATCAGATCATCGAGCCGCTCGACGTACTGGAAGAATTAAATGAGGCGACCCGCCTGGTCATTTATCCATGTATACACACGGTACTTTTAGGAGACGACATCAGGGAATTATTAGCGACATTCAGTGAGGAGGATCAAATTGGAGACGAAGCAGCCATTCAAAGCACTCTCGAAGATATGCCTGAATAACTGGCATTACATAGATAAAAAGATACTGACGCTCAATGAAGGAATCAACTTCTTCACCGGACATTCCGGAAGTGGTAAATCGACGGTTCTGGATGCGATCCAGATCGTGCTGTATGCCAATACGGACGGCCGTGGATTCTTCAATAAGGCGGCAGCAGACGATTCGGACCGTACACTGATCGAGTACTTAAGAGGTATGGTGAATATCAGTGAAAATAATGAGTCACAGTATTTAAGAAATCGTAATTTCTCCAGTACGATCGTGCTGGAGCTGACACAGACGAATACCAGAGATAAACAGTGTGTCGGTGTTGTGTTTGACGTGGATACGTCGAATAATGACGTAAGCCGCCTGTTCTTCTGGCATACGGGAGAATTACTTCCGAATCATTACCGCTCGGAAGGCCGCTGTCTTACTACAACGGAAATGCGTGAATACCTGCAGCGTTCCTTTACGCCAGAACAGTTCTACTGCGGACCGAGCAATGAAAGATTTCGGAGACAGCTATACGATATCTATCTTGGCGGTCTGGACATGGAAAAATTTCCAAAGCTATTCAAACGTGCGATCTCGTTCCGTATGAATATCAAATTGGAAGATTTCGTAAAGGAATATATCTGCATGGAGCAGGATATCCATATTGAAGATCTGCAGGAAAGTGTCATGCAGTATGGACGCATGCGCAGTAAGATCGAAGAGACGATGGAGGAGATCAGAAGACTGAAGCTGATCTGCGGAAAATATGAGCAGTATGCAGAAAAATCCGATGAGGAGAAGGTGTGCTCTTATCAGATCGACCGTCTGGAGATTATGAACCATGAGGTGAAGAGTCAGGAAGCCAGAGACCGGATCAAGGTAAGGCAGGAAGCCATCGAAGATCTGAAGAAGCAGCAACAGGTGCTGGAGCAGGAAGAAAAGGACCTGCAGAAAGAGTATGAAGAGATCATTCTGCGGATTGCAGACAGTGGGTATGCAAGACTGGAATCAGATCTGGATACACTAAATGAGACGCTGGAGCGTCTGAATAACGGAAAAGTCCGCTGGGAGCAGACTGCAGAGCATCTGAAGGCATGGACGGAGAAAGACATTACGCCAAATCAGGTGATCTGGGATATCGAAAAATTCGCAGACGGAAGCATTTCCGAAGAAGAGCTTGTGCGCCTGCAGGAAGGCTTAAAAGATCTGCAGGAGGAGCTGGAAGACCAGAGACAGGAAGCGGATGCAGACCTTCGCCGGATCAAGAAAGAAGAGAAAGAGGCAAGAGCAGAGTTAAAAGAACTGAAGCAGGGAAAGAAGGCTTATCCGAGAGAGCTGGAAGAGGCGAGATTCGAACTGCGTAACCGTCTGCATGAGCGCTGCGGCAAGTTCGTGAATGTGCATATTCTTGCGGATCTTCTGGATGTGAAGGACGAGAGATGGCACAATGCAGTGGAGGGTTATCTTGGAAATAATAAATTGCAGCTGATCGTGGAACCAAAGTATGCCAGGGCTGCGATGGACATTTACCAGGAGATGGATACGAAACGTTTCTTCCGGGCAGCAGTCCTGGATACGGAGAAGCTTACGAAGGATAAGCATCAGGTACAGCCGGGGGCGCTGGCAGAAGTAGTAAAAGCGAAAGAAGCGTATGTGCAGGAATACATTAATTTCTTCCTTGGAAATGTAAAGAAATGCGAATCACTGGATGAACTGCGTGAGTGCAAGATCGGTGTGACACCGGATTGTATGCTGTACCAGAGCTACAAACTGCAGCACATGAATCCGGAGAATTACACCAGAAGAGCCTACATCGGTGAGACGAGTATGCGCCAGAGAATCCGCAAGCTGGAAGAAAAATGTGAGAAGTTAAATGGCGAGAGAATGCCGGTACAGGAGCTGTTAGAAGAGATCCGCCAGGCAATGCAGATGGAGATGTTGAAGCAGCCGGCAGAGGATTATCTCGGATGGCTGGCTGACAGCAAGGCAATCATTTCCAAAGAAAAGAAAAAGGCTCAGCTTCTGGAACAGATGCAGAAGTTAAAAGATGAATCCGTTGCTGCATGGGAAGGAAAGAAGAAAGAAGTGCAGGCGGCACAGGATGCGAAGAAAGAATCCGTATCCAAGGTGCAGGAAGCAATCTGGGAGAACAAGAAAGAAATCGAACGTCTGAATGCAGAAGTTCTCGAATCGGAAGAACAGATGAAGGACGTGAAGAGAAAAGTAGCAGATAAGCGTTACGAGAAGGAGTTCCAGGAATATCTGTCGGGCAGAAAATCAGAGAATTATGAGTATCTGAGACGTCAGATGGTTTCGCGGGTATATACGCTCAGGGAAGAAGAGGAAGACGCTTACCGGAAGCTGGTGGAAGAGAGAAGCAGTTATATCAGAGAATATCCGAACCGTACATTCTCAACTTCTATCCGGGACAACGTGCCTTATGAGAAGCTTTTGAATTCGCTGTCCTGCGATCATCTGGAGACTTACAGGGAGTCGGCGAAGACACAGGCGAAAGCGGCTGTGGAGCATTTCAAAGATGACTTCATCTTCAAGATCCGGAGTGCGATCCTGGAGGCTTACCAGAGAAGGGATGAGTTGAACCGGATCATCAGCAAACTGGACTTCGGTAAGGATAAGTATCAGTTCGTGATCACGAAGAACAAGGGTGCAGATGGAAAATATTATAAGATGTTCATGGATGATTCCCTGCAGATCCGTCCGTCTGACTTAGATGATACGATGGACAACCAGCTTGATATGTTCACGATGGAGCATGAGAATCAGTATGGGGAGATGATGAACGAGCTGATCAACATCTTCATCCCGCCGGAGAATGCGACGAAGGACGAGATGGATGAGGCGAAACGTAACATGGATAAGTATGCGGATTACCGAACCTATCTGTCATTCGATATGCAGCAGATCGTACATGGCGATAAGGAGATGACGATCGGACTGAGTAAGATGATCAAGAAGAACTCGGGAGGAGAGGGACAGAACCCGCTGTACGTGGCACTTCTGGCAAGCTTTGCGCAGCTTTATAAGATCAATCTGTCGCCGAAGATGCACCGGTCACCGACACTGCGTCTGGTTGTGTTGGACGAGGCGTTCTCCAAGATGGATGCCGAGAAGGTGGCAAGCTGTATCTCGCTGATCCGCGGACTTGGCTTCCAGGCGATCATCAGCGCGACGAACGATAAGATCCAGAACTATCTGGAGAATGTAGATAAGACTTTCGTGTATGCGAACCCGAATAAGAGACATATTTCCATTCAGGAATTTGAGAAGACGGAGTTTGGGGAGTTGGCGGAGGAATAAAGTCGAATGTTTGTGATGTAAATATTGTAAGAATCGATGAAGAGTGGTGATATGTGACTGGAAAAAGAAGATGTGCTTACGAAAGGATGTCAGTTTACCACTGACAGGTGATAATATGAATACAATAAAGAAAAGTCTGAAAGA
>OHAY01003071.1_pt1 | contig 12059 bp, 9 predicted proteins | sample 1577191 | NCBI WGS metagenome assembly OHAY01 (sample SAMEA3541504, study PRJEB24748) | human gut metagenome | biome: human gut; feature: human-associated habitat; material: faeces | place: China | collected 2012 | reverse complement strand
TGTCAAGCGAAGCGAGGTTGAGTATTTCGAGTTGTAGGAATTTCATAATGATGATGTCGTTAATAAATCGGATAACATTTTCTCCTGTCTTTCGTTCATCGGAGCGTTGTGCTTGATGGCAAAGGCCTCCTTCAGCGTATCGAGCGGAGGACGGTTGACGATGTCCTCAATGCTGGTGATTTGCTGGGAACCTTGGATGGTGGAGAGGTCTAACTGCGGGATGATGCGCTGGATTTTGCAGAGTACGGCATCCTTCTCATTGACGAGAATCTCCAGTTCCTTGATGTCATCGTTGGAAAGCTTCTCCTGTTTCACCTTCAGCATTACGTAGTCGAAATGGTCGCTCAGTTCGCCATTCATCCTTTCTGAAAGTTCTGAATGGATGAGTTTCTGCCATTTCTTGATGGTGAGTTCCTCCTCGTTTTCAGGCAGAATGCGAAGGGAGTGCTGAGGCTTGTATTCCAGGAATTCTACTTTTATATCCTTGCTTTTGCTGTTTTCCTTTTCTTTTTCTTCTTCTTCCTTCATTCCATCTTTATTTTCCTTCCTTTCATCTTCTGTCTTCTTCGCTTCCATTTCCTCCTTTTCTCCCTTGTCACATCCGATGGTGATGAGGTCGATTCCGTGAGTGTAGTCTTTCTCGGCGAACGACATTGGAAGAATACTACCCGTATATCTTGCCCAGTCGGTGTTCCAGATATGTTGTCTCTTGTGGATATGCCCGCAAGTCATGTAGTCAGGATGATCGTTCCATCCTTCCAAGTCCACTTCCTCCTGTCCGCCGATAATGATCTTCTCGCTCGCATCCTGTTTGGCTATGTCTGAACCCTTGGCGTACATGTGAGCCATCATGATGCACTTTCTGCCCGGGTATTTCTTTCGTGCTTCAGCTGTCAGTTCTCTCAGGAAGGTGTTGACTCCTTGCGAATAACAGGCGCTCTGGACCACATCACTCCGAAGGAAAGGTACGGCGAGGATGATGACTTCTTCTCCTTCTTCATTGGACACAGGGATGATGAGATCGTCGTAGGAATAGTGCCAATGTCCGCCAGTTTTATTATCGTCCTCGTATTCTCCCTGCTGCCAGATTTTCCTTACATTTCCTCTGATTTCTACATGGTATCTGGCAAGGAGTGGGCGGGGAGCCTCCAGTCGGCTGGCGGAATCGTGGTTGCCGGCGGTGATGATAATCTGCATGTTCGGGCACTGATGGGTGGCATCGGCAAGAAACTCGTAATAAACGGTCTGTGCCGCTGCCGATGGATTTCCGTTATCAAAGATGTCTCCTGCTATGAGGAGAGCATCGGGCTTTTGTTCAGCGATTTGCACTAAGAGCCATTGCAGGAAGTGCTTGTTTTCAGGCAGTCGGTCGTTGCCGTGAAACAAGTTGCCCAAGTGCCAGTCGCTGGTTGCTAATATCTTCATACTCATAGGGGTTGTGTTATCTTTGTCTTTTTCTTTGTTTCAAGTTTACAATCGTTTTTCCTCCGTTTCAAGATTGCAATCCTTGAACTCGGAAATGCAATCTGACCACAAAGTTAGCATAATTCTTTGGGATAAGCAAGGAAAAATACCCTAAAAATGAAGAAAAATGACTGGAAAAGTGAAGATATTTAGGTAAACTATTGTTTTCTTCCTGATAATGTTGTATCTTTGCCTAATAGAAATCTTCGTTCAAAGACGTTGAATGTCGGTTCAACGTCTTTGAACGAAGATTTCTATTAGGATGAGATACTTTTATTCCTAAGTAGGAAGATCCTGTTACTTAGTAGAGATCATATCTCTCAGAGATAGAAGGACCGATTAAGTGAGAAAACTAACAATCTAAATAAGAAAGGAAAAGAAATGGCAAAGTACAAATTGCAGGAAATGAGTGATATGCGTGATGAAGGCAAGCGCAGAGTTTATCCCAAGATGGTGCCCTATCGCACGCTTTCCAGAAAGGAATTCGTCGAACAGATGCAGAGTTATCATCGTGATCTTTCTCAGGGCACTATCGAAGCGGTTCTGACAGATGTGGAAGACGTGTTGGTCCGTATGCTCTCTATGGGTTATAATGTGAATCTCGAAGGCTTGGGCACCTTCTCCTTGTCCCTTGGTTTTGAGGATGACAAGCCTACGGAGATGCAGACAGATGACGACATGATGAAATATCGCAAGGTAGGGGTGAAGAACGTCAACTTCAATTCATCTCCTGAGTTTGTGAAGGCTGTAAAGATGGAGACCGACTGTGATTTGGAACGAGTGATGAGTGGTGTGAAGGTTATCCGCAAGCAACTCTATTCCAAGGAAGAGCGCATTGCCCGTGCCTTATCGGTATTGGAAAAGAACGCAGCTATCACTCTCGGTGATTATGCCTACATCAACGATATGAGCCGCACCGCCGCTTCCCTCGAATTGAAGGAGATAACCCAAGACCCGACATCACCTATCCGCTCGATTGGAAGAGGAAGCCACAAGGTTTGGGTGAAGAGGAAAGAATAAATTAAATGGTTCTTTATAATTTATTGGGATTTGCAAGAAACTTTCCGATTTTCTTGCAAATCCCAATTCTTTTTCGTACTTTTGCAGTTGTCTTGCCGTGGATGGTTGGCGATGAGTCGTCGGCTAGGTAAAAATCCATGGCTTGGCCTATTTTAAATTGAAGACGTTTGCTTGACGTTTCTTCTGACCTTTCGAAACCTCGGAAATTTCATAAGCGTTCAGATGGAGACTGCGGTGGGCGTCTACCCACTGTGTATATACACATGGCATAGGTGTGCCCCTTCGACTGAGGGGGTACGTCCTATGCTATCATATATATACCTGCTTGGCGTAGGCATCTGTTGCTTCTTATTCTTGACGCTGTGGTCCATTCCGAGGTACCTGAAAGGCAAGGATGAGGCTAAAGGTAATAAGATTCCTACGCCATCATTTTATAATAGCAATCCAGTTTCTAATAATCTTCTCTACTAAGGGAGTCGGTGGAGCACGGAAAAGGGGAGGAAGGTACACCGCTATGGCGAAGAAAATGGATTTGGGTGCTTTGCGCCAACAGATATTAGAACTTCAGATAGATAAGGAGTTAAAGCATGATTTGTTGGAGGTTATCAATGAGAAGAAGCATTATGGACTTGTGTGGGAAGATAGCTCAGAAGCGGCTTGGGACGACATGCAAGACCAATTTCCTGTTTTTGTTGAAGACGAAAGTAAACGTTTGGATTCTGCGCCAGAAGGTTCGCCTAACCATGTGTTGATAGAAGGTGATAACCTCAATGCTCTTGCTGCTCTTACTTATGCTTATGCAGGGAAGATTGATGTAATTTATATCGATCCTCCTTATAACACAGGTAATAAAGACTTTATCTACAATGACTCTTTTGTAGATAAAGATGATAGCTTTCGCCATTCCAAATGGTTGTCGTTTATGAGTAGAAGGTTAATTGTTTCTAAAAACTTACTTGCAGACAATGGAGTAATATTCATTTCTATTGATGATAATGAGCAAGCTCAGTTAAAACTTTTATGTGATAAGTTATTTGGAGCAAATAATTATATAGCACAATTTATTTGGAAAAAAAAGCAAGGAGGAGGTAACGATTCAAGTAATGTTGTTACGGAACACGAGTATGTGTTGTGTTATGCAAAACGTTTGTTAAATGGTAAAATAATAGGGCTCGATAGAAATTATCAATTGGATAAAGCTTTATATCCATACAAAGACGATAAAGGAGAATACGGATTGGTTACATTAGATAAGGCTTCTATTCAAATTAGTCAGTCCTTAATATATGAGATAATAGGTCCTGATGGGACAAAATATTATCCTCGTATAGTTAAAGGAAAACAATCTTGTTGGCGATGGAGTAAAGCAAAAGTGGCAAAGCAATATAATGAACTTGTTTTTAAAAATGGAAAGGTATATACTAAATATTATAGACCTGAAGGTATTACGCCCAAGAGTCTTTTAATTGATGCAATTTATGGTCGAACGGAAAGTGGAAACGATGATATTAAAGAAATATTTGGCAATAAACCTTTTGGATATCCAAAACCATTGTTGTTGCTAAAACATTTGATATCAATAACAAAAGGAAAGGACTCCACCATCCTCGACTTCTTCGCTGGCTCAGGCACCACTCTCCATGCAACGATGCAATTGAACTCAGAAGACGGCGGTCATCGCAAATGTATCTTAGTGACCAACAACGAGAATAACATCTGCGAGAAAGTAACCTACGAGAGAAACAAACGAGTCATTAAAGGTTATACTAACCAGAAGGGTGAAGAAGTCCCCGGCTTGACTCACAATAATCTTCGTTATTATAAAACGGAGTTTGTGCCTCGTGACCAAAGCAACTTCAAAAGTCGTCGAGCTTTGATGGCTTCTCTCGTTGACCTCCTTTGCATCAAAAACAATATCTATCAAGAGCAAGAAACATTTGGAGGCAAGAAATTTAAGAAGAGCGTATTGCGCTATTTTAAGGATGAGGCTGGACAGATGCTTGTTGTCCTCGACGAGCGTGTAGTCAGTATTATCATTCCGATGATAGCTGAGGTTGCGACCAAGCAGAATCCTTTGAAGGTTTATGTTTATAGTGATGGCGCATACGCATATGAGGACGAATTCCATAATGTCATGCCTGTTATAGAACTGTGTGCCATGCCAGATGCTTTTTTGCAAGCTTTAGAAGGTGGAACGGATATCCTGCCAAAGCAAAAGTATAGTGAGGCTATGATGAAAGAGTTTCAGCAAAACGAGGCACTCGCCATGCAAAACGAGGAGGTTGTGAAAGAAGCTCTCAGCGATGACTATGATTATGTGTTGAAGGAGAAAGAAGATAATGTTACTAATAACATAATAGACTAAGGAGGTAACGAAAATGATAGAACTACGAGATTACCAGAAAAAGGCGGTGCGTGAACTGAAACAGAAGATAATTGACATGCTCAATGATTCTGAAGACCGCCAAAAGTTGATATTCAAGGCTCCTACAGGAGCAGGAAAAACGGTGATGGTGAGTACCTTGCTGGATGAACTGACTCGTGACCTACCTATGAATGGGCAATGCCGATATTCTCGTGTAGCATGGGTTTGGATTGCTCCTAATAAATTGCACCAGCAGAGTTATCGCTCCATGCGCAATTTCTTTAGTGAACGAAGATCGTTGCGTCCTGTTATGTTTGATGAGTGTGATCATGTAGATGGTCTGCATCCTGGCGATGTGCTCTTTTTAAACTGGGAGAGCATCAACAAGGATAATGCCGTCATGATACGTGACAATGAGCAGAACCGCACGCTCTACGAACTGATACGGAAGACCAAGATAGAGCAGCATCTGCCAGTGGTGGTTATCATAGACGAGGAACACATGTTTGCCGGACGTAATGCCAGGAAAAGCGAGATGGTATTGCAAGCTATCCAGCCACACATAGAACTTCGTGTATCAGCAACGCCAGTCACCCAAAGCTATCATGCAGTTCTTGTGAAACGCCAAGAAGTAATCAATGAAGAGATGATTAAGAAGGGCATTGAACTGAATCCGAATGTAAAGAGCAGTAAGGAACAGTCGGAGCTTACGGTGAACCAGCGTCTCTTGAAGAAGGCTCTCGAAAAGCGAAAGGAACTGGCTGAGGCCTATAAGGAATACGGCATCAATCCGCTGTTGCTCATTCAGTTGCCTAACGATAGCAGCGAATCTATGTCGTCGAAGGATAAGAACATCGCCGAGGAGATGCAAGCCTACTTAGAACAGGTTTGCGACATCAGCGTGGCAAATGGCAGGTTGGCTGTATGGCTATCAAAGGATAAATCGCCCAATCTTCAGAATATCACTCATTCTGATGATATTACCGAGGTGTTGCTATTCAAGCAGGCCATAGCCTTGGGCTGGGATTGTCCTCGTGCCTCTGTCCTTCTGATATTCAGAGAATTGCAGAGCATGACTTTTACTACTCAGACTGTGGGACGAATACTCCGAATGCCAGAGCAGCATTTTTATAAGAATGACATTTTGAACTACGGTTATGTTTATACCGACCTTTCGGCTGACATGATTAGTATTGTGGGAGATGACATGAACTATATCAGCACCCTCTATGCCAATCGCAAGAAAGACTTGCCGAACATCACGCTCCGTTCCTATTATACGGATAAGCATGGGGCAACAAGAAACCGCTTGGGTTCCCAGTTCCGCAGCATCTTCTATAAGACCATGGAACGGGAATGGGAACAAAACCCGTTGTTGCTCTTCTCTGCAGAAGATTTCTTTGAGGATGATGGTGAGGCTGAGGATGCTGACGAGGCGAAAAAAAAGGAGGCAGACATGGATGCTAAAATCAAGTTGAATCGCTACAATGCCAAGCGACATGGCGTGCAGACCGATGTATCAAGAATCTTGGTGGCAATCCCGAAGGACACCCCATTGACGGGTGACACTGGCATCGTGGAGATAACAGACAAGGCAAGGCTGGCTCTGAACGCATCTGAATTACAGAATCTCTTTACGCTATTCTGCCGTAAGAATGTGGGTGGGTTCTCCAAATTTGACAGTACGCCAGTCTTGCAAGGAGCCATCGAGAGTGCCTTGGAGGAATACCTGCAAGTCTTTTCGATGGATGTGCCTAAGGTGGTGCTCTATCATCAGAACCGTCCGCACTTTGAGGAACTGATACGCAAGGCGTTGGTTACCTATGAGGCTACGCAGAAGAGAAACGCCAAGGAGGTGACGATGGAATATCAACAGTCTGTATGGCAAGTGCCTGAGACTCGTCTCTATAATGCGGCAATGGTGAGAACCACGGAAGGCAAAATCTTCAACCATGCCTTGTATCCTTATTTTGAGCAGATTACGGCATCGAGACCCGAGCAAGAGTTTGCACGTTGGTTGGATGACAAGATGGAATATGTGGAGTGGTGGTACAAGAATGGAGACGAGGGAAAGCAGCATTTCGCCGTTCCTTATACGGATTCGGGTAGTAGGAAACGTTGTTTCTATGTGGATTTTATCGTCAGACTGAAGTCGGGTACCATCTGTCTCTTCGACACCAAAACCAAGGGCAGCGATGCGGATGCGCCAGAAAAGAACAATGCCCTCTTGGATTACATCTCCAGTTATCAAGCTACAGGCAAGAAGATAGTGGGTGGTGTGCTTATCAAGGACGAAAGAACAAGTAACTGGTATTATCCTGGAGGCATTATCGAGAATACAGACAATATTGATGGGTGGTCGGCATTGCATCTGGAAACCCTATAATAAGGTAATCATATATAATAAGGTATGAAGAAAAGCTTGGACAGAACATTCCTGAACTATGGAATCAGGCAGGAAGACATGCAGCTTATAGAGAGTGCATGCCAATCGGAAGGTATAGATGCAGAATGGCTCAAGGATTATATCCTCAAGCCTTTCCATGAAGAACGTAATAACCAAAATGAGCCAAGTCTTGAGGAAAAGAAAGTGACGAGAATACTCAAGAAAGCTCTCAAAGAAATCAAAAAGTAATGAAACTGAAGCGTATCTACATAGAGAATTATAAGACCTACAGAAAGTTGGATTTAAATTTGGAGGTAACGAGTGACCGTCCTATCATCTTGATAGGTGGTGCCAATGGTTGTGGTAAGACAACGCTCTTCGATGCCATCTATTCTGCGCTCTATGGGTTGAAGATTTCCAACAAGCGACAGTTTGAGGAACTCTTCAATTCTGGTGTGAAGAACGAGAGCGGTATAGAAGGCAAGGCTATCATGTTAGAGATTACTTTCTCTGGGGTGGTTCTTGGACAAGAAACGCCTTATCGCTTGTGTCGTGCCTATCGGTTTGTGGATGGCAAGATACAGGAGAGCAATGTGCTCAATATGAATGGTAACAGTTATACATATGGTTCTGGTTCCACGGCTATCCTACGCAGCACCAATGAAGCGATAGTCAACAAGATTATCTCTGCCAATCTGCCTGCTGAATTGAGCAACTACTTCCTCTTTGATGCCATGAAGACTTCCGATCTCGTGAAGGAAGAACAAATCAACAAGCTCATTATGAAGAACATCAATTCGGTGATGGGTTTCAATAAATACACTCAGTTGCAGAACGCAGCCTCGGCTTATCTTGACGAGAAGAAGGCGGAACGCTTGGAGAACGAGAACCTGCGTGCCGAATACTTGAAACTGACCAAACAGAAGGTGGAGATGGAAAGGGATGTGGCAAGTCTAAACGATGCCTACAATGAAGCATTGAACTATGCCAATGATCATAAGCAACAGTATGAGCAACTGAAGGAGGGACGGAACTCGGATGATGTGATTCGTGATAAAATGCATCAGATAGAGGAGAGCATCAATAGCTTCTATCAGAAGGAAAAGGACTATAGGCAGGATGCTGAGGCTATCTCCAAAGATTTAGAGTGGAAAGTAATTATGCCAAAGGTTGCCAATAGTATCAGTACCGAGGTGGAACTTGTTCTGAACGAGAAGGAGGTGGTGGCTTCTGCAAGGGGCAATATCCTCAATGACCAACAGATAGAAAAGGTTACTCATGATGTAATACGATTGGTTAAGGAGAAATACCCGCAGGTAGGCGAGGTTTCTATTGCCGAGATTATTACAGAAATCAAACGTGAGCAAGACAACAGCGATGACTATAATGATAAATATGGTTTTCTGAGTGATGCAGATGTCAATGTGTTGAGAAACCTGGTTCAGCAATCATATTTCAATCCTTATCTTTCGCTGGATGAAAGACGTGAAAGCTTAAACTTAGAGTTGGCGGATATTCCAAAGAAGCAGGAACAACTGGAAGAATACAAACGTGCCTTGACAGGAAACGATTATAGCATTATCGAACTCTATGAGACTAATGATAGAAAAATAGAGGAATTGAAGGCAAAAATCGTGGAACAGAAGAATGCTATCAAAGAAATGGAGAGAAAAATCTCTACTTATGATTATGATATGCCGCAAGTTCCAGATCCTCAATATGATATGCTATGCAAACTTCCTGGCTTCTTCAAGTCGCTTTCCTGTAAGTTACTTAAGGCAAAGAAGGCAAGTATTGAGCGCATGATGAAAGAACAGCTGAACATCAACTTGGTGATTTACGCTGGTTATATCGGTAGGGTCGAGCTTTCGGCAGATGATTCGGATGAAATCTCGTTCAAGATATTCCATAAGAATGGTAATGAGATTTATTTGAGTCAGCTGAACGCCGGTGCCAAGCAGACTGTGATGCAGGTGTTGCTGAAAGTTTTGTATGAATTGGGTGATTACGACCCTCCTGTAATGATAGATACGGTGATGGGTGTTCTTGACAAGGAGAGTCGTGAAGTTATTATCAACCGTTATTTCCCGGATTTGGCTCATCAAACCATCCTGTTAAGTACTGATACGGAAATAACAACAGAGACTGATTTCAAGAAGATAGTGGCTTATGTGGCAAGAACTTATACTTTGCATAGAGACCAGGAAAGGCAGTGTACTACTGTCAGCGATGATTACTTTGGATTACAAATTTACGATTTCTAGAAGAAATGAATGTACAAGATATAAAACTTGAGGGAATGAGAATTCTGGAAGGAACTCATGATTTGCTTGAAGAAGTGAAATATGCTATCGAGCAGAAACTGAATCTTTCGGATTACTCAGATATGGTTCGCCCTGTAGTATTGAACTTTACTACGGTTATGCGAATCTGCCTCCTTGTAGGATTGAGTGATAAGACACCAAGGAGCAAGGCAAAGGTAGAGGAATTGCAAACCTCTGCAGGTATGCAGCCATTGGGTGGTTCTTTCTTCACCAAGTCAAATATAAAGGAGGTCTTCGTGGCTCTTATCAAGATGCGTTATAGTGATATTGATGCCGACTGGCAGAATTCTACTTTTCTGAGCAAGGTGCTTTTTAGCGAAATGATGAGGGGTAAGAGTATCTTGATGGAAGAAGGAGGTATTGATGAATGGCTGCACTTCTCTCCGTTGAGAGGTGGAAAGTCGTTGATGGATATTCCTGAGTTGAATCTTTATATCGGTCAGTATGAGGATGGAATGGATGCGGCTTTAGACATCAACAGTACTGCTATTTCAAATACACAGATATTGATAGCAGGAACTACTGGTTCGGGTAAGTCAAACTTATTAGCTGTTCTTATCAACCAAATCAGAATGGCATCGGCTGATACCTACTATCCTGTCAACTTTCTCTTGTTCGATTACAAGGGGGAGTTCTCTGATCCAGCCCATGCCGATTGGCTGTCGAAGTTTGAGACCGATTCCTCTGCCATCTTGAATCCGATGGAGAAACCTTTGCCGTTTACTCCGTTCAAGGACTTTACTGGCAGACCTGTCAATGAAATCCACCTGTATTCCACGACCTTGGCAAATGCCATCTGTGCCATATCTTCTGCTAAGATAGGTGCTTTGATGGACAACAGATTAAGCGAGGCTATCATCAATGCCTACAAGGCGAAGAACCAGAAACCAATCACCTTTCAGGAAGTTTTTGACCATTACACGATGTTGATGCCTGAGAAGAAACAGGGTGACATGGATAGTGTAAAATCAGTCTTGAACCAGTTGATACTTAACAATATTTTTGCAGAGGAAGACAAGGTGGATTTGGTGAAAGGTTGCTATATTATCAACTTAGGAAAGTTTGACAAGGAAGGTATTATGGCAAAGGCTATCGTATATTTCGTGACATCGAAGTTGAACAATATTTATGAGCAACTGCCTCCACAGGCAAAGAATGAGGACAGGGTGGAGCTGCGCCATTTCACCATCATCGATGAGGCTCACTATATGCTTGGTTTTGAGAACAAGCCTTTGCAGAACTTGATAGCTGTGGGTAGAAACAAGGGCATGAGCATCATCCTTGCCACACAGAATATGGATTCGTTTAAGAAAGCTTCTTTTGATTTCTATGCCAATGCCCAATATCCACTCATTATGAAGCAACAGCAACAGAATGATGGTGTGTTGAAGGATCTTTTTGGTGTGAGTGGCATGGCTCTGCAGGAACTGAAGCAAGCTATTGCTGGCTTGCAGAAGGGGGAACTGATAACCAAGGATGCCCAAGCTATGGCTCTTGGCATCGGCAAACATTGGAAGAAAATTAAGGTTACTCATCTTATTTGATAATGAATAAAGATATAGACTATTATCTGTCTGCATTTGAAAAGATGAAAAGGGCGATTATGCGGGGTGTGAAAGCTCCGCATAAGCCCATTTTGCTCTTGGCTATTTTAAATCTTTGCCAGCGAGGTATTATAAAAGACAATCATATCGTTCTTTCAAGTGAGTTGGTTGAGGAGTTTAAAAGGTTATGGAGATTGTATATTGGTGAACAGAATACAGGTGATAGTATTTTTGTTGCAGAGGGATTGGCCATGGATATTCCTCATAGTTATCCTTTTAAATGTAGCATAGAGAATCCCTATTATCATTTGCAGCATGAACGCTTTTGGCGATTGGTAAAAAATGAGAAAGGCAAAGAAAGGAAGTCTTATTCTAGCTTAAAGTCTTTGCGTGACAGTTTTGCTTATGCAGAAATAGACCAGGATTTATTTGATTTGATGGTTGATAGAGAGTCTGCTGTAATACTGGAGTGTAAGCTTCGGGAACTCGTATAAACCAATCCCGAAGTATTTATGGATGGTTGTCGGTGGCAAAAAATGTTATATAAAGCTTTTGCCCTTTTAGGGCACATTCCTGACTGCGAGTGTACCCAGGGTGCTGCTCTGGGCTAAGAGCTTTTGGGTCTTCTGTCCGTTCTTTAACCACCTGCAATGTTCTGTTAATAATTTATGTTCGATCTTTCAAGTATTGTGCGCATAGCACTATAGCGAGGATCTTTTTTGATGTCTCGCTTGGGACTAATATCATATTTGCGCTCTGTTTCGTCTGCCATTTCTTGGAAACGACGAGCCGCCTCACCATAGAGTGCTGGTATTGCTTTTATTGGATAAGCCATAATCCTTCTGCCTTTAATTCTTCTATAAATTCTTCAAAATCTGTAGCCTTGCCTGTCCTTTCGTATTCCGCTTCAATGGCTTCAATCCTAGCCACGGCTTCTTCTTCATTAGCCGGATGCC
>OHAY01003069.1_pt1 | contig 12074 bp, 4 predicted proteins | sample 1577191 | NCBI WGS metagenome assembly OHAY01 (sample SAMEA3541504, study PRJEB24748) | human gut metagenome | biome: human gut; feature: human-associated habitat; material: faeces | place: China | collected 2012 | reverse complement strand
TCTGATACTCCCCTATAAAAATGGCTATTTATCAACTGTTTGTTGTGACATAGCCATAAGATTAATACCGGCGGAGCGGCTTCTATAAAAGCCGTGGAAGACCGGGGGACGATTCACAGCAATACGGTGGCAGCGGCGGCCGCCGCTACGGTAGGCGCAGCGGGAAGCGTATCGGTATACGATTTTTCCGGCGACGGTACCGGTGCGTATGAATCGTATTTGAAAGGAAATGGCAAGAACGTTGTAACGGATGCAAAAGAAAAGACCGGCGCGTCTTCTGCCCAAATGCGGAATAAAGAAACGAGCGTAACGGCGGAAGTCGGCAAAGGCACGACGATCCAATCGGGCAGTCTTACCATAGACAGTAAGGATTCTTTAACGATGAATACGAAAGCCGGAGCCGGAGCGGCCAGCGCCAATACAGCCGTTGGCGCAACGGTGTCGGTTGTCAATGCCAATACGAAAACAGCGGCGCGGATCGGTGACAATGCGAAGATTACGACGACGGCAGGTGATGTGGGTGTGCATGCGGATACGGAACATCGTTTCGGCGGCAATATCGCAGGCGCCAGCGCATCGTATTATGCGGCCGGTGCGGTTGTCGTATCCAAAACGACGGATAAAGCAGCCACGGAAGCGGCGATCGGAAGCGGTACGACGATTCAGAGCGAGAAAGATATTTTAATAGATGCGGAGCGGACGCATGACAATTCGGTGACGGCAGTCGGCGCTTCTGCCGCGGTATACGGAGCGGCGGCAGCCGTTGAGCTCGAAGATGAGATTGAAGGAAAAACGGAAGCGCATCTTGGGAAAGAAGAAAACGAAATCGCCAGCGATATTAAAGGCGGCAATATTAAAGGCGACAATATTAAGATCGATGCGGATACGAAGGTTAAGACCGATTTAACGGCGGTTGCACCTACGGCGGCCGGAGTTGCCGGCGGAGCCGGAACGGGCGTTAAAGCGATCGATAAAACAACGACCCGCGCATATATTGGCAAGAAGGAGCGGATCAGCGAAGCTAATTCGGTAGCCGTGCACGCTGCGGCAGCACCGGAACTTAACGTAACGGGAACCGCCGCCGGTATAGGCGTTGCTGCGGGAGTCGGCGCGGTAACGGCGCTGGCGTCTTCTAATGAAACGGTGACGGCTGAGATTTTAGACGGTGCGAAACTGGGATCGAAAGAAAAGACGATCGGCAGTTTAGACGTATCGGCAAGAACGAACGTGCCGAAAGACGGCAGCACGCTGCATGTGGCGGCAACGGGCGCCAGCGGCGGTATTGCCGGCGCAACGGCGGTATTTGCCGAAGCGAATATGAACGATACCACGAAAGCGATCGTGGGCAAAAGCGTAGAAGTTTATGCAGGGAAAGATAAAGGCACAATCCAGGTCGAAGCGGTGCATGAAGAACAAAACGTCGTGGACATTCAGTCTATCGGCGTAGCCGGAGCCGGCGGAACCGGCGCAAAATCGACGAATACCAGTCAGTCGACGGCAGCGGTGGAAATCGCCAAAGGCAGTACCAAGGAAAACGATGCTTCTGTATTATACAATCAGCAAAACCAGGTGCGGATTCTGGCGGAAAACGGCACGTCATCAGGCGGCAATCAATCGAACACCCAAGTGGTCGGAGTGAGTGCCGTTGGCGCCAGCGGCCTTACGGCGAAGAGCCAAAAGAACTATGCGGCTTCGGTGGATATTGGCGCGAATACCTTGATTCACGGCAGCAGCGATCCGGGGATACTGCAGAAATATGCGGATAAAAATGCAGTCGTAATCCAGGCGGTAAACCATGTGAAAGCATCGGATACTCTCCAGCATGAAATCGTATCCGGCGCGTCCGGCGCAGGTCTGGTGAATACGAATACCACGAAAGCCGATGCGGCAGTTCACGTCGGCGGTAGCGCAAGAATTGAGTCGGGTCTGACGGACCGCCTTTCCTCGACAGTAAAAGCGGACAGCGAAAATCAGGCGCTGCGCAAAACAGACAAGATCGAGGAAACGAAAGGATATGAAAGCGATACAGTGGGCGGCGGCAATATCGTTATTGCCGCATACAACGACGCGAATATCAAATCCCAAGCGGACATGAGCGCGTGGGCCCTTATCTCCGGCGCAGGCATCAAGAACAAGGTGGAATATACGGGTACGCAGACGGTAGATATCGGTAAAAATGCTGCGGTTGAAACGGCAGAAGGATCGATTTCTCTCTTAGCCGGCAGAAAGGCGTCGGGAGAAGCGCAGCAAGTTCGTGTTCATGGCGCCGGGATTCTGAACAACCACGCGTTAGCGCCGATCAGTGCCGGCAGCGGACCTGTGGTATCGGGGACTTCGGAATCTAAAATCAATCTTGGGGAAGGCAGCGGGATATACAGTGATCAGGATGTAAATATACGGTCTAATGAAGACAACTTGCAGGTGACGCATAACGGACAGCTGAAAGACTGGACGAGAGAAATGATCGATATGTTCGGCGGCGATGTGGTTAATATCGGATCGTCTAAAGAAACACAGAGCGGAACCATCGTTGCCGACGGCAAAGTAGCCACGGGTATTCATCGGAAACAAGAGATCGAGATTGGCGGTACTTATGACGAGAAAACTGGAACCTGGAATACGCTTGTGGAACGAGACGGATCGGTCGGATTCGATGTAGAATTGGGCAAGACGGCATCTTCCCTGCTGTTTGAACGCATGAATGAATTAGAAACCTTAATCGCTGATTATGCAGGCGATCCGGCAGCTAAAAAAGCATATGAAATGGAACTGGAGGAGATCCAGGATAAACTGGTCGATCAAGGCCTGGGCGTTTATGGCGAGGGAAACAAATTTTATGCCTTAGCGCAGGGCGAGCTCAGTGAATTTGATGAAGCCCACAATTTCCTGCTCCTCAATGAAGGAAAACGGGATGATCTGGTCAAACAAAAAGAGGGACTGACCCTTGCCAAGGAAAAAGTGGATGCACTGAAAAAAGCCTATACTGATTGGAATACGGAAACAGACGCGGTGAAGAAAGACGAAGCGTTCCATAAAATGGAAACGGTTTTGGCTGAATACAACAGCAGCGTTAGCCAAGAGGATACATTCCAGATCGGAAATATGGAGGAAGCGAAGATTATCGATGCCAAGATACAGCGGGCAGATCTGGCGATTTCCACCCGGATAGACGCGGCCTCGGATTCTATTGACAGCATAGACAAAGCAAAACAATTGTATGCGGACAGCCTAGCGTTTTATGAAGGCGGCGGCACATATAAAAACGACAAGTTCTATGACGCGTCGGGAAACGTGCTGGACAATGACCGTGCCGAACAGCTGCTGGGCAAAGAAGAAAAGGCTGTGTCTACGGTAGGAGAAGTGCGGCTTCATGATATTACGGCAACGCGGGGCAATATCATGCTCGAAGGCGGGGTGATCAGCGGCAAAGGTTCGCTGGATGCAGGCAAAGATGCCGAAGTACGAGTTACGAACGCATCGCCGAACCAGCTGACGCTGGGCAATATTACCGTAACGGACGGCGGATCGATCTACCGCAACGGAAAACTCATTAAAGATACGAAGGCACTGCAGGCAGGAAATCGGAATAAAGAGGCGGCACCGACGATTGCTGACGATTCGGCAAAAGGGCCGGCTGTAGAGATAGAAAACCGTTTCAACAACAGAGAATATACCGCAACAGAAACGATCGGCGGCAAGCCGGTCGAAAGAGCGGTATTTGGCGCTTCTACTATTACGCTGAACCGGGGAAAGACGATTTCTAATAAAGACGGCCTGGTATCGATTACGAGCAATAAAGGCGATATCACTGTCAACGGCGATATCAAGGGCGGCAGTATCGATATTAAGGCCAAGAGCGGAGATTACACGCAAAGCTATACGCCGGGCATTCAAAATATAGGCGGCGATCCGAAAGCGATCTATCAGGGCCAGGGAGAAAGCCACGGCGTGACTGCCAACGGTTCTATCATGATCAGCGCGCGGTATTTGAATATCAACGGCAAGATCCAGAGTGGTATTGCCGATTGGAATTTGGAGATACCGGAAGATACGGGCAGCATTACGGTAACCGACGGCCAGATGAAGAAAAAGATCAGCGAATTGACGGAAGCGGATATTTCTTCCGGCAAAAAATGGCGGCTGACCGAAGGCGGCAATGCGGCGGAATATGTGACCTATGATGCGAAGAATCAGAAATTTGAAATCGACGGTATCGAAGTGAACGGCGGAAAAATCCAGCTTTACGGTACGATTCTCAACACGTCTAAAGACGGGGCCAAATTGAGCGTGCTCGATGGGTATGGCACGATCAACGTAGCGAACTATTCTGCACTGCCGATTGAATTGAAAAATATCAGCACCGGCAGCGGCGTAGAAGGAAAAATTATCATTCAGGATATTCAGGCGGACGGCGAAACGATTAAGACGACGGAATACCGGCGGCTGAACGGACAAATCCAGAAATCGGAAAATGGAGGAGAATGGACGGATGCCGGCGGTGTCTACAATCCGACGAAAGGGTTGACGTATACCTGGACGACAGGGCAGGATAAAGAGATCAGAACCGATTATCGGTCAAGCAGAACGAATTTTGATATCGGCGGTTCCTGGGGCAAGATCAGTTCCAAAGATCCGAGCGCTGTCAAAATCAATGAGACTACAGGAATTGTCTATGATAAAGCGGACGGTACGTATGTTTCGTACGGCAATCCGAATCAATTTGACAAGTCAGAGGACGTCATTCATGAAAGCCTTGATGTTACGACGGAGGACCGGATAGAAAACTGGGATCATAATGCTAAACGGAAATATTTAGTGACCAAAGAACATACCTATACCTGGACAGAAGTAAAGAAACAGAGTCATTACGACCGGTATACCGCAAAAGCGGATTATGGCATCGGGATTGACTTTATCGGCAATGAATCTGCGGGACAGCTTCATATTGAAAGTAAAAGCGATGTGGGGATTGCCGGTACGGTGGAAAATAAAAAAGGCGACACCACGATCAGCGGCGCGAATATTTATCAGACTAATGACCGCGGTGTAATCCGGGCGGAAAATCTGACCCTTTCTGCCGGAAAAGACGGCCAGGCCGGCATGATTGGCCAAGCGGGGCAGGAACTGCATACAGAGACTTCGAATTTGGCGGTTGGCCAGGTGGATTCGCTGTATATAGAAAATAGCGGCGGTCAGGACCTGAATATTAAAGGCCGTATTGATGCTAAAGGTCTCCTGCACTTAGAAAACCAAGGAAGCATATTGGGGACGAAGCAGGCAACGCAGCTGAAAGGCTCTTCTATTGAGCTGATTTCAAAAGAAGGCAGTTTAGGCCGGGCTGGTAAGGAACTGGATGTAGAAACTGGTACAGGCAGCGGCGATACGCTGACGGCAGAGGCGCAAAATGAGGTATATATTTCTGCAGCCAAAGCCAAAACGAATAAAAATCTGAGGATTGAAGAGGTCAGCGGCTCAACTGTAGTACTTGAAGCGGATCAGATTACCGGCAATGACAGTGACCGGAGCTTGGATGCGGGGCGAGCAGAACGTTTGAAGCAGCAGCTCTTATACGGTGCACTGGAAGAGTCTCCGGAAGCCGCGGCAAAACAAAAAGCCGGGCTGAAAGAAGCGGTTCAGGAAAAATATGACCGGTACCAGGCATTGGCGTCGCAGGTAGATGAAACGGGACAGTATCGTTTGTCTGAAGAAGAAATGACGGCGGCAGGAACGGAGGAAACGGCCAGAGAAGCATATCGCCGGGAACGGCAGCAGGCATTTGAACAACTGCAGGCTGAAGGCGTCGGTTCGTGGACGGCGGAAGAGGTGGCTGCTTATGACGGCTCCTTTACATTAAACCAGGAAGAAAACGGACTCTATCGATTTGCAGATAATCGGTTCCTGACCGAAGCAGAACAGGAACGGGTGCTGCGCGGCGGTACGGTATCTGCGCAGGATATCGCGGCGTATGCCGTTTCGGATCAGATAAAGAAATCTGCCGCTCTCAGCGCATATCAGCACGGACAGGCTGATATCACCGGCGATTCAGTTACGCTGAAAGGGAACGTAGGGCGCGATGAATCGGTGTATGTGATCGATTTGAAAGATAAGACCTCGTACAACGATTTCACAACACAGGAGCTGGTGGCGTTGGCTTCGGCAGAAGCCGGCGAGATTACCCGAAACGGGGACCAAATCGAGATCAGAAGAACCAATGCGCTGGACGTAGATGCAGCAAATCAGCTGTCAATCCAGAGCAAGGATCATGCGTATGTATCTTCGCAGAACGATGTGAAGCTCGGCAATATTGACAGCCGTATTGTAAAAATACAGGGCAGCGGCTCTATCCGTACGGCAGGTGAAGGAAAAATCACTGCAGACCGGCTTATTGCGGAAGCGGCAGGCGGCAGCGTAGACGTAAAGGCAGAAAGCCGAGATGCAGAGGGTATTATCGTAACAGGCCGGGCAAAAGACAATGTGGCGATCCAGTCTAAAAGCGGCGTTCAGGTCGAATCGATCTATGCGGAAGAAGGTCAGGCAGCTATACAAGCCGACGGCCGAATCCGCGACTGGTATGGCCGGGACGGCCGGACGGCAATTCAGGCACAGGACGTGCATCTGGATGGAGCTGAAATCGGTGCGGCTGACAGCTTCCTGGGTGTGAAGGCCGGAACGGAAATGAGCAGTTCGTATACAGCGAAAGGCGATTTGTACTTGCGTCAGCAGGGTGATGGCTCATCGATCGATGTGCTGCAGTCGGAAACGGGTTCTGCGTATGTAAAAACACAAGGCGGCCGCCTGCGGGCTTCTTCTGTTTCGGCTGCGAAAGACGTAACGCTGGAAGCGGTGCAGGAAGACGGCGTGCTGACGGTAGAAACAGACTCTCTCCGCGCAGGAGGACGAGCGCAGTTAAAAGGCGCCGATATTACCTTACAGCATAGTGATGGTAAGGAAGCCACGAAAGTGTCGGCAAATGAGCTGATTGTGCATGCCGATAACCGAGTGGATTTGGGCAATATAAATGGTACGGTCGGTATGACGGATATTCAGGCGCAAACAGTTGCTGCCGGCGATGTGAACACTCGCGGCAATATCGGTATTCGCGGACAGCAGGTAACAACTGGTGATATGAAAGGCGCATCGATATCGCTGCTGGCAAACCGTCTGGAAACGCAAAATATTGTGGGTACGGGCGAAGTGAGCCTGGCTGCGGCTGATGAAGCGCGCATAGGTACTGTAAGCGGAGAAGCAGTATTGGTAATTGCAGAAACTGTGAACGCCGGAGATATCGCGGCAAGCGGCAATGCATCGGTACGAGCCGGTGGCCAGGCAAGTCTAGGAAGCGTAAGCGGAAATGACGTGACCTTGGAAGCGGAAACTGTGAACGCCGGAGATATCGCGGCAAGCGGCAACGCAGCGGTACGAGCCGGTGGCCAGGCAAGTCTTGGCCGTGTAAGCGGAAATGATGTAACTGTAGAAGCGGGAACACTGGAAGCTAGTGGTATCACGGCGAATGGCAACGCAGCGGTACAAGCCGGTGGACAGGCAAGCCTTGGAAGTGTAAGCGGCAATGACGTGACCGTGGAAGCAGAAACATTGAATGCCGAAGATATCGCAGCAAGCGGCAACGCATCGGTGCGAGCCGGTGATCAAGCAAGTCTTGGCAGTGTAAGCGGAAATGACGTAACTGTAGAAGCGGGAACTGTGAACGCTGGAGATATTGCGGCAAGCGGCAATGCAGCGGTGCGAGCCGGTGGCCAGGCAAGTCTAGGAAGCGTAAGCGGAAATGATGTGACCGTGGAAGCGGTAACTGTGAATGCTAGTGATATTGAGGCAAGCGGCAATGCAGCGGTACGAGCCGGTGGACAGGCAACGCTTGGCCGTGTAAGCGGAAATGACGTGACCGTGGAAGCAGAGACATTGGAAGCTAGTGATATCACGGCGAATGGTAATGCATCGATACGAGCCGGTGGCCAGGCAAGTCTTGGAAGCGTAAGCGGAAATGACGTGACCGTGGAAGCGGGAACTGTGAACGCCGAAGATATTGCGGCAAGCGGCAATGCAGCGGTGCGAGCCGGTGGACAGGCAAGCCTTGGCAGTGTAAGCGGAAATGACGTAACTGTAGAAGCGGGAACTGTGAATGCTGGAGAGATTGCGGCAAGCGGCAATGCATCGGTGCGCGCAGCGGAAACGGCAGCAGTCGGAACGCTTGCGGCAGATGCGGCAGCGGTGCAGGCTAAAACCGTTCAGGCAGTCCTGATTTTAGGCGAACAAAAAGCTGATATCCAGGCGGGCAGCGTCCAAGCAGGAATCGTAGCTGGCGGGCAGACGCGCATTCAGGCCGATTCGGTAGAAGCGGGCGTTATTTTAGCCGACAAAGATGCCGACATAACGGCAAAAGAAAACTTGCAGGCGCAAGCCGTATTGGGTGAAAATACGCATATCCAGGCGGGCCGAGTAGAATCCGGCATTATCGGCGCTGACAATCAGGTATCGATTGCTTCCGATAACCAAGTTCAGGCGGGTCTGATCGCAGGCGCTGATACGAATATTCAGGCGAAGGCGGTGCAAGCAAAAGCCGTTATTGGAGCAAGCGATCTTACGATCCGGGCGAAAGAGCAAGTTGACGCAGCCTATGTGGGCGGCGGCCGCACTACGATCGAAGCGGAATCGTTACGAAGCAAGGTGCTTGCTGCGTCGGATTCACTGCAAACGAGAACGACAGGAGAAACGGACGTAGAAACCATTTCCGGACAGGACGTATCGATTGCGGCGGATCATTTGCGGAATCAAATTCTGGAAGCGGCAGGAACGGCGGATCTGCAGACTGCGTATACAGAATTAGGCCGCGCAGAAGCTGCGGAATTATCCATTCAGGCCAACACGGTATCGGCTGATCATGTATCGGCACAGCGAAAGGCAGCCATTGAAGCCAGCGGCAATGTGGAGATACAGTCGGCGGAAGCGGGGGATATTTCGATTCAGGCGAATGCATTGACCGCAGATACGCTGACCGCTGCACATTCTCTTTTCACAGATACGAAGGATAACACGAACGTACGGAATGTAACGGCAAATTCCGTAGACATGACCGGTGAACGGGTGCGTGTACAGAACGTAACGGCCGAACATGTGTGGATTGCTTCCCGTGCGGATATCCGAGAAGCCGGCGGTGCGGCGCTCAATCAAATGAATGCCGTTTCCCTGCAGCAAAAAGACGTATATGCAGCGGAGCAGCAGGAACAAGCAAAACTGTTGGCTATGCAAAATAAATCAGCGGATACGATCGCCATCGACGACAAGGAAGAAATCGGAGAGGAACCCAATGAGGACTTCACGATTTATGTAGAAGATGGGGCTGAGCCGGTGGACTGGTATGCAAAAGTCAGCCAGCTTCTGGAACAGCGAAAACAACGGCAGACTGCTGATGAAGATATGAAAAAAGAATAAGGGATAAGCAATAAAAAAAGACTGCGAATTATATTCGCAGTCTTTTTGCTGTCTTAGAATCCCAGTGATTCGCCGACAAGAAGAATATGGATCTGGATACCGCCCGGTTTATGGTGCATGATTGTTGTGACATTGCAGATGCGGGTCGGAAGCTGGCAGTTTACGCAGGAACCGATTCGCGTACATGGGTTGGGCATACCCAGCCGCATGTTGTTGCGGGGAGCCGCTTCCAGCTCAATCCGTTTCAGCGCACTTTCAATATCGGCCGTGATCTTGTTCATGCCGGCCACAATAATGACTTGCTGCGGGCCGAACATCATGGCGGCAACGCGGTTGGCCGTACCGTCTTTGTTGACGAGTTCCCCGTTTAAGGTCAGCGCATTGGTACTGGTCAAAAACGTATGGCAGGAAAGTTCAGCGTGGCGGAACTGATGGACTTCTTCCGGAGAAAGGCCGGGGCGGTTGTGATTGTAGACGGTGTGGCCCCGTTCCAGCAACTTATCTTCGATGCCCAGCTCTGCCAGTGTGGCGGAACCGCCGAAGCCGACGGCAGCTTCCTGCGGAATATGGTCCAGTAAGAATTGCAGGGCTTCCTCTTTTGTATCGACATAGGACGCTTCAAATTTATTTTTTTGCAGTTTAGGAATCAGCTGTTCTGCAATCAGCCGGTATTGTTGTTTTGCCAATGATGTCATATGCATTCCTCCCTTATCAATTAATATAAAGTATTCGATAATAAATTGAAAAATCCTTTTATCAAAATAGGGCGGCTGGTATACTAAAAGAAATAAAAGCAAGATAAAGGAGTATGCTATGGAACAGGCAGAAGTGATCGCAAGAGCCATTCGGCTGCTAGCGGCAAATCAAAAAATGGAGGCTGGGTGCGTATTGGCAGCCAATGCTCCGTTTCAGCCGGTTATAAGAGAAAAAAGACGGTATTCCAAAACAGAGAAGCTGCAGATATTCAAACGAGACGGCTTCATCGACCGATATAGCGGAGAAAAACTGCTCCATCCAGGAATTTTACGGATTATTTCGTTTTATTTTCCGGAGATTGTTCCTTTTCACCCTCATGGCAAACAGGAAGAATGCCATATGGCCCATTGGCTGCTGATGCCGTCTATTGATCATATCGTACTGATTGCCCGAGGCGGCATGGATAAAAAAGAAAATTGGGTGACGACTTCGATGAAACGAAATTTGGTGAAGAATAACTGGACGCTGGAGGAATTGGAATGGAGCTTATATCCGCCGGGAGATATTGCCGCTTGGGACGGATTGTCCATGTTGTATTTGGAACTGATGGAAAAAGAGGAACAACTGAAAACGCAGACTGGGATCAAAGAGTAGTATGGCCAACAAAGAAAGTTTTTTGCGGCGGGGAATAAGAATACCTATATGCTTTACGCTACAAAAAATAAGGGAAGTATGGTACACTGATAGAGAATAGCAAGAGTGTGTATTAAAGGAGGAATCAAGATGGCAGAAACTTGGATTACAGAAGAACAATCGCCGAATCTTCGGCTGTCTGCAAAAGTATCTGAAATTATATATGAAGGGGAATCGCCGTTTCAAAAGATCGTAGTGGCAAATTCGGAAGAGTTTGGCATGATGCTGACGCTGGACGGTGTGTTTCAGACTTCGATCAAAGAAGAATTTGTATATCATGAAATGATCACCCATATCCCGCTGTTCCTGCACCCCAATCCGGAACGGGTGCTGATTATCGGCGGCGGCGACGGCGGCGCGGCGCGGGAAGCGGTGCGCCATGAGAAAGTCAAAGAAGTGACCATGGTGGAAATCGACGGCAAAGTAGTGGAATTGGCAAAACAGTATCTGCCACAGATCGCTTCGGCCATGATTGAAAACCATCCTAAGCTGACGGTAACAATCGGCGACGGCATTGGCCATGTTGCGGAAAAAGAAGACTACTACGATGTAATCATTGTCGATTGTTCGGATCCGATTGGACCGGGAGAAGGGCTGTTTACGCGGGAATTCTATCAGAATACCTATAAAGCATTGAAAAAAGACGGCCTTTTTGTGCAGCAGACGGAATCTCCGTGGATGCATCAGGCGATCATCGATAAGACTTGGAATGCGGTAGCGGATATTTTCCCGATTTCCCGGCTGTATTTGGCGCATATTCCGCTGTATCCGAGCGGCATGCATTGCTTTACGATGGGATCGAAAACGTACGATCCGCTGACCTGGGAGCCGAATCGGGAGCAGACGTTTGCTACGAAATATTACAATGCAGGCATTCAAAGAAGCGCGTTTATGCTGCCGAATTTTGTAAAAGACATGGTAACGGCACATAAAAAATAAAAAAAGTGCATTAGGTCTTGACAAATGAAAAACTATTTGTCATAATGAATTCAACTTATTTCCACATTAAAAAGTGATGATTGGGACAAAGATAGGATAAAGCTTGTTGCAGAGAGCCGGCGTTTGGTGCGAGCCGGTACGGCTGTCATATCGAAACTCTCCCAGGAGCTCTTTTTCTGAACTTAGTAAGAAAAAGCGAGTGACCTTCGTTACAGGTAAGAGCATAATGTAGGGTGGTACCGCGTTGACACGTCCCTGTTTGTCCGGTTGGGCAGACAGGGCTTTTTTTTATTCGGTAT
>OHAY01003062.1_pt1 | contig 12099 bp, 10 predicted proteins | sample 1577191 | NCBI WGS metagenome assembly OHAY01 (sample SAMEA3541504, study PRJEB24748) | human gut metagenome | biome: human gut; feature: human-associated habitat; material: faeces | place: China | collected 2012 | reverse complement strand
GATGTTCTTCGTGCATCCAGAGAAAGTATCCGGAAAGCTTACGACTCCCCGAAAGGTTTCGTGCTGACATCCGGATGCCAGACTCCGATGTTCACACCAGAAGAAAATATGACTGCACTTATGGATGCAGCCCGTATCTTCGGGCATTATCCAATCAATCAGGATTTATTAAGGATGGAGGATTAATCCTCCATCCTTTTAAAATTCAAAATCTGCATAATCTTCCGGCAGGAATCTGTGATAAATGATATGACAGCCTTCATCTTTAAAGCAATAATAGTATCTGTCCTCACTTCCCTCTGGAAATCTCACATAAAAATCAAACTCTCCGTTATTCATCTCTTCTGTGATTGTGTTTTCACTGTACTGACCAAACAATTCCAGAATCTTTTTCTTCGTGCAGCCATGTTCTCTCACCAGTTCAATCAGTTCTTTGATAAATTCATTTTCAGCGGTATGCTCATGCACATACTCACTTCCCTGCTCCGGAATATGGAAGCAGAAACGATCTTTTTTATGTGTTACAGCAATTTCTCCAAGTCTTGCTTTCATATCTTCCGGTAAATGTGTCAGTCTCTCTGCCATCTCCTCCACTGTATCCTCAGTATCAAAGAAATGATTCAGCGTGCTGAGTGGATAATATAATCTTACATCTTCTTTTCTATATCCCAGCTTTGCCTGCTCTTCCTTTACCAGATCGATTAAACTCTTTTCCAAACGCTCGTATCCCATATATATTAAAACTCCTGTCTTGATAAAATTATGTAAGTCTGCTACTACAAACAAAAATATTTTATCACATTCTTTCCATTTTCGCCACTCACACCGTTGAAGAATTCCCTTATTTTCGTTATCATAAAAGAAATATACATTATTTTCAGTATAAAAGACTCTTCAAAAATATAAACACAATTTGGAAAACAGGAATCGAAACTTAAATATCCAGATACCTGGGAGGTTAAAACACATGAATGAACAGACAATCAGACAGCGGATTTCCACGCAGCGTGATTTTTTTGCAACCGGCGCAACACTTCCGCTTTCTTTTCGATTAAAACAATTAGAACAGCTAAAACTTGCACTCAAACGCCATGAACAAGATCTGTACACTGCACTAAAAGCGGATCTTGGAAAAAGCCGGATGGAAAGCTATATGTGCGAGATTGGACTGACGCTCTCGGAGCTGACCTGGATGCAGAAGCACCTGTGGGGGCTGATGCGGGAAAAGAGAGTGCAGACACCGTTATCGCAGTTCGCGGCGAGGAGCTTTCGGTCTCCGTCACCCTATGGCACCGTGCTGATCATGAGTCCCTGGAATTATCCGGTGCTATTGACACTGGATCCGTTGATCGATGCTATTGCCGCAGGGAATACCGCAGTGGTAAAACCCAGTGCCTATGCTCCGGCAACGGCAGCTGTGCTGAAAAATATTCTGGAAGAATGTTTTCCGATAGAATACGTGGCTGTGATCACCGGCGGCAGAACGGAGAATCAGGCATTATTGCAGCAGCGGTTTGATATGATATTTTTCACTGGAGGCAAGACCGTGGGACGGGAGGTGCTTAGAAGCGCTGCGGAATATTTGACCCCGGTGACGTTGGAGTTGGGTGGGAAAAGCCCCTGCATCGTGGATGCTACGGCAAAGATCCCGCTGGCGGCCCGGCGGATCGTGTTCGGAAAATATCTGAATTGCGGGCAGACCTGCGTGGCACCGGATTATATTTTGTGCGATGGCCAGATCCGGGATCAGCTGGTGGAAGCCATTCAGGCTGAAATCATCCGACAGTTTGGTGCGGATCCCCTGCAAAATCCGGATTATGGAAAAATCATCAACGAAAAGCATTTTCACAGACTGCTGGGGCTGATGGATGCGGAAAAGACCGTCTGCGGCGGGCAGTATGACGAAAAGACTTTGCGGATTGCTCCCACAGTGATGACGGATGTGGACTGGGCGGATGCCGTGATGGGAGAAGAAATCTTCGGACCGATCCTGCCGGTGCTGACGTATAATGCACATGATGCAGAGAAAGGTGTTGCACAAAATGATTTTTGCAGGGATGCTTCCGGGACGCATGCAGCCACGGGAGACTTTGTGGATTGGGCAATCCGCTGTGTGGAGGAACATCCTCATCCTCTGGCTCTGTATTTTTTCAGCGAAGACAAAAAGGCCCAGAGGCGGATCCTGAACTATTGCCATTTTGGCGGAGGCTGCATCAACGACACCATCATCCACCTGGCCACCAGCGCCATGCCCTTCGGCGGCGTGGGCGAGAGCGGCATGGGCGGCTACCATGGACGCGCCGGATTCGAGACTTTCAGCCATTATAGAAGTATTGTGGATAAAAAGACATGGACGGATCTGCCGATACGGTACCAGAGGTATGATGAGAAAAAAGAGAAGATGTTACGGAGATTTTTGAAGTAACGTCCTGAAAAGTGTGAGATGGCACGAGATTACGTCCTGAAAAGTGTAGTGTATAGCCTAAATTACGTCCTGAAAAATGTAATAGCAGGATATTAGCGTGAAATAATATAGAAATCGTGAAGGAAAGAAGGTAATTAGTATGAACTTTATCAAACAGAAATGCATTACAGCAGCAGTATTATTGCTGGTTGCTATTTTGTCCATAACGGTTGTAGGAAAATACGTCTCCGCACCGGAGAATCATCAGAAGACCATCGCCTCTCTGGATGAGAAAAAACAGACTGTCATGGAACTGACGGCGGCATCCACGGTGACTTCGGCACTGATTACCTTGCTTCCGGGCGACACGGCAACACCCATTGCGGAGAAAATGGCAGATGTCAGCGGATATCTGCTGGTGGTCCTCTGCGCTATCTATTTGGAAAAATATCTCGTGACGATTACCGGCTATGTGGCATTTACCTACCTGATTCCGATTGCCTGCGGCTTGTGGATATTCAATCTGATTTTTGCAAATGCCACCGTGCGAAAACTGGCGGCAAAGCTTGCGGTGTTCGGCTTGGCAATCTCCTTCGTGGTTCCCGCCAGTGTGAAGATCTCCGACCTTATCGGAGACACCTATCAGGCCCAGATCGAAGCTACCATTGATGATGCCAGGAACACACAGAATATACTGGAAAACAGTGGCGTGGTGGATGACACTAATGCGACGGAAACAACCGGAATCGGAACAACAGAAGTTCCTGGAACTGTTACAGGTAACGTGCAGGAGAAGGAAAACAATAACTCCGGATCTGTCTCAAACATTTTCGACTGGGCAAAAGACGCTATTTCCAGCGCTAAAGATTCTGTGGCCAATGTTGTGGAAAATGTGACTATTTCTACTGAAGACCTGGTGCAGAAAGTGGAGAATTCCTTAAATCATTTTATTGAGGCAGTGGCTGTGATGATCATTACTTCCTGCGTGATTCCGATGCTGGTGCTGTTACTGTTCTTCTGGATGGTGAAGATCGTGCTGGATGTGGATCTGAGTGGCGTGAAGATCAAGGGGATGCTACCGGAGCGGAAGGAATAGATTGTAGGAAAGAGGGGAAGAACATGGAATACCTTGCACACATTGATGGGGACAGAGAGCAATCAGTAAAAGAACATTTACAGGGAACCGCAGAGCTTGCAGAAAAATTTGCTGCAAAATTCAGGAAAGCGGACTGGGGATATTGTTGTGGAATGTTACATGACATTGGAAAATATTCCGCGGAATTTCAAAAGAAAATCAAAGAAAATCTGGATATCCGGGTGGATCATTCCACTGCCGGGGCGAAGGTCTGCGAAAATTTAGATGGCTGCTATTGGCTTCTGACTTACTGCATAGCAGGGCATCATGCAGGGTTGCCGGATCTGGGACGAGAGGGATTGCCGTCCTCTTTGCTGGGGAGACTTAAGAAAAGGTTGTGCGATTACAGCGCGTATGAAAAGGAAATAGAAATCCCTCAAATTACCACACCACCCATTGCCATGAATCCGGAACAGGATCCAAACTTTGCGCTGAGTGTATTTATCCGCATGCTGTATTCCTGCCTGGTGGATGCCGATTTTCTGGATACAGAACAGTTTATGAACAACGGAACGGTTCAAAGGGATTCCGGAGAGAGCATGGATGTTCTTTTGGAGAAATTGCAAAATTACACAGCAAAATGGCTTATAAATCGGAATGATACTACGATTGATGGAAGACGATCTGAAATTCTCCGGAACTGTCTGGAAATGGGAAAGTCCTCCAAAGGATTGTTTCAGCTTACGGTACCCACCGGTGGTGGCAAAACTGTGGCTTCTCTGGCATTTGCGTTGCAGCATGCGGTGGAGAACCATATGGACCGTGTGATTTATGTGATTCCCTATACCAGTATTATCGAGCAGAATGCGCAGGTGTTCAGGGAAATCCTGAGTAGTGAAAATGTGTTGGAAAATCACAGCAATGTAGACTATGAGAGCTCGGAAGAGTTCAAACCCATGCAGTTGGCAGCGGAAAACTGGGATAAACCGGTGGTGGTTACCACAAATGTCCAGTTTTTTGAATCCCTGTATGCTAATAAGTCCTCAAAATGCAGAAAACTACATAATATAGTCAACAGTGTGATCATATTCGATGAGGCGCAGATGCTTCCACCAAATTATTTGAAACCGTGCATGGCAATGATAGAAGAACTGTTGCAGCAGTATGGAACAAGTATTGTACTGTGTACGGCGACGCAGCCGGCATTACAGCAGTTTCTGCCTGAAAAGTATGTTGCCCGGGAATTATGCCCACGGAGAGAGGAACAATTTCGATTTTTTGAAAGGGTAACCTATCAGAATATTGATACCGTCACGGAAGAGGAAATGGCGGAAAAATTGCAGCAGGAGTGGCATGCACTGTGTATCGTGAACACGCGAAAAAGAGCACAGCGGCTTTACGAACGGCTGCAGGGAGAGGGCGTTTATCATTTATCAACCACCATGTATCCGGCGCATAGAAGACGAGTGCTTGCGGAGATTAGAGAACGTTTGGATGACAAAAAAGGAAAAAAATGTATCGTCATTTCGACCAGTCTCGTGGAAGCCGGAGTGGATCTGGATTTTACTTCGGTATATCGGGAACTAGCCGGTGTGGACTCCATTATTCAGGCAGCCGGTAGGTGCAACCGAAATGGTGAAAGGGGAAAGGAAGAGAGTATTGTTCGTATTTTCCAGTGGGAAGATAAGGAACAGATGTCGGAGCAGAGGCATCAGATTGACACGACTCAAAAACTGTTGGCGAGAGGGAAAGATATCACCGCGCTGGAGAGTATTACAGAATATTTTTGGGAGCTATATCACATCAAGGGTGAAAGTCTGGATGTGAAGAAAATTCTGGAGAAATTCGATGGTGGAGATTACCAATTTGCGACGGTTGCGAAAGATTTTAAGCTGATTGAGGAAAATTCGGTTACGGTATATATCGACCAAGAACCGGAAGCGAAGGCTCTTTTGCAGGAAATCCGCCAGCAGGGACTGACGAAGAGCCGTATGCGAAAAGCAGGGCAATATTGTGTAAGTATTCGGAAAAAAGGGGAATATGAGAAACGGAAGATGTTGTTTGAAGAAATGCGTGATGCGGGGATGGTAGAAGCGGTAGACCCGGGTGCGCAGGATTTTTATGTGCTGACGCAGGAGGAACAATACCGGGAAGAAACCGGATTGAAACTGGAAGTGGAATTGGGCGGAATGATGATGGTTTAATATTGCAGGAAATGGAAGTAGCGGTACACGATGGAAAAGTGTACCGCTACTCTTGCAAGTTAATGAAAATTACAATTATTTCAATCCACAGGATATACCTGACATTGAAAGTATAACATATAATTCAAAAAAATCTAATAGTTTTAGCAATAGTTTCAATTGAAATTACCATTACGAATAAAAATAGGCATTGCAAATATATTAGACTTGTAGTATAGTGAATTTGTCAGATAAATACAGATAAACTAAAATATTGTCATATCATATCTGCGAAAAGACAGTATTTTACAAAGGGGGTATTATTGTCAGACAGAAAATAGTACTACAAGGGAACAGTAAACGGGAACAGCGCTTTAATTGTGGAAAGAAGGTGGAATAAATGGGAGTCGGAGTAAAAGTAAATGTATGGGGAGACTATGCATTGTTTTCGAGACCCGAACTCAAAGTTGAACGCTACAGCTATGACATCATCACGCCCTCAGCGGCACGCGGTATTTTGGAGGCCATTTACTGGCATCCGGGAATGCGGTGGATCATCGACAAAATCTATGTCAAAAACCCTATCCAATTTACAAGTGTACGACGAAATGAAGTAAAAAGCAAGATCCTGGCAAGCAATGTATTGCAGGCATACAACGGTGCAGACAAAACATTGTATATTAGTACGAAGGAGGACATTGTACAGAGAGCATCACAGCTGCTCTGCAATGTAAGCTACACCATCGAAGCTCATTTTGAAATGACAGAGAAAGCCAATGCTTCTGATAATCCCGGAAAATTTAAGGACATTATCATGAGACGGCTGCGTAAAGGAGAATTTTATTATATGCCATACTTCGGTTGTAGAGAATTCTCGGCGCATTTTGCTCTCTGCGAGGAAGAAGAAATTCATACCGCCTATGATGTAGTAGAAGAAAAAGATCTTGGCATCATGCTGTTTGACATGGATTACAGTGATCCGGAAAATATCCAGCCTATGTTTTTCCGGGCAATAATGCGTCACGGCGTGGTGGATCTGAGAGATTGCGAGGTGCTGCGATGATACTACAGGCACTGGTAAAATACTATGAAAATCTGGCAGAACAGGGGAAAGTATCCAGGTTGGGATGGTGCCATGCGAAAGTGTCCTATGAAATCAATTTGTCTTCGGAGGGGGATATCATAGGTATTACTTCCCGAAAAATAGAGGATATGCGTGGTAAGAAAGTAGTCTGGGTACCGGCAAATCTCGTCGTGCCGGAGATGGTGACCAGATCTTCCGGTGTGGCAGCTAATTTTCTGTGCGACAATTCCAAGTATATGCTGGGTATTGACGCAGATGGAACGAACTCACGTGTAGCGGATTGCTTCCAGGCGACGAAAGAAAAGCATGGACAGATTCTGCAATCTGCACAGGGAAAAACAGCCCGGGCAATTTTAGCCTATTTTGAAAAATGGGATCCGCAGAAAGCATCAGAACATCCTGTGATTCGGGAAAACTGGGAAGAATTGACAGAAGGCGGCAATCTTATTTTCTCTGTGGAAGGGCAGGAAGCACCGGAAGATCCGGAGATTCGAGACTGTTGGGAAAACTATCGGGCGCGGAATGGTGGAGAAGATAACGGCATTTGCCTGGTTACCGGTAAAAAAGCCGAGATATCACGAATCCATAAAGCAATCAAAGGAGTACCCGGGGCACAGTCCAGCGGAGCGGCGCTGGTATCATTCAATGCACCGTCATTTGAGTCTTATGGAAAGGAACAGAGTTATAATGCGCCGGTGGGAAAATATGCGGAATTTGCATATACCACGGCACTGAATCATCTGCTGTCCCAGCGGGATTATACCTTTTCCCTGGGGGATTCCATGATCGTGTACTGGGCAGAAAGCGGTAAAGAGCAGTATCAGAAGTGTTTTCTGAATATGTTTAAACCCACGAAAGATAATCAGAAAAAACTGAAGGACATTTTCGATAGCCTGAAAGAAGGCACCAGGGTTTACTTAGAAGATGCGGAGATGGATCCGAAACAGAATTTTTACATACTGGCGCTGGCACCAAATGCAGCACGATTGTCGGTCCGTTTTTTCTATGTAAATTCGTTTGGAAAAATCATACAGAATATAGCAGACCATTATGAGCGGCTCAAGATTGTAAAACCGGCATGGGAAGAACAGGATTATCTGGGGATTCGTGATATGCTGAATGAAACCGTGAATCAGAAATCAAAAGATAAGACACCGGTTCCGAACATGGCAGCCCTTGTATTGCAGGCGATTCTGTCGGGCGGACGATATCCGGCAAGTCTGTATACCTACACACTGATCCGCATTCGGGCAGAGTGCGGTAACGTGAACTGGAAACGTGCTGCTATCATCAAAGCATTTTTGATCAAAAATTATAATTGTATGAAAGGAGAAAATCTCATGGGGTTGAACGAAGACCGCAATGATATAGCCTATGTATTGGGAAGATTGTTTTCCGTATTGGAAAGCATACAGAAAGAAGCAAACCCGACAATCACTACGACAATTCATGACCGCTACTTTAATTCCGCATGTGCTACGCCGGCAGTTATTTTCCCGGTGTTGCTCAAACTGAAAAACAGCCATATGAAAAAGTTGGAACGGGATAAAGGCGGAGCGAAAGTCTATTACGAAAAAGAAGTTGGGAAAATTATGGGCAAATTTGACGATTTCCCGAAACGCTTATCCCTGGAACAGCAGGGGCAGTTTGCACTTGGCTACTATCATCAACAGCAGGAAAAATATAAAAAAGGGGAGGACAAATAAATGAGTGAAGCTATTAAAAACAGATATGAGTTCGTAGTATTATTTGATGTGGAGAACGGTAATCCCAACGGAGATCCTGATGCGGGCAATATGCCAAGAGTGGACCCGGAGAGCGGACTGGGTCTGGTAACGGATGTCTGCCTGAAACGTAAGATCCGCAATTATGTCGAGACCGTAAAAGAGGATGCTCAGGGATATAAGATTTACATCAAAGAAGATGTACCCTTAAATCGCAGTGACAGAGAAGCCTGTGCGGATATGGGAATCACCGAAACGGATGATAAAAAGGTGACAGAGGAACTTAAAAAGTTAAAGAAAAATGATCCCGGTGTAGATCTTAAATTGAAGGATTATATGTGCCGGAATTTCTATGATATCCGTACGTTTGGTGCCGTAATGACTACTTTTGTAAAAGCATCGTTGAACTGCGGTCAGGTGAGAGGACCCGTGCAGATTGGATTTGCCAGAAGTATCGATCCGATCATCAGCCAAGAAGTAACTATCACCAGAGTTGCCATCACCACAGAAAAGGACGCGGAAAACAAGAATACGGAAATGGGTAGAAAGACCATCGTTCCTTATGGACTGTACCGGGCAGAAGGCTATATTTCCGCAAATCTGGCGCGGAAAGTAACCGGATTTTCCGAAGACGATTTGGAATTACTATGGGAAGCAATTCTTAACATGTTCGAGGTAGACCACTCTGCAGCGAGAGGCAATATGGCAGTGCGGGAACTGATTGTATTCAAGCATAGCAAAGAACTGGGAGACTGCCCGGCTTATAAATTGTTCGATGCCGTAGAAGTAAAGAGAAACGAGGGCGTGGAATATCCCAGAAAATATCAGGATTATACAGTTACCGTTCACGAGGAGCAGATTCCTGATTCTGTGGAAGTGAGAAGGATGAATTAATGGAATATGCAGAAGATGATTATCTCATGATATCCGGGATCCAGCATTTCAGATTCTGCAAAAGACAGTGGGCGCTGATCCATATAGAGCAGCAGTGGGCTGAAAATGAACATACGGTAATCGGTGAATTAATGCATAAGAAAGCGCATGATCCATATCTTACCGAAAAAAGAAGAGACACGATCATAGCGAGAGCATTACCCGTGGCGTCCAGAGAAATGGGCGTCACGGGTGAGTGTGATGTGGTGGAATTTCACAGATGTGAGGATGGAATCCGTCTGCATGGGCACAGGGGCAATTTTTCGGTATATCCGATCGAATACAAAAAGGGAAAGCCGAAGATCACAGAGGAAGACAAATTACAATTAGCTGGGCAGGCAATGTGCCTGGAAGAAATGTTTTCCACACAGATTCCGGAAGGTGCACTGTTTTACGGAGAGACAAAACGGAGGGAAATCGTGGAGATCACGGAAGAACTTCGCAGTGAAGTGAAGGAAATGTTTCAGGAAATGCATCAATATTACGAACGGCGATATACGCCGAAAGTAAAGACGGGAAAAGGATGCACATCCTGCTCCTTAAAGGAGCTCTGCATGCCAAGACTCGGGAAAACCGGTTCTGTGAAAAACTATATGGAACAGGCGCTTATGGAGGAAAACGTATGAAAAAATTGCTGAATACGTTATATGTTACTTCCGAAAACAGTTATCTTGCTCTGGATGGTGAAAATATTGTAATTTATGATGACAAGAAAGAATTGGGCAGAGTTCCGCTGCATAATCTTGAGGGAATTGTATCATTCGGATATCGGGGAACCAGCCCGGCACTTATGGGTGCCTGTGCAGAACGAAATATTTCTCTGTGTTACATGACTCCCCAGGGAAAATTCCTGGCACGGGTCACCGGGAAAGTGCGGGGTAACGTGATTCTGCGGGAACAACAGTATGCCAGCAGCAAAGATGAACAGGTGGGATTGGAGATTGCTCAAAATTGTATCCTTGGAAAAGTACATAATGCCAGGTGGGTTCTGGAGCGGGCAGTCAGAGATCATAGTATGCAGATTGATGCAGAGCGGGTAAAAAAGGCATCCGAAATGCTGAAAAATTCTTTGATGTTGATTCAGAACAGCACCTCCGGGGACGAACTCAGGGGATATGAAGGAGAGGCAGCCAGTATTTATTTTAGCGTGTTTGACGAATTGATTCTGCAGCAGAAAAAAGATTTTACATTTCAGGGCAGGAATAAGAGACCGCCTCTCGACAAAATGAATGCGATGCTGTCTTTTGTGTATACGTTGCTGACGAATACGGAGGCATCTGCACTGGAGTGTGTAGGACTGGATCCCTGTGTTGGATATCTACATACAGAACGCCCGGGCAGAGTATCTTTGGCATTGGACATGATGGAGGAACTGCGATCCGTGCTGGCAGATCGCTTTGTGTTGTCGTTGGTAAATAAACGGATGATCACAGCCAAGAATTTTACCCAAAAGGAAAACGGTGCGGTTCTCCTGGATGATGATGGACGAAGACTGATACTGACGGAGTGGCAGAATCGAAAAAAAGAAACCATAACACATCCCTATTTGCAGGAAAAGTTGGAATGGGGCATGGTACCCTATGTGCAGGCAATGCTGTTGGCGCGGTATCTACGTGGGGATCTGGACGGTTATCCTGCATTCCTGTGGAAGTGAGGTGCGATATGTTAGTATTGATCACATACGATGTCAACACAGAAAATGCGACCGGAAAAGCGAGATTACGCAAAGTGGCAAAACAATGCGTTAATTATGGCAGAAGAGTTCAGAATTCTGTGTTTGAATGTATTTTGGATAATGCTCAGAGCATTGCATTGAAGGCAACACTTGAGGATATTATTGATACAGAAAAGGACAGTCTTCGATTCTACTATCTGGGTAATAAATATCAGACCAAGATTGAACATATCGGGGTAGACAGAGGAATCGCCCCGGATCAGACACTGATTTTGTAACTGATGCGAAAGCCAAGCATACATAAAATGCCTGGGGGATTCGCACCTTATAAATTATGCGATTTATTGAAATAACATACAAAGATATTTTTAATTAAAATAATTTGTTGTTAAGATTAAATATTTTAGACAATTTTTGCTGAGAGAAAAGAGAACTTTTTGGCGAAAATTGCTGTCGCTCCCCTCGTGGGAGCGTGGATTGAAATCTGCTGGACAGATGCATTACTAAGCAGAACATCGTCGCTCCCCTCGTGGGAGCGTGGATTGAAATGTCCGGTGTTGTTGCAATCGTAAAAGGTGCAGGATAGTCGCTCCCCTCGTGGGAGCGTGGATTGAAATATAGTTGGATGACAGGTTTTCGGTGACTTTTTAAGTCGCTCCCCTCGTGGGAGCGTGGATTGAAATCGGATAATTTATAGACCGACCCGAACCCGTTCGGGTCGCTCCCCTCGTGGGAGCGTGGATTGAAATACACCGTCAACCATGTACGGGATGACGATTGCGAGTCGCTCCCCTCGTGGGAGCGTGGATTGAAATCAGTGACATATTGGTCAGCTTGTAACTACACCGGGTCGCTCCCCTCGTGGGAGCGTGGATTGAAATAACGACTTTACGGAAAACGCCGTGTTGTTTGTTGTCGCTCCCCTCGTGGGAGCGTGGATTGAAATCGGATAGATTGATTTCTTTCACGCGTACATATCCGTCGCTCCCCTTGGGGAGCACCTTCGCTCAATAACTGCCAT
>OHAY01003059.1_pt1 | contig 12100 bp, 16 predicted proteins | sample 1577191 | NCBI WGS metagenome assembly OHAY01 (sample SAMEA3541504, study PRJEB24748) | human gut metagenome | biome: human gut; feature: human-associated habitat; material: faeces | place: China | collected 2012 | reverse complement strand
TCTTAAGGAGTGACAAATTTATGAACGCAGTAGGTATCGATGTTTCAAAAGGTAAAAGTATGGTTGCTATTATGCGGCCTTTTGGCGAAATTGTTTCCACACCCTTTGAAATTAAACACACATCCAGTGACATCAATTCGCTTGTAAAACTTATCAAGTCTATCGAAGGTGAGTCCCGAATTGTAATGGAGCATACCGGACGCTATTACGAAGTCCTTGCCCATCAACTTTCCGAAGCAAATCTTTTCGTTAGTGCCATTAACCCAAAGCTTATCAAGGATTTTGATAACGATTCCCTTCGTAAAGTCAAAACAGATAAAGCTGACTCTGTTAAAATTGCCCGATATGCACTTGACAAGTGGCAAAATCTGAAACAGTATAGCGTTATGGATGAATTACGCAATCAACTCAAAACCATGAACCGTCAGTTTGGCTTTTACATGAAGCACAAGACGGCTATGAAGAATAACCTTATCGGCATCCTTGACCAAACCTATCCTGGTGTTAATACTTATTTTGACAGTCCTGCACGTAGTGACGGCAGCCAGAAATGGGTCGATTTTGCATCTACATACTGGCATGTAGACTGTGTCCGTAAAATGTCCATAAACGCTTTTATTGATCACTATGAAAACTGGTGCAAACGCAAGAAGTACAACTTCAGCAAGTCAAAAGCTGAAGAAATCTATGGAAAAGCAAAGGAGCTTGTTCCTGTACTTCCTAAGGATGACATTACAAAGCTTATTATCAAGCAGGCAGTTGACCAACTTAACAGTGCTTCTATTACTGTTGAGTCGCTACGCACTCTCATGAACGAAACTGCATCCAAGCTTCCGGAGTATCCCGTTGTTATGGCAATGAAAGGGGTTGGAACGTCACTCGGTCCTCAACTGATGGCTGAGATTGGTGATGTTTCCCGTTTCACTCACAAGGGTGCCATTACTGCTTTTGCCGGTGTAGACCCTGGTGTTAACGAATCCGGCTCTTATGAACAGAAAAGTGTTCCAACTTCAAAACGAGGTTCTTCTGACCTCAGGAAAACACTATTTCAGGTAATGGATGTCTTAATCAAAACACATCCACAAGATGATCCTGTGTATCAGTTCTTAGACAAAAAACGGGCTCAAAAGAAACCGTATTATGTCTATATGACTGCCGGTGCTAACAAGTTTCTACGCATCTACTATGGACGAGTGAAAGAATATCTTGCATCTCTTCCAGAATCTTAATTATCTACTATACCTTTCAGACCAGCACTGGTGTGGTGGTCTTGTTTTGATGTCTAATTTTCAACCTGTATAAAATTTTCAAAGTTCTTTCATTTTAGCCTTGACTTTTTATTTGCAGGCTGTGTTATGATAAAGAAAAGATACGAAACACCAATCACTTGCAAAAAGGAGGCATCGTCATGAATATATCCACGAATGTAAGCATAAACACTTATGCAGATTCCGATTATTATAATCATTATAATATCAAAAATTCCGATGATCCAAATAAAACGGATTCCACAAACCGTCCAAGCTCCCCGGAAGAATGCCAGACCTGCAAAAATCGGAAATATGCAGATGGATCCGATGAAAATGTTTCCTACAAATCAGCCGCCCACATTGCTCCGGGTGCAGCCGGAAATGCAGTGCGCGCCCATGAGGGGGAGCATGTATCCAATGCCTATACCAAAGCTTCACAGAACAACGGAAAAGTCATTTCCGCCTCCGTGTCCATTCATACTTCGGTCTGCCCGGAATGTGGACGCACCTATGTATCTGGCGGCACGACAAACACAATGATCAAATATCCGAATGAATCCAATCCATATCAGCAGGAACGGAAAGCACAGGATGCTCTGCGTTTCACCGGAAATAATATTGATTATGTTGCCTAAATCTAAAAAGCCGGCAAAAGTGAAATACTTTTGCCGGCTCATTTTTTCGATAAATCCGTTTCTATTTAGCTGAAAAACAATTTCTTTACATCTTCCACCGGCATATCCTGACCTGTGTACAGTTTAAATGCTGCAACACCCTGCCATAATAACATGCCTTTTCCACCGATGCAGGTGCATCCTGCTTCTTTTGCTTCCCGCAAAAGCTTTGTCTCCTCCGGATTGTAAACTGCATCTGCAACTACAAGTCCCGGACGGAATGCAGACAGATCTTTCACAACACTCTGGTCATCCATCGGCTTCATTCCTACAATTGTAGCATTTGCAAAAATATCACTGGACTGAATCTCTTCCGTCATTTTTGCTGTATCTGCAATATCATATACATTGACCACACACTCCGGTACTGCTTTCCGAATCTTTTCTGCGGTCTGTAAAGTACGCTCGAAAAATGCATCTTTGATATTGAAAATCGAAATCTCACGTGCTCCGTCTAATGCACACTGTACCTGAATTGCAGTCGCTGCTCCACCGCCTCCGGCTACCGTAATTTTCTTACCTTTGATCTCGATTCCGTGATTTCTTAAATTATGTACAAATCCCTCGCCATCTGTAATATATCCGGTCAGTTTTCCGTTATCATTGACAATCGTATTGACTGCACCGATGATCTGCGCCGCCGGGGAAAGTTCATCCATATACTTTGCTGCCTCTACCTTGTCCGGCATCGTCACATTGCACCCACGCATATTGAATGTTTTCATCGCCGCGATTGCATCTTTTACCTTATCTTCTTTTATATCAAATGCCACATAGGCATAATCAAGACCAAGTTTTTCAAAACTGTAGTTATACATTGCAGGTGAACCTGAATGTCCGACCGGTGATCCGATCAATGCCAATAAACCTGTGTGACCTGAAATACGTTTTTCCATGCTAATCCTCTCCTTGTTTCGCTTTCTGTATTTATCAAACATGATATACGTTTTTTTACGGATTGGCAAGCACTTTTTTCATTTAAAGTGTTAAAGTTTTGTCAAAAGTCTATGATTTCTATTTTTCCTGCAACTGTAACCCTGTTTCCGTCAGACAGTATACTTTATCGCATACCTCATCAATATACTTCCTGTCATGCGAGATACTGATGACTGCCCCCGGAAATTCCTTTAGCATTTCACGGATGACCGGACCGGACAGCGGCGAAAAATTTCTTGTCGGTTCATCCAAAATCAGTACATTCGCCCCGGACATACTCATTTTCAGTAGAAAAATTTTTGCTTTCTGTCCACCGGATAACTCTGCGATGGGATGATCCATCTCATCTGCCGTATATTTTAACGCGCCCAGAAATGTCCTGATTTTTGTCCGCTTCTCTTTTTTCCCGGTCTGATCTAAATATTCCACAGGCGTCACATGTAACTGCAACAGTTCCTCGTAATTCTGCGGCATATACTCCGCGTGAATGTCATTTCTGTTCAACAGCTCCTCCGCTATTTTATGAAGCAGAGTCGTCTTACCGACTCCATTTTTCCCGGTGATGCAAATCTTTTCAGAACCGCGTATGCGGAGAAAAATATTTTCAGCCAGAATGCGCTCCCCATCTGGCGTCCACAGTTCTGGCAACTCGTACTCGATCACTGTTTTTCCTGCCGGAATTGCCGCCTCCTTATTTCCAAGCTTAAAGAAGATCGCGCCCTCCTGCTCCGGCATCTCGGTCATGTTCTCATTTTCTTTTTCAAAACGCCGCTCCATGGATTTTACTGCGTGCATTTTCTTTTTTAACAGTCTCCCGCCTGCCGGGTTCTGCCTTGAGATCGTCTCCTGTGCATAGTCCACACTCTGATAAATACGCTTTAACTTTTCCTCGCGTATCTTCTTTTCACGTCTTTCACTCTCTGCCTGCCGCTCCTGATTTTCGAAATTGCGCAGCCGCTCTTTTCGGTACTGTTCGTAGGACATTTTTGTGATCGTATATCTGCTCACAGTTTTTCTGCGGATCTGCTCGATGTAAATGATCATATTCGCTGTATTTTCAATCAACGTCTCGTCATGCGAAATAAACAGCACAATATGTTTCCAGTTTTGGATGAGCTGCTCTAACCATTCCAGCGTCTCCACATCAATGTCATTGGACGGTTCATCCAGCAAAAGGACTGTCGGCTCCGTCAAAAGCAGTTTCACCATCTGCGCCTTGACTTTCTCTCCACCCGACAGTGTTTCCATGGGCTGCTCCCGGTAAAAGAAATCTGCCGGGACATGAAATTTTGCCGCCATCTGCCCCAGCATTTTTGGTGTCTGCTCCAAAAAGCTCTCCTCTTCCATAAAAAACTCACAGACTGATAATGTCCGTTTTTCTTTCGGCAATTCCTGCGGCAGATAAGCGATACGCTCTTTCGTTTTAACCAATTCTCCTTCTGTCTCGCAGTAATCGTCCACCAGCTTTTCATCGTAAATCCATTTTAAAAGTGTTGACTTTCCATTTCCTTCTTCCCCGATGATAACCGCCTTATCGCCGTCATTTAACACACAGGAAAAATCATTTAAAATAACACGCAGGTCCTTTTTATGAATAATGCTTAAATTTTTAATCTGTAACATAAATCCTCCTCGTTTTCCGCAGGGGAAAAAAAGTCTGTTCCAGTTTCCTGAAACAGACTTTTTGAAATCTCTTATTCTGGCAGTTACGATCGCTCTGGATGGATATCACGGTATCTGCTTTTAGTTTACATAATACCATCTTCATCCATAAATCCATGATGTCCCGCATTACATGCTACATTGTAATATCTATCTTCCACACCGATGTCAGCAAATGAGATTTTCAAATAACCTAATTCAGAAACACACAAACAAACCCTTTCCCCGGGTTTCCTAACTGTCTGTCTTGTTTACACAGAAAGCTTTCACTTTCCTTCTTCTGAATCAAATTATCTGTTAATCATTCCATTCACCCATCACATGCGTGCCTTTCTTTTTTCTATCCTTTATCTTACGCAAAAATCAGAAGTTGTCAAGAACTTTTACAAAATACACTGCTCATTCACACTTTACATGTGCGAGTAATGCATCAGAAAATCAAACAATTCTTTATTTGTTTCTCCATTAATCTCCTCTGCTTCCAAATACTGCGGCAATAGCATTCCCTGTTGACATTCCCCGCAAATATCAATGCCTAAAATATTTCCACTCTTTAAAAATGGCATCAGCAATCGTTCTAGCACAGGCAATGACATTTTTCCCTGACTCCAATTTGTCTCTGAATATTCTTCATCTAAAATATCCTTGTCTATGGAAATGTAAACCGGAAAGTTCTTTTTTATTTTCGAAATTTTATTTCCAGCTTCTCCACTTTGAATCTCTTCTGCCGAAAAAGTAACTAATTTTTCCCGCAGTTCTGTGCTGGTCACCAGACCTTCTTTTTCACTGTATATCTGCCGGATATCACGCTCCTGCGGTCCTATCAAAATCAACTGCTGTAACCATGGATTTGTTTTTAATACTTTTCCTGCCCAATCGCCACAGCTTGTCATATGCTCAATCATCGGTTTTTGCATATCTGTGTGATGATCAAACAGAATCAGTGAGAACCCCTGTTTGATTTGTTCCGTCATAATTCCTGTCACATAGTGATAATTTCCAGAATCCAGAAAATGAATTCCGCGGATTCCATACGGTTCAATCCTCGCTCTGATCTCTTCTTCTGCACGTTTAGAACAATATAAATCACATTCCGCAATATCAGAACAGTCCAGCCAGTGAACTCTATCATTCTTTGGTATCTTCTCGTCACAATAGACATGTGAAAAATCTAAAATCAGATGATTCGTCGTCATATTCATTCCTTCTATCAAAATTTTCTTTTATGAGAGCAGTTTTTCGGTCCACTCCACTTCCCTAAAACCGGTCAGCACAGTATCTCCATCCACAACCAGCGGACGCTTCACAAGCATACCGTCTGTTGCAAGAAGTTTTAACTGCTCCTCCTCGCCCATTCCCGGTAATTTATCCTTCAACTGCATGCTTTTGTATAAAAGTCCGCTTGTATTAAAAAACTTTTTCAATGGCAGCCCACTTTTTTCGTACCATTCTTTTAATTCCTCGTAAGTTGGATTTTCCTCTGCGATATTGCGCTCCGTATATGCGATATCCTTACCATCTAACCATTTCTTTGCCTTCTGACAGGTGGAGCATTTTGGATAACAGATCAATAACATATGATTTTCCTCCTTGGATTGAATTTCTATCAAAACTAGATCACGATGCCGTTGCAGTGATCTACCTCATGCTGGATAATCTGGGCAGTCCAGCCTATATATTTGCCGTACTGCTTCTTAAAATTTGTGTCCAGATAGTCCACTTCAATTTCTTTATATCTCGTGCATGGTCTTACTCCATCCAGCGAAAGGCAGCCTTCCTCCGTCTGAAAAGCCCCGGTTTTCTTTGTGATCACCGGATTGATCATTGCAAACTGAAATGGCCCTGCTGCCACTACAATAATATTTTTGCTCACTCCGATCATGTTCGCCGCCATCCCGACGCAATGATCTAAATTTGCTCTTAAAGTATCCAACAGATCCGTTATCACCTGCTTGTCTGCTTCGGTCGCGTCCACTGATTTCTGCGCAAGAAACATTGGATCGCGTGTGATTTTCTTTACCATTCGTTGATACTCCTTCCCCATTTCAAATTCTCTTTGCAATCTCAATTGCAACATATAATTTATCCATATTATGATTGGCATCCGCAAGCCCGGAAACATCATAAACTGCCTGATCTAATACATCCCCGGTAACTAGAAAATTATATAATTCCCATCCATAAAAGTCACAGACTGCCTGAACTCCGGCAAGTTCCATCTCCACCTGCCAGTGCAGAACCGATATGACTTAAATATCCGGCAATTTTCATTCCCTCTATGTCAAACACATACACTGGCGTAATCCCATTGCAGCATCTTATTGCCCCAACTTCCTGATGCTCATATGTATCAAGCATGTATTCAAATATCTGTTCTGAAAATATGATCATACACTTATCGCATAAATGTTTTTGTTCTCCATAAAAATCTTTTGTTCCAAATAAAACCTCTGAATTGTCAAATGCATCTGTTATCATTTTCATCCTCCTATCCTACCATAAACTCATCAGGAATAGTAAATGCCGGAAGTCCGCATAAATACAGGCTTTCGGCATTGCTGTCCGCTATTTAAACTCGCAGAGTCTGGTTAGATTTTGGTTATTTTAATGTAGTTATCTATACCATTTAGTATTGATAACTCAAGCCTTTTCCACACATTATTTTTTGTTTCACGCATTTTTAGTACCGATCCAGTACCATTGCTATATTGTCATTATTGTGTGTAGTTCCGGTGGTTTGCAGGTTCGTTGACTATTCACAGAATAATCATCTGATAGTTTGCAAGTCCACCTATGGAGATTATAATCTCCGGACGATGTTTCTGCAATTAGAAATTTTGAGGTACTAATGGATAGCATCATTCTTTTCCATATCATTCATCAATTTATCAAAGTCACTTTCATATAGTGAATCCTGTATAACTCTGTATTTCTCAAACTCACTTTCTGCAAATTCCTTTGCAATAGCTGCTGTTACTTTTCCTTTATCCTGAAGTACATCCGCATCATTAAATCTAAGAAATGCGTCAAGCTTTGTTTTCCAATCTTCCATAGTCATCGTAAAAATGATTTTAAGTACATTGGGACCACATTCCTCTACATTTACCACCTTGTCAGAATGCTTAACAATATTGAGTAATGTCTTGCAGCCTGATGACAGGTTACGGATTGTGCCTATACCATATTTTGTTTCTATGTGCTTATCTGGTTTCAGTTTTGCACCATCTATCTGCCGGATTAAATCGACTTCCTTTTGAGACATTTCTTCGTTAGATGTATTTAGGTTAAAATACAAGTCATTCTGAAGTATCCAATCCTTAGAATCAATTTTTTCTGTATATATATCAATCATTCGACGTAACTCCTTTCCTATATCACTTTTCACCATTCTCTAGTTCTTTTAAGATAATGATAGTAGCAAGGCGAGTGATAAAAGAGCTTTGTTAAACATAATGGCATATTTAAATGGATGTCCCAATTTTGAATTTTTGGCTAACAGGGAAATAAACAATAAATTGAATGAATTGTATTATCGTTTTGATTTATTGGATTGTATCAGATTACGTCATCCTAATTATCTTAAATCAAATATTGAAGAGGCATTTCATTTAGAGTTGCCAATAATAAAAAATATTAATGCGTATAAGATGATTGCATTTGAAAAACTACCACATGAAGGAATATTGGATTTATATCATGCATCATTAAAACAATTTGAACCATTGCCACGTTGCGTCTTTTTGTATAGAGTATTTGAATATGCAGCATCGTATCATTATAAACCGACAATTATGCCTGCAACATATACACCAGAGGATGCTTTGAATTATTATTTGCCATTGGCTTTGAATTATAATTGTAACCCATTATATTACATAGACTGGAATAAATATGGAAAAAGAGAACAGTTGAGTAATTATTTTACGGTTTTGAAACATGAAGCTAAAATCATTTTAGAAGAGTGGAGAAACAGTCCTTATCTTTCAAGAAAATCACCAGGAGAAATAATATATTTAACGGGCAGAAATTTTACAGCTCATGGAGCTTCTGGAAATATGGGAGATAGGAACAGGCAATATGATTATGATAAAAATTATTTGCATATTAATAATGTTAATATAGTTCTAGAAATTATTGCTCGGTATGTTGTAGAGTTATTGAATCCACAGTTACAAAATGTTGTAGAACGAAGAAAAAAATATTATATGGAACGATATAAAAAAATAATTGAAAATAAAGATAACTAGGTAGAAAAATATGAAAGCTGATTATATCAAAGAAATTATTAAAAAATACGATGAGATGCCATATAAATGTATATTAATAGATGGTACATGGGGAATAGGAAAAACATATGCAGTAAAAGATGCTTTAAAGGAGAATAATAATGTATGCTATTTGTCAGTGTTCGGAATAAAAGATGGCATATGGAAGTGCAGGAAGAACTGGATGAACTGAAGCAGGAGAAGAGAAATGTTAAGAGGCAGATACAGCTTGCTGATGACATTATAAAAGGAGATTTGTATACAGTTTATTATGCGGTGTCGGAGAAAAAAGAAATTGTTCCTGACAGGGATGTTGAGATACCGGGGATGGAAGAGGAGGCTGTGTCAGAGAAAGATGTGGCTGTTGAGCCGGAGACGAATGTTGAGGTAGTGAATCCAGACAATAATCAGAATGAAATAGGCAGACAGAAAGAGCAAGCTGATAGTGCGAGAAAACAACAGACTGATTTAGATGGCATAGGAATACCAGAGATTCATAATTCGTCTGATGTGAATGTGACAAGAATCGACGAAAGTATAACTGATGTGACAGGTAAAAGTGAATTTGTAGAAATTAGAGAAACTGAACTTGTGGACAAAGTTGGACGGATTGTCAGGAGAATATCAGAGTTTGGTGGTTATGGGAATGTCAGTGATTCTGTTAAGGCTGATATATATGGATTCGATATTGCTGATGTAAGTGGCAGCATAAGGTTGTTCTCGGATGTGATGAAAAAACTTGGAATAAAGCTGGATGGAGATGGGCTTTATGAGGAGTTTCAGAGGATTTTTGATGAAGCAGCTAGCAGAGATGTTGATAAAGGTAAGGCGGAAGATAAAATGCGGAATAGGGGAAGAGGAAGGTAATTCCTCTGCTTATTCTATAAATATAGGTTGGATATGGTCAGATGTATTATAGATTGAAAAAATCAATTTAAGATTGGATTAAAGCAACTTAAATGATATACTAAAGAAGTAATAAATAGTTGTGATGATACGAAAGGGATTAGCAATGGCAATCAGATACAACAGATTATGGAAAAAATTAATAGATGAAAATATGATGAAAGTTGACCTTAGAGATCAGGCAGGAATTACAACAAATGCACTGGCTAAACTAGGGAAGAATGAACATGTAAGTACACAAGTTTTAGAAAAAGCATGTAAAGTATTGCATTGTGAGATACAGGATATCATGGAATTTGTTCCAGACGAGGAAAGGAAAGAAAAGTAATATGGCTAAGAAGAAAACAACTGAAAAGGCATTGAACATAGATAATATTTTATTTAATTGTAGAGATTATTTGCGTGCGGCACGTAATTCCGGTTCATTCTTTGAAAAAAGAGATATGATGCTTACGCTAGTGTTCTTGAGGTTTATCGGCGAAAAGTATGAGGATGGAATTGAAAATCTAAAACAGACACTTAAAGAGCAGGGATTAGATCCGGAAGATGAGAACATTAGAGCAGCATTCTTTGATGATGCTACTTTTGCAGATGGTACATATAACTTACCACCAGAAGCAAGATGGTCGACTATTATCAGTACACCGGCTCCACAGCTTAATGTTGCACTTGATACAGCTTTGCAAAGGCTTGAGGAAGAAGATCCACAGTTGAAAGGCTGTTTTGTTAAAGGAACATTTACAGCACGTAATTTAGCAGCTAATGATATAAAGAAAATTGTTGATGAAGTGAACAAAATCAGTCATAAGACATTTGGAGAGGAAAAAGACCTTATTGGTCGTGTATACGAATACTTCCTTAAGGAGTTCGCGGTAAATGCTACAAAGGAGGAAGGAGAATTCTATACACCTCATGACGTAGTTCAACTCATTGCAGCGATGATTTCGTTCACTTTCTTCAAAACTGGAAACGTATAAGACCTAAGTGACTCAAAAAAATCTTCCACACTTTCAAATTGACCCCTTAGTGAATATTCATTTAAATAATAATCCATTTTCTTTTGTAGGCTCCATTTCCTATAATCCTAACATTCTATCTAAATCAATTTCAAATTGATCAAATAAATCATTTATATCCATGTCATCATTAGTTCCTATAATTTTCCCATATTCTTTAAAAATAATAGGATTACATTGTGTTTCATACTGTTCGTTCATCGCTAAAAAATTAACGGTAATATCTTCTTGTTTCATCTTTCCTGTCGCTATCCCCACACGTAATCCATTAAAGATATGATCACTATGAGTTTCCACAAATAACTGACGTCTTGATTTACTAACAAAATATAAAAATTCACATAATCTCGATTGTGCCTTAGGATGTAAATGAATTTCAGGATTTTCTATAATAACAATCGAGCCTTCTTCTGCACCTAAACATGAAATTATCACACTTATCAAGTAACTAATTCCAGAACCAACATTTACGGGTCTACAGTACAATGCCTCTGAAGCCATATTAGCTGGATTATTGTTATATTTTACCTGCAAATAATTTGTTTTTTTTAAATCTTTAATAGATAAAGTAGTACCCACGATATAATTCAACCAGTAATTTACTTGATCCAATAAACTATTAGTACAATCTACATCTTGTACAACGAGGTCCTCACTCACTGCTTTACTTTCATTTTGTAATAAATACGCCAAAGCATATTCTCCATCTATTCCAAAATCACTTTCATTTAACATGTTTTTGGCATAAATATCATTTGCCCCCATACGATGACATGATAAATAATGAAAACCATACTCTTCCATTATTAAAGTAGATTGCTCTATATCTTCATGTTCTTCATCCATCATAACATCAGCAACAGTTAGTTCCTCCAATGAGGTATGAATATTATATGTCTCATTTTCCTTATCTTCATCAAATTCTATCCATGCTGGTTTTCTTTTTCCTTTTTCTAATATTTCTATTCTAATAGGGGAATTTGACATATAATAATTTCTAACTTCACGAAAATCACCTATAGAAATATACTTCCCATTAAGTCCTCTTTGTGCCAATAATAACAAAGCATGCAGAAGTGTTGATTTACCTGATGAATTTGTTCCTACTAGTAAATTTAGATTTGAACATTCAACATTCAAATCTTTAATAGATTTTAATGCCAACACACGAATTTTATTAATCATTTTTTATCTCCTCAAATACCTTTTCCATTAATTGAAATCTTCCATATACTTTTACAGTATTGTCTCTACTATTTCCAATATAATCTAAAAATTCATCGCTATTTATTGTTCTTTTTAACGCTTCATATACCACTTTCTGTGGTACTACGACATCGGCTCTATTTCTTCTTCGGCTGGTACTGTGATGTTCGGCAATAAATAATCAC
>OHAY01003058.1_pt1 | contig 12112 bp, 3 predicted proteins | sample 1577191 | NCBI WGS metagenome assembly OHAY01 (sample SAMEA3541504, study PRJEB24748) | human gut metagenome | biome: human gut; feature: human-associated habitat; material: faeces | place: China | collected 2012 | reverse complement strand
TTGTTTACTCTGCGGTCTATCGCATGGTAGGCACGAGAGCAGATGGATGTCTGCAAGTACTGTGCCATACCCATAATGACAGAGTTGACGTACTGAATTTGCGCAGCCTGCACATTGACTTTTTGACAAAGTTCTATGCGGTGCACTTCTTCGAGCAGTTTCTTAATCTTCTTTCCTAACCGCTCCATATCCGGCAGCGGCTTTCCAACCAAATGGTTTGTCCATGTTGCCGGGTCAGGAGTTTTCCGTTTTCGTTCGGCCTTTACCACAAAGCCAAGAAAGTGTATACCGTTTGTCCGCAGGTCTGTTACATAGGTCTTTTCCTGCGACAGTTCAAGTTTCATTCTGTTCCGAAAATATTTTGTCAAGACACATTTCAAACGGAGTGCTTCCTTCTCCGTTGATGTCAGAATCACCCAATCATCGGCGTAGCGATAATTGTACTTTGGTGTTACGCCAGCCCATTTTAGTCGTCTCGTATCGTTGCCTTTGTGCTTGCACTGTCTGTGCGGTTCCATATACATACGACCAACATACCAATCAAAATCATTCAGATAGACATTGGATAAAAGCGGTGAAAGGATTCCACCCTGCGGTGTACCAAGCTCTGTTGCATGAAATAGGTCATTTTCCATATATCCAGCTTTTAGCATCTGACTGATGATTTTCAGCACACGCTTGTCATGGATACCGATTCTCCAGAGCTTTTGGAGCAGCAGGCGGTGATTGATATTGTCGAAGCATCCCTTGATGTCGCCCTCAATTGCCCACACGGGTTGGTCAGGCGATTTGCATCCAGCATTTATGACATTGATGATACCCCGGATTGCATGTTTCTGTGCCCGATAGGGGCGAAAGCCGTAGCTTTGCGGATAAAATCTCGCTTCACAGATCGGCTCGATAATGATACGCACGCACTCCTGTATGATCCTGTCCAATACAGTGGGGATACCCAGCGGTCTTTTCTTTCCGTTACTCTTTTCAATATATTCACGGCGGGCTGGCTTGGGTCGGTAGTTGCGAAAACACGATTGAATCAATAAAATAAGCTCATCTTTTGGCAATTGAAGGTATTTGTCCATTTTTATCTTATCCACGCCAGCAGTTTTGCTACCTTTGTTGGACTTGATATTGTGGACGGCGGTTACAATGGTCACTTCATTTACCATCGCTTCCACCAGACCGGTGAACGATACTCCTTGACCGGACTTCTCATAGAGAAAATCCTGAATCTTTTTAAGTTCCGTTTCCGTTGAAAATCTGACGTTCAAATGCACAAGGTTTTCACCTCGCAGTTCGTCACCCATCTTTCAGGGAGTTATAGGATTTTCATTTTGTGAAATTTACAAATCGATTTGACTCGTATCCTTCGCCATGGAATATTTCAATTCCGTTTGACTAGCATTACCCAGCCCAGACTACTATGATACGGCTGACTTCCTGTTGCTTTCACTGCGCTGTAACGCTCCAACAACAGGCTCTCAAACGTTCCTTAATCTCTATCCTTGTTCTGAAACCCTTAGGCCGCTACCTTACACCGGGAAAATCTAACCATGCTTTGAACCACAGTTGCTGCATGATTCCTGATGGGGATTTCATCCCACAGGGCGTGTGCAGAAAAACCAGCCACACACACTTTTTCCAAGGGTCACCCTTTCGGATGTCGTTCGCTCTTACGATGCTGCATAGCTTTCCCTGACGGATAGCCATAGGTTTCGGAAGCCCGCACCATTATTATCCATGCCTCTTTGCAGAGGTTTAGGTTTTCAGGTTACGCCTTCACCACGCTCTGTACAATGCACACTTACAGGTGGCAACGCACAGTGGAGTATTAGCTCTCGTACTGTCTTGAATTTTGACCTATTCTCTGGAATTCTGTTCCTCGACATTGGTTCTGTACGGCAGAGGAATTTCACCTCTGATTTCGAGATTAAAGTTCTCTGTGATATTTTCTTATTGCTAAGTGCAATCACATGGTGCTTTTCGTCCTTGCTGTCAACAAGGGCTTATGCACAACGTTTCGCACGGTTCTTGTAAAAATGGCTCTCGTCCACAAAAAGCCTGTCAACGCCCAGTTGTTCAAAGGTAATTACATCGTCCTTACGCTCATCGGAGCGCAGTTTTTCCAGCTTGGTTTCCAGCGTTTTCCGGGTCTTTTCCATCTGCTTGATGGAGAAATTCTCGCCTGCGTGGACTTTCAGCTCGTTGATGGCGGCAAGCGTTTCATAAATTTGCTCCTGAATGATACGCTCCTGCCGCTCAAAGGACAACGGGATGCGCTCAAACTGGCTGTGTCCGATGATGACCGCATCGTAGTCGCCGGTGGCGATGCGGGCGCAGAATTTTTTACGGTTGGCGGTCTCAAAGTCCTTGCGCCGTGCCACCAGCAATTTGGCGTTGGGGTAGAGGTTCAGAAACTCCGAAGCCCACTGCTCGGTCAGATGATTGGGGACAACGATCATGCTTTTCGTGCATAAACCCAGTCTTTTTGATTCCATAACACCCGCTATCATCTCGAACGTCTTCCCTGCCCCAACTTCGTGTGCCAATAATGTATTTCCGCCGTACAACATGCGCGCAATCGCGTTTTTCTGGTGTTCTCTGAGCGTAATTTCGGGATTCATTCCTGCAAAAACGATATGGGAGCCGTCGTATTCGCGCGGTCTGGTTGCGTTAAACAGTTCGTTGTACCACTTCACCAGCCTGTGCCTGCGTTCCGGCTCTTTCCATATCCATTCCCGAAAAGCGTTCTTGATGGACTGCTGTTTCTGCTGGGCGAGCATCGTGGCTTTGGAATTCAGCACGCGCTTTTCCTTGCCGTCCGCGTCCCTTACGGTGTCGTAGATGCGCACGTCCCGCAGGTTCAGCGTATCTTCAAGGATTTTATAGGCGTTGGCGCAGTCGGTGCCGTAGGTCATGCGGGCGTTGATGTCGTTGTAGGGGATGCTGTTCTTGCCGGAGATGTTCCACTCCGCCGTGAACTCCGAGTAGTTGACCTCCAAGGAGCGGCGGGCATACAGAGGCGGCTCCAGCAGCTCGAACATGAACTGCTGAATGTACTTCTTGTCGATCCACGTCGCGCCGAGACGCACCTCGATCTCCGAAGCGTCAAGGTCTTTCGGCTGTGCGGCGATCAGGGCATCCACATTCCCGGCGAAGAATGGGTCGCGCGCTGCTACACGCTGCGCGGTGCGGAGCTTCTGCCGGACGTTGCCGGAGAGATATTCGTCCGCCGTCTGCCAGCCCTTCGCCCAATGCTCGCCGCCGTCCTCCAAGTCAAACGGGCCGCTGTTGGGTTCCTTGTAAATGACACCCTTCAAATCCTCAACGATCTGCGGGATTTTCTCGCTGCCGCCCATGAGGGAGGCCATAAAGTCGAGATCGACGCAGGCTTTTTCTCCGATGCAGACAGCAAGGGCTTCGCTGGCGGTATCCACAGAATCTACGCTGCGCTGCTGCTTGATGGTGCGCTTGTGGAACATATCCGCCTTGCGCTCCAGCTTTCCGTCGTCGTCCAGCACTTCCAGTGAACACAGGAGGTAGTAAGAGGAATCGTCAGAGAACGCAAGACGGTTCGCACGGTCATTGATCAGGCCGTGTTTTGCGGAGAACGCATCATAGAGGCGGTTTAGCTCGGCCTGCGCTTCCTGAATCCGGCTTTCTGCGCTGTACTCGTCCATTTGCAGGGCAATCAGCTCATTCACGCAATCCCGCAGTGCGACCATGCCCTTGACGCGCTCGGCGGCGGTGGCGTTCAGCTCCGGTTTGACCATGCGGCTGTTTTCCCGGTAATACACCTCGCCGCCCACCACGGTGTAGGAGTAGTTTTTCACATTGGGGTCTGCGGGGATGGACGTGTCGATCTGTTCGCCCTCGCCCAGCTCTGGCAGTTCCGCCTCCTGATAGGTGCCGCGAATGTTTTTCACGGCATCATGGAGCTGATCCGCAAGAGCCAGCCCCTCAATGGGGACAACGGTAAAGTCCTGCTTGCCGTATTGGGTGCTTTCGGAGGTCTGCCTGCCTAAAATCATCTCCGGGTGGTCAACAAAATAGCGGTTGATGGCAAAGCCATCCTCGTTCTTGCCAAGGTGTATCCAATCCGGTTCGATCTCAATGGGACGGTCACGCTTTTGCAGGAAGATGATGTCGGACACAACTTCCGTACCGGCGTTGGCTTTGAACGCATTGTTGGGCAGACGAATGGCACCCAGCAGCTCCGCCCGCTGTGCGATATATCTGCGGACTTCGGGCGATTGCTTGTCCATCGTGTAGCGGGAGGTCACGAACGCGATCACGCCGCCCGGACGCATTTGGTCGAGGGTTTTGGCAAAGAAGTAGTCGTGAATGGAAAAACCGAGCTTGTTATAAGCCCGGTCATCTACCTGATATTGTCCGAACGGGACGTTGCCCACGGCGAGGTCATAGAAGTCTTTTCTGTCCGTTGTCTCAAAGCCCGCGATGGTAATGTCCGCCTTGGGATAAAGCTGCTTGGCAATACGTCCGGTGATGCTGTCCAGCTCCACGCCGTAGAGCTTGCTGCCCTGCATCTGCTCCGGCAGCAGACCAAAAAAGTTGCCAACGCCCATAGACGGCTCCAGAATGTTGCCGGTCTGGAAGCCCATATTGCCGACCGCTTCATAGATTGCCTTGATGACGGTGGGACTGGTGTAATGGGCATTCAGCGTGGACGCTCTGGCAGCGGCGTATTCCTCCGGGGAAAGTGTGGCGTAAAGCTCTGTAAACTCGTCTGCCAAATTTGGCTTATTTTCATCGAACGCATCTGCCAAACCGCCCCAGCCCACATATCGGGAGAGGATTTCCTGCTGTTCCGGGCTGGCCTGTAAGCCCTCAAATTCCAACTCCTTCAGAAGATTGATTGCTGCCATATTCGCCCGGAACTTGGCCTTTGCGCCGCCGATGCCGAGGGCATCATCGGTGATGTGAAAATTCTGCGCATCGCGGTGGCTTGCCGCTTTGAAGTCAGTGTAAGCGGCCTGCTCCGCAGCGGTGGCACTGGGAAAGTCCTGCCACTTGCCATCAATGGGGATGGATACCGCAGGACGGTGTGCGGGAGGCTCGTCGATCTCGGCCTGAGAGATGGCATTATCAAAATCAGGCACGAACTCGCCCATTTCCGAAAGTGCCGCGCGCCCTTCCTGCTCCAGAATCAAAGCTTCTTCCTCGCTCATGGCAGGCGGTTCAGGCTTGGCGGGTTCCGCAGAGGGCGGGTCATGCTCCGGTTCCGGGATGTGCAGCGTTTGGATTTCTATGTCGTAGGGCAAGTGCGTTTTCTCGGCAGGATAGAACGCGACGGGTTTGGTGACAGGCTGCGGCTGCTCCCGTTCCTGCTCTTCAACAAACGAGCGTATAAACGCAATGTGTTCAGCGCGGAAGATGGGAAATCCCTGCCTGTTTTGAAAAGTCACATCGCGCAGAGATACTTCATCCGTGCCGAAATTTACGCTGTCAATGACAAACTTCCGTCCGTCAATCTCCAGTTCCATGCCAATGGGGATATACTCCTTGGCATCGGCCTCGTTGATAACATCATAGCCGTCGGTTTCATTTGGCTGCGCAAACACGAAGCTGTGTCCATGCTCCAGCAGCCGCTTTGCGGCGCTTGCCCATTGTCCAAAATCATAGCCGGTCACAGCGGTTTCGCCCATACCGGGAATATCGCGTTGCAGCAGGCGGCGATTCAAAGCGCTGGCGGCTCGCTCTGCGTCTGCGCCATAAAAAAGCAGCCGTTCTCCGACACGGACACCGACGAGCTTTTCGGGATGTTCTGCACAAAGCGCCTGGTATGCCGAAACATTCGGCGCAAGCTCGCGCCCCTGATCTGCAATTCGTGTGAGGACAGCGGAAAGCGGCTCGGTTCTGTGTTCCGGCTCGTGATTGTTCTCGCTGGAGGATGAAACGACGCTGAGATGCGCGACAGTTTCATCTGCGGAATCAACATTATAGAGCTTACCATCAATTTCCACGCGCTGCCCCATAAGGTTTTGAACCGCTTGCGGCGTCTCCGGGGTTGGCTGTTCTGTGTGCTGCGCCGCAATGACGCGCTGCGGCTCCGGTTCAGAAACCTCGAAATATCTGGTGTCGAGGTAGCGTTCAAAGGAATTGCGGTCAATGCTGACAGGTTCCTGTCCGGGTACGTTCGGTAACGTGTGCCAGACGTGATCTTCATCTACACGCGCGATAACGCCGACTGCTGCTATGTGGTCTAACTCTATGGATGAAATGCGATCTCCAATATGATAAGTATAGCCAAGCGGTGTTGTAAACGCCGGAGGGGATAGCTCAATTCCCATATCCCGTTTGATGCCATCTAAGTAAGCAATGGCGTTATTCTGTTCTGCAAAGCGGAGCGTTTGTTCCCCGTCTCCGCAGAACCGTTCCAACACCTCATCCCAAATGCCGGTAATTCCGCCCTCGCCGGGATGCAGACGAATGGAGTATCGGTCAGGTGAAAATAACCGCAGTCGCTCATTCTCATCATAAAATTTATTCTCGCGGATGAGCTGTGCCAACCGCCGCTGTACCTGCGCCCATGTGAGCGTCACCGGCTCGGCATTTCCTACATGGATATACATGGGGGTTTTGCTATCTTCCCAGCCATATTTTGCAGCCAGCCATGCGGCGGTGCTGCGTTCTCGCCCATGCGCCTGCATATATAGTGCGACTTCCTGCTTGCCCTTTAGGTTGTCGTGCCAATCCAGAAGCGCGTTGTCAATGTCCTCCTGTGTAATCTGATAGGGAGAGGGTGCGACCGTCGCTGCCAGCGTGGGATACAGTTCCTCCAAAAGCTCCTGATGCAGCCGGTTATGGAACGCGGGCATATCAAAGTACAGGCGGACAAGCTGGAGATCATCAGATGCCGTGACAATACGACGGATAGCGTCCGCACCCTCCAGATAAGCGTTCTGGCGGTCTGAATTGCGGCAGGCATTGACAAAAGCCGTATCTTTGGAAAGCGCGTTGCCAACGGTCAGCTTGTACCCGTCAAACAGCTCCCGTACCGTGGGCTGCGGCGCGTCGGCGGCAGGATCGCGGAACACCCTCGTGCCGTCCGCGCCGAACTCTGCTTCATAAGCATTGATGGCCTGTTCTGCCTCGTGGTCGATGGACGGAAGCGTATATGCCGTGTGTTCATGGCCGGAATCGCCAATGCGCGAAATTGTTACATCATGCTTTTCCCGCAGCTTTTCAACGTATTTCTCCAAATCCTTTGCAGGGAAGCCGCACATGGTAACACGGCCTACTCCCTCCAAATTGCGGCGCGTCAGCTCAAGGCTGAGATCATCTGCAACTGCCCGCGCATCCTCGCCATACAGCTCGAAGAAGTCCCCAACCTGATACAGCACAATTTCATCGGGGTGCGCCGCCTTTACGTCGTTATAGTCGTTATAAACCGCGTTCCGCATGGCGTCCTGCGCCATTTCCTTGTCATAGGCTGCCTGCTCATCCGGCGTAAGGTAGCGGTTCAACCGAACCAGCTCCGAGATGCGCGAAGCGACCTTGTTCCAATTCATCTGAATGTCTGCACAGCCGTTCTTTTTCAGCACAATGCCTTTGCTGCCGTGATCTTCATAGCTGCCGCTTTCTCTGGATACAGCATGGGTGCGTCCTCCGATGCCATACTCTTTTTTCAGAAAATCAGCGCTCTCTTTTGTCGTGTGCGGAGTCTGGAAAAACTCATAGATGCGGGTCTTTCCACCCTCAAAGCCGCTTCCATTTGCAAGAGAAGCCGCAATTTCATCTTCAGTGATAAACCGGCCCGTCTTCGGAACAGCCGCCATATCGGAGTGATATTCTTTGCGCGGCAATGACAGATCTTCCATACGTGTAAGAAGCGCCTGCGGTCGGTGGTAATGGAAACGCAGAAGCTCCCGGTTTTCACGGTAAGCGTCCATGAATACCGTGTATTCCGACAGAAGCCTTTCCCGGAACGCCGGATTCAGCAGATCGTCCGTCAGACGCTCCGTTTCCTCTGGAAAGCTGGTGCTATGGATATTACCCAAGCAGGACAGATACCCCAGCGACTTTGCTTCATCCGAGAAATCGTGATAAAGGTTCCAGACATCCACAGCAATACCCAGCCGCTCATAGCGCGGGGCTTCCGTGACCTCAAGATTGGTGGCAAATGCGCCGCCGTCCAGAAGTTCCTCAATATGCTCCGCCGCATCTGCCCAGCCTATCACTTGGGCAGAACGAAGATAGCGAGAGGTATCTCCGGTTGCAATATGGATACCATCGTCCCCGTACCATGCGGAAAACCTGCCGTTATCCGTAATCAGGCCGTTGCCGCCGTGGTAAAGAGCTTTCAGAAATGCCGCGCGATCCTCTAAAGGTTTTTGCTTGGAGAATTCCGCAGCAATTTTCATCCGCGCTGCATCCGCATTACCGCCCGCGCGCAGGATGTGGTCAATATCATCCTGAGAAATGAACATAGAAAAAGCGGAGGGTGTTACACTCTCCGCTTCTGCGATGGATTGAATTTGTTCTGCCTCTGAGGGGAAGAAGGACATCTGCGCCCCAGCAGGGGCATCGAACATATTTAGCTGAACACCAGTTCCGTGAGGATCGTTTCCTCGGCCTGCGCTTTCAGCGTGTTCATCAGCCCTACCCACTTCATCGGGTCGCTGGCTTTCAGCGCTTCCGTCACGCCTGCCGACTTCATCAGCTCCGGCATCATCTGTTCCAGCCGGTTGTTCGCTGCCTCGTCGATCTCCCGCAGATGGGGGTACAGCTTCTCGGACAGCAGCAGGCTGTTCCACAGCACCGGACGATGCTCCTTCAGGTAATTCTTCCGCATCCTGCCGTACTTGCCCAGCGGGGCTTGCGGCTGCTCGGTCAGGCTCAGGTCGGGAATCAGATAATCCCCGCTGCGGGTGTAGGTCAGTTCGCTCATGGCTTTCGCTCCTTTCCGCGATTTTCTCGCGCTCGTAATTCTTGATGGTGACTTCGATCTGCCGCAGCACCAGCTCGCTGGACTGGCTGATGGCCGTTCCAAGGGCGGCGACGGTCTGCGGGGTGTTGAAATCAAAGACGTTCAGAAAATCCTCATGCTCGAAGTAATCTCCCGGCTGCATCCCGCAGCGGGACAGCAGCGTATAGGTGGTGCTGACAACGGCGGCGTTCCGAAAAGCGGCTCCGATGTTGAACTCATCATAGTCCTCCAAAAAGGAACCGTCAACGATGCCGACAATATCGCGCCAGTTGTCGTGCCAGTATTCATCTACAAGCTGCGCCGCCACACGCTCCATCTGATCGGCAAGTCCGTTTTCACCGGAAACGTCGAAGCGCTGCTCCAGCGCCGCAGATACCACCTCACGATGCTCCTGCCGGTATTCCCAAAGATAAGGGCGGCGAGAGTTCTCGCCGCCGCTGGTGTCGGAAACATCAAATACATATCGGAGTTTGGGTTGGTCGCTGCTGGTATCCACAAGGGCGATGCCCTTGCTGCCTCGCCGCACATAGCGGCGCATCTGCTTATTCCAAAGGTCGTATTCCGCGCAGGCCGTGGCTTCCGGGCGCTGGGCAAAAATCATGAGCTGTTCATTGTAGGGGTACTTATACAGCCTTGCGGCGGTGGTCAGAAATGCCGTCCACTTCTGGTAGCTTCCCGTGATCTGCTCCGCCGTGCGGTCTGCCATCTGCGCATAGAGCTGTACTTTACTCGGCATCCATATCCTCCTTTTCAAAATCGGGGAACAGGTCAAGCGCGTCATATTCCGCGTCGCTCATCCTGCGCAGCTTTGCGATGGCGCTGTCCGTCAGCTCCCGCAGCTCCGTTTCATCCGCAGCGAGGTAGCCGCGCATTTCCTCCAGCGCCGCGATCAAGCCCGTGCGGGTGCCGGTGTTGTAGAGGCTCATAAGCTGGCGTTCTTCAAAGGTGATGTTCATATCAAAGCTCCTTTTCCGCGCTCTTTTTGGGCGCTGTTTTGTGTGGACGTTCTTGGGCCGGTTGGCTTTTGAGCTGCTCCAGCACAGATTTCTTCTTTTCCCGGTGTGCCGCCTCTGCCAAATCCATCAAGGAGATGGACATACCGGCCTTGACCTGTGCTTCAAGGTCGGCGACGGTGGGCTGTTTGGGGCCGTTGTTGATAATGCCGTCGATCATGCCGTAATCGTCCTCCATCGACATTTCGGCGGCTTTCAGGTAATTCTCAGGTTTCTGAAAGGCGGGCAGCTCCTGAAATCCCATGCTGTCACAGTAGTGATAGGATACCTTGCCGTTCTGTTTCAGCGCAACGATGTCGCTGACGGAGAGGCTGTGTCCCACAAAATCGCCGGGGCGCTCGTCGTTGAAAATGTAGTAGAAGTTTTCAAGGATTCTGCCGGTATCATCGTCCGGGTACACCTCACGGGTATAGACGGCTTCATAGTTGGCCGGGTCAGGCGGTGCGGCCAGACTGCCGAGGCTGGCAAAACGCAGCTCGACCGGCGCATCCCGGCGCAGTTGGTAGATCGCCATAGAATCGGTGGGACTGTTCAAAAAACGCTGCTCCACATCGCGGGGTGGGATATGGCCCTTGACCGCATCCCAATCCGGTCTTGTGACGCCGAACATTCCGTCGTGCTTGATGATGTCCTCGGCTTCAAAGACCATTTCCTCGGCGTTGTCGGGATAGAGCATATAAACCGTGATGTCATGTTCCAGCAGCTCCAGTGCCCGATCCTTGGAAAGCGGGAGCATATCGCTATCCAGATACCCATAGCTGCGCATATCGTCCACCGTCAGCGTGGGGTCAGGCATCGGGACGGCCTGTTCCAGCTCCGGGAGCATATTATCTGCCGCATCGGTGGGAACAGCGACTGCGCCGGTGATCTGTTCGCTGTCCAAGGGCGGCGTAATCTGCGCCTCCTGCAAGTCCTCCAGAATTTTCATATCTGCAAATGTCACCTTGGTTGGTGTCATGCCCTGAATGGCAAATACCTCCGTTCGGACAGCCCCGGCAACAGATGCAACCGGCGAATCTTCAATGGCGCTGCTGTCAATAACACCGCCATCCAGCAGCTTTTTGCTTTCCTTGTCGTAGAGCGAATAGTCCCAACCGCCGTCTGTATGCTGCACATGGAGATATACCGAGCCATCCACAAGATAAAGCGCTTCGTCTGTTTGTGTGGCGCTCACTTCTTCACGATTGATGCCGCGCTCCTTGCAAATCTCCGCAAAGTGCCGGTCAATGTCCGTAATCAGCTCGGAGGCAGTCTTGTTGATGGTTTCCAGACTGGCGCGAAGCTCTTTCAGCTCCTTGCCCTTTGACCATGTGGCGATATAGCCGAAGCTGTTTTCTCCCGTTTCAATGCCGTAATACTGGCAGACCGCATAGGAGATGCTTTCGGCCTCGACCTCCTCGGTGTTGCGGCTCTTTTCGCCGGGGACAAGGATCGTCTCACCATCGTCCGCAAGCTCCGTCATGTGTTCATAGTCGTGGAGCTTGGCGTGGGCAATCTCATGGACGGCGGCGCATACCGTCTGCACCTCACTCATACCGGCGCGGATGGTGATGCTCTGCGCCTTAATGCTGAAAAAGCCGTCCGTATCCCGCGCAACGGGCTTTATCTCCATCGGAACGGGAGAAGCACGGCGCAGCGCCTCCATGAAAACCTCATACTGCTGCACATTGCCGCTCAGATCGGCGGCAAGCTGGGGCAAGGGCTTTCCCGCAGTCTGCGACACATCAAAGACGGATACCACCTTGAACATAGGGATACGGATTTCCTTTTCCTCAATGATGGCCTTGCCGTCTGCATCCAGTATCGGCGCGTTGGTTTCGGGGTCGGTCTTGATTTCCTCGACCTTTTTCTTATAGGGCGTGGGAGCGATGATGCGGATACCTTTTTCACCTTTCAGGACGTTCCTGCCGAACTGATCGCGCCACTTGTTGAAGCCCGCCACATGGGTGGCGTCGGGGCGCTGCATATAGATGAGCATGGTATTATTGACCGAGTAGCGGTGAAAGCGGCTCATGGTGGCAAGGTACTGCCTGTAGCTGTCGCTCTCAAACAGCTCCTTTATGCCCGTCTCGATGCTGTCGGTGATGTCCTTGAGCCGTTCCTTGTTGGTCTGTTTTTCAGCCATTTCGTGCATACCTCCTTTGGATCA
>OHAY01003056.1_pt1 | contig 12114 bp, 9 predicted proteins | sample 1577191 | NCBI WGS metagenome assembly OHAY01 (sample SAMEA3541504, study PRJEB24748) | human gut metagenome | biome: human gut; feature: human-associated habitat; material: faeces | place: China | collected 2012 | reverse complement strand
GACGAAAAATTTGACGACGCATCTGTCGCACAATCTTTGTGCGGTATTGCCTTATGCTTGTTTTTCAGCCGAAACTGTGCTATAATAGAGCATGGGAAACACTGCACAAAGCCCGCCTGACGGCTTTGCACTTCAAACGAAAGGAATGTCTATGTCTGAAATTACAACCCTTACCCAAACCCTCCGTGAGGCGATCTCTGCCTGCATTTACGGCAAAGAAGATGTGATCGAAAAGGTGCTTGCCGCCCTGTACTGCGGGGGACACGTGCTGCTGAACGATATTCCGGGAACCGGAAAAACCACCCTTGCCCGTACCCTTGCCGGAGCACTGGACGCGGACTTTCACCGTATCCAGTTTACACCAGACCTGCTGCCTACTGACCTGATCGGCGTGAGCATTCCGGAGCCGAAAACCGGTGCATTTACGTTTCGGAAAGGGGCAGTGTTCACCCAGATTTTGCTGGCGGACGAGATCAACCGTGCCACGCCCCGCACCCAGTCGGCATTGCTGGAGTGCATGGAAGAACGGCAGGTCACTGCGGACGGCGTAACGTATCCGCTGGAGGAGCCGTTTTTCGTGATCGCCACCCAGAACCCTGTGGAGATGCAGGGGACATTCCCGCTGCCGGAGGCACAGCTGGACCGCTTTCTGCTCTGTCTGTCGCTGGGGTATCCGGAAAAGGAACAGGAACTTGCCCTGCTGTCCCGTCCTGCGGCAGTGCCGGAGAGCAAGCCGGTGGCAACTGCGGCACAGCTGCTGGCAGCACGGAAAGAACTGGCACAGGTGACCGTTTCTGCCGCTGTGCAGGAATATCTGGTGGAACTGGCTCACGCCTCCCGTGAGCACCGCGGGATACAGCTGGGGCTCAGCACCCGCGGCATGCTGTCGCTGCTGGAAGTTTCCAGGGCAGCAGCAGCGATGCATGGTAGAACTTACGTGACACCCGATGACATCAAGTGGATCGCCGCCGACTGCATGGCACACCGCATGACCGCACGGGGCAGCATGTGGGAGGAGAATCAGGAAACCTGCCGCAACATTGCCGAAGAACTGCTGCAAACAGTTCCCGTGCCAAAGGAATCGCTATGGAACTGATCGCAGTAATTTTGCTGGTGCTGCTGGTGCTGTTCGGAGAGGTGGGACTGTACCGCCGGCGGGGACTGGAAGGGCTGTCCTATCGCTGTCACTTTTCGGAAACAGAACGCACTGAGGGCGAATCTCTGCAATTTGTGGAAACTGTTACCAATGACAAAACGCTGCCGGTGCCGTGGCTCAAGGCAGAACTGACCACGTCCCGCTGGCTGGACTTTCCGGAGGCGAATTCTGCTGTCACCGGAGAAAACCGGTTTGTCAGCAGCTTTTTCTCCGTCCGCAGCCGTTCCCGTGTCAGTCGCGTCTGGGAGATCACCTGCGAAAAACGCGGGGTATATGAAATGGAACATATCGTGCTGGTAACGTCGGATTTGCTGGGTATCGTGCGGCTCTCTCTCCGTGCCGCAGACCACGGCGGAAAGCTGACCGTACTGCCGAAGCGGCTGACCGAAGCGGGGCTGCTCCTGCCGAAGCTGCTGCGGCAGCAGTACGGGGAACAGGCGGTGCGGTACAGCCTGCTGACAGACCCCTGCCTGTCTGCCGGTGTGCGGGAATATGTGACTGGTGATCCGATACACCGCATGCACTGGAAAGCTTCTGCACATGCCGGAACGCTGCTGATGCGGCAGGAGGAACGGACGGCTCGGCAGACGGCAACGGTGCTGCTGGCACTGGAATCCCACCGCCCCGATGCTGGACAGATGACACCGGACAGCGAACTGTTGGAGCACACCATTCGGGTGTGTGCCCAGTGCCTCTGGGAATTTTGCAGCAACGGCTGGCAGGTGCGGCTGTGCATAGGAGAACGCAATGCCAAGGGCAACCCCATTGCCACGCCCTACGGTGCCGGCAGTACCATGTATCACCGGCTTTTGCAGCAGCTGGCGGAGTTGCAGTTGCAGGACGTGCTGTCCATGCCCCAGCTGCTCTCGCTGTCTGCCAGCCGCATGACACAGGAAACCGTGTTGCTGATCACGCCCTATACAGACCGGCGTGTGGCACGCTGGAAGCAGCAGTCCGGCGGGTTGGTGCTGGTGACGGGACATGCACATGACAGCGGAAACTGTGCGGATGCCGTCGTTCCTGCACCGGAGTATCTACGAAACGGGGAGGCGGCATTATGAAAAATATCCGTTTTTGGCTGCACTGGCTGCTGGTAACGGCACTGGCTGCGGCTCTCTATCCCTTTCCGGTGCTGCTTCGCGTGTGGAGCAATGGGGCACAGTGGACGGCTCCGGTGATGACGGCAGCCCTTGCAGGCTGTGCATGGCTGGGCATGCTGTATATCCTGTTGCTGCGGCGGCAGTACGCCAGACACCCCAAGTGGATCAACGGCGGTGTCTGGGCAATCACGCTGCTGCTTTGCGTGGCAGGCTGTCTGTTCGCCCCCTATCCGGCAAGGCTGGCACAGGTGCTGTGGGGGATTCTGGCAGGCGGCTGCTTTTTCGGCAGTGCACGGCTGGTATTTCACCCGCTGGAGCATCTGGCACACCCGAATGTATTTGTAGGACTGTGCCTGTGGGACTGCTTCACTGGATTTCTGTTATACCTTAGCCATGCCAAGCTGCCCTTTGTGCCGGTGATGCTGCTGTTTGCGGCGAATGCGGCACTGTTTGCCCTGATCCACAATCGGGACGCTATGGAACGCATGCTTTCCGGTCGGGACGGGGACACATGGGAACTGCCGACGGAGATCCGGAAGTCCAACGGAAAGCTGATGGGCGTGCTCTGCGGCATAGGGCTGCTTCTGGTGCTGTGCAGCCGACCGCTGGCAAAAGTCATGCGTTGGGCGTGGCGGCTGCTGTACACGGCAGTGTGGTACGCTCTGCGTTGGCTGCTCTCCCGCGGCAGTCAGGAACAGACTGCGGAACTGCCGGAGGACACATCGAAACAGGTGATGCAGCTACAGCAAAGCGGTGCTGCCGGCTGGATTCGGCTGGTGATCGAACTGGTGCTGCTGGCGGCAGTGCTGGTGCTGGTCATCTGGAAACGCCGCGAAATTGGTGATGCACTGCTTTCTGCGTGGTACAGCCTGCGGCGTTGGATACAGCAGCATCTGCGGAAAAACCACGCGGAGCAGCGGAACGACCGGCACGAGGCGTACTGCGACTATGTGGAGGACTTGCTGACTGCCGAACAGCCGGCTCCGTCTGTGGCAGCCCTGTACCGCCGCCGTGACTGGAAAAAGGCTTACCGCCGGTATCAACGTTTGCCGGAACAGGCGGAACGCTTCCGGCTGGGGTACGCGTTGCTGCTGGCACGGCTGCCGGAAGAAGTTGCCCTGCCGGCAGCCAGTCCGGCGGAAATTCTGAACCATCTGTCCACCGGCGGGGAACAGGAAACGCTGCCTCAGTGGAACACGGTGACAGAAGCCTATACTGCCTTGCGGTACGGAGAAATTCTGCCGGAGCATAGAGCATTTGCGGCAATGGATACACTTTTGAAAAGACGTTCATAGGACAAAAAAAGCCAGCCCACGGGAAATCTCCCACGGGCTGGCTTCATTTTTATGCAGCGTTGTCTTTATTCGTCGTCTTCGCTGTGCGTTACCTGAATGCCCAGTACGTCCAGACTTTCGGCATCTACCGGAGCAGGGCAGGCACTCATCAGTTCGCTTGCGTTCTGCACCTTCGGGAATGCCACCACGTCACGCAGACTTTCCGCCTGTAACATTACCATTGCCAGACGATCCAGACCAATGCCAAGACCACCGTGAGGCGGTGCACCGTAGTGGTACGCCTCTACCAAGAAGCCGAACTTGGCTTCGATTTCCTCGTCGGTCAGTCCCAGTGCCTGGAACATCTTTTCCTGCAACTCGTAATCGGTGATACGAATGGAACCGGAGGACAGTTCTGTACCGTTCAGCACCAAGTCAAATGCCTTTGCAGTGACACGTGCCGGATCGCTGTCCAGATAGGGCAGGCACTCGTCCATGGGCATGGTGAACGGGTGGTGCATTGCGTCCCAGTGCTGGGTGTCCTCGTTCCATTCGAAGAACGGGAACTGGGTGATCCACAGGAAGTTGAACTTGCCCTCCGGAATCAGATCCAGCTTCTTTGCCACTTCCAGACGGAGTGCTCCCAGTACCGGCAGGGTCACCTTGTTCTTATCTGCCACAATGAGAACCACGTCGCCCTTGGCACAGTCCAGACGGGACAGGATCTCGTCCAGCTTGCCCTCCGGCAGGAACTTTGCGAAAGAGCAGGTAGGCTTCTCATCGTTCCAGCGAATGAATGCCAGTCCCTTTGCACCGATGCCCTTTGCCTTTTCGGTCAGCTTGTCGATTTCCTTTCGTGTCAGCACGGAAGCTGCATTTTTTGCCACGATTGCCCGAACGCTGCCACCGGCTTCCAGTGCCGAACGGAATACCATAAAGTCTACGTCCTTGACTGTGTCAGACAGATCCTGCAATTCCATGCCGAAGCGGGTATCCGGCTTGTCTGAACCGTAGCGTTCCATGGCTTCCTGATAGGTCATGCGGGGCAGGGGTGTGGTAATATCCATATGCAGGACTTTCTGGAACAGATACTTCACAAAGCCCTCTGTCAGCTGGAGAATATCTTCTACGTCCACAAAGGACATTTCCAGGTCGATCTGGGTGAATTCCGGCTGACGGTCTGCACGGAGATCTTCGTCGCGGAAGCAGCGGGCGATCTGGATATACCGGTCCATGCCGGCAACCATCAGCAGCTGTTTGTAGATCTGCGGGGACTGGGGCAGAGCATAGAACTTGCCGTTGTGTACGCGGGAGGGGATCAGATAGTCGCGGGCACCCTCCGGCGTAGACTTCATCATCATCGGGGTTTCGATCTCAATGAAGTTGTTGGCATAGAAATACTCTCTGGCAGCCAGTGCAATTTTGTGCCGCATCATCAGGTTGTGCTGCAGCGGAGCACGCCGCAGATCCAGATAGCGGTATTTCAGACGCAGTTCCTCGTTGGTCTTGGTTTCGTCTGTGATCGCGAAAGGCGGTGTCTGTGCCTTGGACAGCACACGCAGGTCATCTACCAGCACTTCCACAGCACCGGTTTTCATGTCCTTGTTGATGCTGGAACGTTCTGCCACAACGCCCTTTGCCAGCAGCACGTATTCGCTGTGACAGGACGCAGCCTTTTCAAAAATGGCACGGTCGGTCTGGTCGTTGAACGCCAGCTGTACAATACCGGTCCTGTCGCGGAGGTCGATAAAAATCAGGTTGCCGAGGTTCCGCACCTTCTGTACAAATCCGCCCACAACGACGGTTTCTCCTGCTTTTGTCACTTCACCGCAGTAACAGGTGCGGCGTAAATCCTGCATCAAATCCATGATCACTGACACTCCTTTTCAAAATCTTCCACAATGTCGTGGAACATATACTGCACGGCAATATCGTCGAACTTGTCCTCGAATGTTTCGTCCAGAGCAATTTCGATCTGTTCGCCGGTTTCCATATTCTTCAGCTTTGCCTTTTTGTCCTGTAGTTCGTTTTCGCCCAGAACCATGACAAAAGCGGCACCGATCTTGTTGGCATACTTCATCTGTGCCTTCAGACCACGCTGCATCACATCATATTCCACCTGATAGCCGGAAACCCGAAGCTGTTGTCCCAGCTGCATTGTTGTAGGCACAGCACTTTCGTCCATGGGGGCAATGTAGAGATCGCAGCCCTTGGGTTCCTCAAAGGCACAGCCCTGCTGTTCCATTGTCATGATGAGCCGTTCCAGACCCATGGCAAATCCCATTGCCGGAGTCGGCTTGCCGCCCATTTGTTCGATCAGACCGTCATACCGGCCGCCGCCGCAGACAGTGCCCTGTGCACCGATGTCAGTGGTGATGAATTCGAAAACAGTCTTGGTGTAATAATCCAGACCGCGGACGATCTTCGGGTTGATGCTGTAGTCGATGTGCAGGGCTTTCAGGTATTCCTGCAATTTTTCAAAGTGTGTGCGGCAGTCGTCGCAGAGATAGTCCAGAATGACCGGAGCATCTTTGGCGATTCCGGCACAGATCGGGCTCTTGCAGTCCAGAATCCGCATGGGGTTCTTTTCCAGACGTGTCTGGCAGGTTTCGCAGAGTTCCTCTTTTTTCGGTTCGAAGTAAGCTTTCAGAGCCTTGTGATACTCCGCACGGCAGACAGGGCAGCCGATAGAGTTGATGTTGAGGGCAATATTCTGTAAGCCGGCACGGTCGAGAATGGTTTTTGCCAGAGAAATGATCTCCGCATCAGAAGCCGGTCCCTGACTGCCTGCCATTTCCACACCGAACTGGTGGAATTCCCGCAGCCGTCCCTTTTGCGGACGTTCGTGGCGGAAGCAGGACAGGATATAGAACACCTTCTGGGGCAGGGCATCATTCAGCAAACCGTTTTGCAGCATGGAACGAATGGTGCCGGCTGTGCCCTCCGGACGCAGGGTAAACTGGGTTTCCTTTGCGGTGACGGTGTACATTTCTTTCTGTACCACGTCAGTGGTTTCGCCCACGGACCGCAGGAACAGATTGGTGTTTTCAAAAGTGGGGATCCGCGTTTCGTGGAAGCCGAAGCTTTCTGCGGTTTCCCGTGCAATGCGTTCCACCGTGTGCCACTTGTAGATCTGCTTCGGGGTGACATCTTCTGTGCCCTGCGGGCGTGTGATTTTGATTTCCATGTATGAAAAACCTCCTCGCATTCCGAAGACCGGACTGCAAAAAATTTCCCCTTCCGAAAAAGGGGAGAACTGTACTGTAAGAGTCTGTCCGCCGTGGACAGATTAGGACATCTCTTTCAGGTATTCAGGGTCAGATCGACGGATTTCCGATCTCACGCCAGTCTAAGTCACCGCGTTCCAGTGCCATGATGAGGGCTTCTGCGGTGGCGATGTTGGTAGCGACCGGAACATTGTGCACGTCGCAAAGACGGAGCAGATTCATTTCGTTGGGCTCCGAAGCCTTGCGGTTGATCGGGTCACGGAAGAACAGCAGCACATCGATCTCGTTGCAGGAGATCCGTGCAGCGATCTGCTGATCGCCGCCTTGAGAGCCGCTGAGATACCGCTGGATCCGCAGACCAGTCGCCTCTGCAACCTGCTTGCCGGTAGTTCCCGTCGCACATAGGGTATGTCGAGAGAGAATGCCGCAGTAAGCGATACAGAATTGAATCATCAGTTCTTTTTTGGCGTCGTGTGCAATCAGAGCAATTGTCATATAGGATAACCATTCCTTTCTACATTGTTTATCATATCGAAAATGAAAATACAAAGATCTCATTCTGTGATTTCATAATTATCAGATAGTAAGACTACTATATCAATTATACACCATATCGGCAAATTTGTCAAAGAGTTTCCGCCGAAAAATATAAAATTGTGAATTGTATGGTGCTTCCCACGCTTTTTCTTGTGCAATATGACGAAACGAATCCAAATGTGCTTTAATGTGTAGTCGTGCTGGTTGCAGAAGTGGTGGTTTCCGTGCCGGTAGTATCTGTAGAAACAGTTGTCTGTGCTCCGACAGCATCTACGCTGACCTGTTCGCCCCTAACAGTTTTTTCGTATGCCTGAATGATAGAGCGAATCATATACTTGGAGTATTCGCCGCCTTCAATGACGCCGGCAAAGGCGATTTCCGGATCGTCTGCCGGTGCATAGCCGATGAAGAATGAATCCTGTACACGGTTGCTGACCTGCGGCGTACCGGTCTTGACTGCCACATCAAAGCCCAGATCAGACAGGGAATACCGTGTCGGGAAATTGTTGGTGGAAGCGGCGATCATACCGTTTTCCACATACTGGAACACGTCATCGTTTACCGGCGTGATCTGATCGGCAACTACCGGTTCTTTCTGTTCCAGCTTGGTGGTGTGGCTGTAGTCCCAGATGCTGTCTACCAGATGCGGTTCATAGCGGGTACCGTTGTTGGCAATGGTGCATGCCACATTTGCCATTTGCAGAGGTGTGACTGCCCATTCGCCCTGACCGATCGCACTCTGCAACACCTGACCGACAGTCCAGTCGGCACCCAGTTCTGCAAAGGTTTCCTGATTGGACAGATGACCGGCAGCATCGCCGGTTTCCAGTCCGGTGGACTGTCCCAGACCAAACTTGGTGGCATATTCGGAGATGCGGTCAATGGTCAGTTCTTCGGACAACTTATAGAAGAAGATATTGCAGGAAACCCGCAGTGCCTGTGTCACGGCAATGTCGCCGTGAGAACCGGTACAGTTGTAGTCATGATCCTTGAAATGATAGGTATGACCGCAGAAATAGGTGCTGTTTCCGGTGATGATCTGTTCGTTCAGACCTGCCGTTGCCGTAATGGTCTTGAACGTGGAACCCGGACGGTACAGACCGTCTGTGGCACGGTTGACCAGCGGCGTGTTTTCCGCATTGAGAATGGCTTCATAGTCCACCTTATAGTCTTCCAGATTATAGGTGGGAGCAGTTACCATGCCCAGCACGCCGGCAGTTTTTGCGTCCAGCACTACAATTGCCCCGCAGGAAATTTTTTTCAGTCCCAGTTGTTCTGTCTTGGAATCCCGCAGGCTGTCAAAGTTGTTGATAAAGCCGTCCAGAATGTTCTGCAATTCCCGCTGGTAATCGCTGTTGACAGTCAGCTGTACGGTTTTTCCGGCTTCCACCGGTGTTTTCATATCCGAGGAAACCACTACGCCGTTTTCCACGGTAATCTCCTTGATACCGTCTGTACCGCGGAGCGTGCTTTCCATGGCACGTTCGATACCGCTTTTGCCCACGGTGTCGTCCAGAGCGTAGCCCTCTGATTTCAGCTTCTCGTACTCCTCCGCATAGATCGGTCCAACCGTACCGATCTCGTGGGGCACCACATCGCCCTGTGCAACAGAACGAAGTGCTTCCTCGACGATGTCCATGCCGGGGAGCGTGACACCACGTTCTTTCAGTTCTGTGACTACATTCAGCGGCACATCTTCTGCCAGTGTAAAACGATTGCTGAGAGAGAAGCCCCGCAGCTGCATTTCATACCGGATTCCGGCGAGGATCCGCTGCTGTTCCGGTGTGTAGCTGTCATCAATGTCGTAGTCCGATTTCAGCTTGTCCATGCAGTTGTCTGCGGTGGCATAGACGTTCATTTTCAGATTTTCTTTCAGCTTGCTGACGGCGTTTTCATCGTCGGTGAATGTGTACGGCTGAGTATCGGAAATCGGCAGGGAAGTGCTCCACTCCACGCTGTTTTCGTCTAAAATACTGGTCAGTGAGAGCAGTACCTGATTGCCCTTGGCGTTGTCCTCGGGAAAGGTGTCCGGCTCAATAATGACATTGTAGCCAACCTTGTTTTCGATAATAGCTTTGCCGGAAGAATCCACGATCTCGCCGCGGGTGGCACTGATCGTCTGGGTGTATTTCTGGGTGGAGATACGCTTTGCCGTGTAGGTATCGCTTTCCACGATCTGGATTTTCATCAGCCGCCATGCACAGGCACAGCCTGCCAGAAGAACCAGCATGCTGGCAAGGGTGAGCTTGACATAGCTGAATGCCGTGTGTTTCATAGAAAAATGCTCCTTTCCGGAGAGAATGCCTGTGCGATCATGCGGTTTCTTCCATAGGTTTTAGTTTCTTCTCAATGGTACGCCGCCGCTTTGGCAGCAGGAAACGATGAATCAGAGAAAAGACTGGATAGCAGATCATGCTGCTGATGACGGTATATGCCAGACAGGGGAGCGTGTGGTGCAGATACAGCTGGGAAACCTGGTGATAGCCCCAGATCGCATACTGAAAGACGAAGTCGAAACCGGTCACCACAAAGGCAGCCACTGCGGTCAGCCAGATCAGATTCCAGAACCGCTGCAGCAGCAGACGGTCGTACATGCAGGAAACTGCCAGACAGATCAGGAACAATAAGATGCCGTGATAGCCTGCCAGCGTGCCGCAGGAAATATCCAGCAGCAGCCCGCACAGAATGCCGATACCGCCGGAAACGACTGCACCGGAAACCGAAGAAATGCACAGGGCAATGGGGATCAGCAGCAGCGGCTTTGTAAAATCACCGCCGTTTGCAGTCACAAAAGCCAGAAAAATGCAGACTGCATACAAGACCCAGCGTATGACATTCCGCAGCTTCGGACGGCGGACTGGTTTCTGGGTGAGAAACTTTCGCTTACTTTGCCGCATCCTGCTGCTCCTTTCCGGCGAAATCCTTGATGACGATAACATTTTTCAGATTTTCCAGATCAACAGACGGACGGATCACAGCACAATAACTCAAGCCGTTGTCCATCGGCTCAATGGATTCCACAGAGCCAATGAGATAGCCCTGCGGGAAAATGCCCACAGAGTTGGACGTAGTGATCAGGTCGCCGCTTTTCAGGGTGGTATCCTTTTCCAGATAGATCATGCGGCAGCGGTAGTTGGAGGACAGCGTCACATCGCCCTCCACAATGCCGGACTCCGACTTGTCCGAAGCCTTTGCACCAATGGAAAGATTCGGAGAGCAGATAGTTTCTACTGTGGCATAGGTGTCAGAGATCTCGGAAATAATACCCACAAGCCCTTCTGCCGTGACCACTGGATCATAGACGGAAAGCCCGTCGTCACTGCCGCGGTCGATGTAAAACCCGTGGAACGGATCGTTTTCCACATAGCCGATAATGGTGCAGGGGTCGGAGAACTGGTTGTCGGGGTGGTCTTCCTTGATGCCCATGAATTCCGACAGGTCTGCCAAGTCCTGTTTGGTCTTGTCATAGTCCACCATCTGGCTTTCCAGTTCTGCCACACGCTGACGGAGTTCCTCATTTTCAGTCTGGTACGCTTTGGATTTGGTGAATACGTCCAGCGTGTCCTGCACACTGGTGGAAATGCTGTTGGATGCCGAACGGATCGGGTTCAGGATCCTGCCCAGAAATCCGGTAGTCGGCAGCGTATAGCCGTCCTGTGTGACAGCATAGAGCATCATGCCGATCAGCAGGGCAATGATGCAGAGAATGATGCGAAATTTTTTACTGCGGAAAAAGCCGCCCATAGCTATCAGCCTCCTTTGTCAACCGATTACTCAAATCCTCTGGGATCGTCCGAAACGGCATCGCGGTATTTGTCCAGATTTTCGAGAATTTTTCCCGTGCCCTCTGCCACGCAGTCCAAAGGATATTCTGCGATAAACACAGGCATGCCGGTTTCCTTGTGGATCAGCTGATCCAGTCCGCGGAGCAGTGCTCCGCCGCCGGTCAGGGTAATGCCGTGGTCGATGATGTCCGCAGCCAGTTCCGGCGGTGTCTGTTCCAGTGTGCACTTGATCGCATCGACAATGCGGGAAAGGGGTTCAGAGAGAGCCTCCCGCACTTCTTTCGAAGAAATGTTGACATTTTCCGGCAGTCCGCTCATCAGATTCCGTCCCTTGATCTGCATGATCTCGTCACGGTCAACAGGATACGCGGAACCGATCTGCATCTTGATGCTTTCGGCAGTCCGTTCGCCAATGAGCAGGTTGTATTTTTTCTTTACATACTGAATAATTGCAGAGTCAAACTCATCGCCGCCCACTCTTACCGAACGGGAAGCAACGATACCTCCCAGAGAGATAACAGCAACCTCGCTGGTACCGCCGCCGATATCAACGACCATGCTTCCGGTAGCTTCTGCAACTGGAAGGCCTGCACCGATTGCTGCAGCCATTGGCTCTTCAATGATTGCAACGGCACGTGCGCCTGCTTTCAGGGATGCTTCCTTAACTGCACGGCGCTCAACTGCGGTAACGCCGGATGGAATGCAGATAACCACGCGCGGACGTGCAAAAACAGAGTTGTTGCATGCTTTTTTGATGAAGATCTGCAGCATGCTTGCGGTAATATCAAAGTCAGCGATAACGCCGTCTTTTAATGGTCTTACTGCAACGATGGAACCCGGTGTTCTGCCGATTACATCCTTTGCTTCCTGACCAACATATTTTACTGTGTAATTTCTTGTGTCCACCGCAACAACCGATGGCTCACGCATGATGATGCCTTTTCCCTTCATGAAAACCAGAGTATTCGCGGTACCCAGGTCGATTCCGATATCTTTTCCAAACATAAACTTTTCCTCCTGCCAAAAATTAAAAAG
>OHAY01003047.1_pt1 | contig 12158 bp, 10 predicted proteins | sample 1577191 | NCBI WGS metagenome assembly OHAY01 (sample SAMEA3541504, study PRJEB24748) | human gut metagenome | biome: human gut; feature: human-associated habitat; material: faeces | place: China | collected 2012 | reverse complement strand
TGGAAGCGGGATTCGAGTGCTGATACAGCATTCACAGGGCGGGATTGCCGTGGTGGCAGCAGCAACCGTGCTTACAGGATACAGTCAGCTGACAGGCTGGGGAAAACCATATAATCCGTTTGCGATTGGATCCTGCTGGAATGTGACGCTGGGATCAGAACGGATCACATGGCTGTATGCGGTATTGGAACTAACATTCAGTTGTATTTTGATTATGATAATAACGTGTACTGTATCCGGGAAAAAAGACAGAATATAGGGGAGAGCGGAATGAAGGTTTTACAGGTTGAAGATATTGAAAAGTCTAAGAAAAGAAAAAAGATTCTGAAGGGATTAAGTTTTTCCGTGGACGAACAGGAGATTGTAGGACTTTTAGGACCAAATGGGAGCGGAAAATCGACTACAATAAAATGCATCAGTGGATTATATAGGACAGATAGAGGGAGAATCAGAATCTGTGGGAATGACATCAAAAGCAACCGCTTAGAAGCATTAAAACAGATTGGAATTGCCATGGAAGTCCCCGCTCTTTATCCTGAATTAAGCGGTATACAGAATCTGCGGATGGCAGCAACAGCCAGAAAGGTGCCCAAAGAGCGGGTGGAGGAACTTGCCGTTTTCACAGATCTGGGGGACAGACTTTTGGATCGCACCGGAACCTATTCCATGGGAATGAAAATGCGGCTGAATCTGGCAATAGCGATTGTGGATCAACCCAAACTGGTAATTCTGGACGAGCCCACCAAACCCTTCGAGCATCTGAAGTGGGCCAATGGCCGGACGCTGGATCTGGCCACTTATATGAAGGAGCACCCCTATATGTATGCCAGTGACAATGTCCGGGCGGTGTTTCGGGTGGCCAAGGCCATGGTCAGCGATGTCATCGACCTGTTTGGCACGGAGGTGACCTTCTCCGACGAGGACGACGCCGGTGTTACCGTGACGGCCTTTACCAATGAGATGGCCATGGAGCAGTTTGCCCTGAATTTCGCCCCGGATGTGACGGTGCTGGAGCCCCAGCGCCTGCGGGAAAAGGTCAAGAGCGCTTTAGAGAAGGCGCTGGAGAAATATGAATAATATAAGCAAAGGAGATAGCACTATGAATCAGCTTGCCGACAACAAAAAGCTAATGGATTTTCTGCTGTATAGCTACTTTGGATTCAGCAGTGGAGACCTCGACCAAACAAAGAAAGTAAAGTGTTCGTACCGTGCATATTTAGACTTAGCTCGCACGGTCAAATATACCTATTCTTCAACAGAGCTGGAAAAAGCAACGGTCGGTACTGATGCGTATGCGTTTATTAGTGTTCAAAAAGATCGAATTAAATTTATCTGCTCAAAGCTGATTGAATCCATCGAAGGTTATCCGAATCATTCTGGCGGTTTCAACACATGGCATGAAAGCAAATGTGCTCAAATTATTGATCGGATGAATGCGCCTTATGGTGATGGTAAGAAAGGATTCCTTAAAGCCCGTTTTACATACGGACAAGCGCAGAAATGGGTGAATATGACGCTGAAATATCTGTGGTTGCTTGATATGCTGCCGAATGGCCTTTCTGAGGCGGAGTTGCATGTTCCGGTTGACAGCTTTATTCTTGAAGCTCTAAAAGAAACGCAGCAGTTCAACACCGAGGGAAACAAGATTACTGGTTCCGGCGAATCCTACTATTATAACGGCGAAGCGTGGAGTGCCATATCTGATCCTAAAAACTACAAAAAACTGCAAAAGGAAATCAGGGACATTGCAAAAGAACAGGGGATTTCCCCTATTCAGTGGGAAGGCCCTGTATGGATTAAAGTTGCACAAAACAGAGAAACGAGAAAGAAGGAACAAGAAAGAAAATAAAAAATAAGTAAACCTTAAAAGGCGCACGGAGAACCGAAAAAGCAAGAGGAAAAATGCACTTTTGGCAACGAATTAAAATTTAATATTCAATTGCTCATAAACTTCAATTTTTTCAATAAAAATCCTTGACAATTAATAAACGATTTGCTACTTTGACCTTATCATTCGTGACGGACAACGAGCCGAATGGGCACAGGCTGTTGTTCCGGCGAAAAAATGACAGGAGGAAACTATTATGACAGGGAAAAAACTGCAGCGTCTGCTGGCGTGCTTGCTGGCGGTGCTGCTGCTGTCGCAGGTCGGTGCGTTTTTGCCGGCCGCGCGTGCAGCAGGCGGATACTCGCTGCAAAACGGTACGGCCATCATCAAGTCCGGTATGTCGGACGCTGAGGTGAACCGTGCCTTGACGAGGGCGCTGGTCGTCGGCTTTGACCAGATGAGCGAAGCGGACCAGAACGCGCTTCTGGGCAGCCTCACGTGGGAGTATTACACGAATGCCGTGAGAAAAGACATTGGAATCGAATCGAAAAGCGATAAGATGTACTGGGATTCCATTGGCGGTGGCAAAACTGTTAAAGAAGGTAAGTATGTTAAAATTACGTATACTTGCCCCGCGCTTGCCAAAAATGACGACGGCAACTATCAGGTCCGCGTTCGGGGTACAAATGCTGCGGTGACGCTCACGAAGGTGGAGAAGCTCGATTCGTCCATCTCGCTGCGCAGCGGTGTCCAGGTGAAGATGCCGTACACCGATGCCGGTGCGCTGGACTTCAACGCGCTGCGCGCACGCATTTTTGAGCAGGTCGTCGCGAGCAGCGCGCCGAATCTGACGGTGAACGACGTGCACATTGAGTACTATGCCAAGTCCGAGCTGGTTTCTCATAAGGAATGGGTGAAGCTCGAGGGCGAGTTTGTGACGATCCCGATTCTCAACCAGACGGTCGGTTATCCTGCCATTTCCGAGGGCAACTGGAAAATCAGGATCACCTTCGACGGCAACGCCGACTACAAAGGCTGCAGCAAGGAAATGAATGTGACGTTCCTCGACCGCGATGCTGCTCCGTTCCACCTCAAGGGCGGCGTGACCGAGGTCGGCATCGTCTACAACGCAGACCAGAGCATCAACTATGCCGCGACCGAGCAGGCGCTGCGTGAGGCGCTCATCGAGAGCACCGACCCGAACTACCCGGTCGATCTGGTGAAGGTGCAATATAATATTTACGGCACCTCCATTACGGATGATTGGATCGCCAACTATAAGGACCTCAGTTACAAGGTGCTCGACAGCGATCTGTTGGATGGGATCAAGGCCGGAAAGTTTGGCCTCGGCGATCAGCTCCTGCGCCTGTCCTGGCGCGGCAACGCGGACTATAAGCCGTTCGATGAGACGCGCGTTCGGGTCAAGATGGTCGATAACCGTCAGCCGACCGAGGTCGTCCTCAAGCCGAGCATCTCGCTCGTTTACAATAAGGACGTCTCCGTCGTCGCGGGACAGATTTTCGAATATGTCATCAACTGGGATGACTCCACGCTGCCCGAAAAGGACACGCTGAGCGCGGACGACTTCACGTTCGAGTACGAAGCGGAAGTCATGATCACGGATAAGGACGGCCTGGTCGTCGGCACCGGCGAGAAGCGCTGGGCACCGATCGCGGGCGAAAAAGTCCTGACAAGCTACACGTTCTGTGAGCAGATCGGCGCGGGCGAGCAGAAGATCCGTGTGACCTACAAGGGCAACGCGGACTACCGTCCCAGCAATGGTGCTGAGCTTCCGAAGGACTGCTATCTGACGATCAAGAAAGCGCCTGTCACCGTCAAGGTGCACTCGACGAGCATCTATGCCGATGAGGAGCTCAGCAAGGACTTCATCACCACCGATCCGGTCGATAATTTCGATATCTTCACGGTCTTTGGCGGCGTGACCAACAACGTGACCGGCAGCGTGTTCGTGCAGCTGCCCGAGCGTTTGACAAAGGGAACGATCATCAAGCTCATTGACAAAACGCTCGAAGGCCTTGGCCAGAAGACGCTCACGCAGATGATGCAGGAGGGCATGACGGTCGGCGAGCTGCGCAAGCTCTTTAACGATATTGTCACCAATGCTGATAATCTGCCGCAGTCTGTGAAGGAGCTGCTTGCGAAGGCCGGCATCGATATTGACACCCTCGTCAAGCTCAACGAGGCGCTCAACAAGTTCCCCAATCTGCTCGACGATGTCCGCGTGGCCTTCGGCACGCCGGATCAGGCGGGCATCTACACTGTGTGTGCAGTCACGAACAATAAGAACTATCACACCGGCTTTGCGATGGGCAGCCTTGTTGTGAAGGCACACGTATCCGATGTGCGCCTGACGTGGAATGCGCCCATCAACGGGAAGCTGACCGTGGAAGAGGCAGCTGCGTTCGATTTCGGCGCGACGCTGCGCTATAATGAGAAGCCGGTCGCGGACCAGTCCTCTGTGAAATGCCTGTACACTGGCATCACGAGCAACTGGCAGCCTTACCCCAGCACCACGACCCCGCCGACCGAGCCCGGCCGCTATGTCATGACGGCTGTGACTGTGGGCGGCAACTATCAGGCGGCGCCCATCACGCGTTCGTTCCAGATCACGAAATAATTCCTCCGTTTGTCTCCCGGGTGATGCTGCCCGGGAGACATTTTTGCGCCCGGAAAACAGGCCGAAACGGAAAAATGAAAATCACCGAAAATTTTTTCAAAAATTACTTGACACCGGTCGATTCGTCTGGTATATTAAACGAGCGCTGAGGCGACGAGGCCGAGTAGTTCAGTCGGTTAGAACGCTAGCCTGTCACGCTAGAGGTCGAGGGTTCAAGTCCCTTCTCGGTCGCCACCCGCGGAGCGAAAGCTCCGCGGGATTTGTATGCTGCTATAGCTCAGCCGGTAGAGCGCATCCTTGGTAAGGATGAGGTCCCCGGTCCGAATCCGGGTAGCAGCTCCAGATAAAATCCTGTAATCGCAATGGTTACAGGATTTTTTCTTTTTCCGATCCTTTTGTGCGCCGAATGAAACCGCAGCGCCGGACGGGGCAGGCCCGTCCGGCGCTTTTTGTCATTCCGTTTTCTCCAGATAGGCCAGCGCCTGCAGGTAAGTGTCTCTTTTTGCGGGCGCAGCGCCATCGGTCCGCCGCGTGTCGAGGTTGTGCCGCAGGTCGGCGCACTTGACCTTGCGCGCGATCGGATTTTTCGCCAGCGCCTGCACGTAGTCCATATAGGGCACGCCCTCGGCGTGCGTCAGCAGCCGGAGCGCATCGAGCACGGATGCGGGAAATCCGGCGCGCTACATATGCCCAGCCTCCGCATGATGAATATCGGCGGTGTGCGCCGCAATATCTATTGTAGCAGGTGCGTGAACGCTGCGCAACGGCGCTTTTGCAGCATACAGCAAGACCCCGCCGGACGGCGGGGTCTTACAATTGCGAGTGAGCCTATAAGCCGGGTTCTGTAATCGACAGCCATCTATCTAGACGCACCGTTGCCGATGCGTTCCAGCCACCTCCATGGGACGGCCGGGCAGGCCATATGTCCCTCCGCGGTGTTGCTCCGGATAGAGTTTACAGCGCCGCACTGTCTCCAGCCGGCGAGTGAGCTCTTACCTCACTTTTCCACCCTTACCCGATCGCTCGGGCGGTATCTTTCTGTTGCACTTGTCCGAGGGTCGCCCCTGGCGGGTGTTACCCGTTATCCTTGCCCTGCGGAGCCCGGACTTTCCTCACGCACAGCCTTTCGGCTCGTGCCCGCGGCTGTCCGGCTCACTCGCCCGACTATTTTACACATCCTGCCGCAGTACGTCAAGCGCTGCGGCGATTTATTTTCTTGTAATCGCGTCAAATGGGCGGTATAATCGCTTTGTATGATTCTTTATTTTTCAAAAGGAGTGTCTGCATGACCTTTTCGGATTATATTGACTACCTGCGCGGCAAGCGCATCGGCGTCATCGGTTTCGGCGTGAGCAATCAGCCGCTCGTGCGTGTGCTGCTGCGCAATGGCTGTGACGTGACCGTGTGCGACCGGCGTGAGCGCGCGCAGCTCGGTGCGGCCGGGGATGAGGCCGCGGCGCAGGGCGCGAGATTCGCCCTTGGCGCGGACTATCTCGAGCATCTGGACTTTGATGTGATCTTCCGCACTCCGGGCGTGCTGCCCATTGTGCCGCAGCTGCGCAAGGCTGCGCAGAACGGCGCGATCCTCACCTCCGAGATGGAGGCGTTCTGCAATCTCTGCCCCTGCCGCATCCTTGCCATCACCGGCAGCGACGGCAAGACCACGACCTCGACCATCACGGCGGAGCTTCTGCGTGCGCAGGGATACACCGTGCACCTCGGCGGCAACATCGGCACACCGCTGTTTGACCGCATCGCGGACATCCGGCCGGACGATTTTGCCGTGCTCGAGCTCAGCAGCTTCCAGCTGCACAGTATGCACTGCGCCCCCGATGTGGCCATCATCACAAACATTTCGCCCAACCATCTGGATGTGCATCCGGATCTGGAGGACTATGTGTCGGCCAAGTGCAGCATTTACCGTGGCCAGCGGCCGGACGGCTGCCTGGTGCTCAACGCCAGGGATGCGCACACGCCGCGCTTTGCGGCCGAAGCGCCGGGCAGCGTGCGCTATTTCAGCAGCATCGGTCCGGTGGAAAACGGCGTCTACTGCTCGGACGGCGTCATTTATCGCGCCCACGGCGGCAAGGCGGAGAAGCTGATCGACGTTTCGGATATCCGCATTCCCGGCGCGCACAACGTGGAAAACTATATGGCTGCTTTCGCTGCGACCGACGGCTTGGTCGGTCAGGCGGCGTGCGTGCAGGTCGCGCGCAGCTTTGCGGGTGTTCCGCACCGCATGGAGCGCATCCGTGAGCTCAACGGCATCACGTTTATCAACGACTCCATTGCCTCGAGTCCCACACGAACGATCGCGGGGCTGCACGCGCTGCCGAAGCCGCCGGTCATCATTCTCGGCGGGCATGATAAGCACATCCCGTTTGACGAGCTGGGCGACGAGGTCTGCCTGCACGCGAAGGCGGTGGTTGTCGTCGGTGAGACGGCGCAGCGCATCGCGGCGGCCATCCGCGGCTCAAAATTCTATGACCCGGGAAAGCTGCCGCTCGTTGAAGCGCCGGATTTTCGTGCGGCGGTCGAGACGGCGTATCGTCTCGCGCAGCCGGGCGATACCGTGACGCTCTCGCCGGCGTGCTCGTCGTTTGATTTGTTCAAAAACTTTGCCGAGCGCGGCGATACCTTCCGCGCCATCGTGGAAGACCTGCAATAAATGCATGGATCGCACCCCGTCTGCATAGCATGGCAGGGGGGAGTGCTATGATCCGTGTGACTCGCCGCTGGCGTCCGGCTGTTCATCGTCCGCCGCGCTTCAGGCGCAGTGTGGCGGCGCTGCTGCTGGCTCTGGCTGTGCTTGGCAGCGCCGCGTATGTGACCGTGACGGTGCTGCAGCTCATCACGCAGCTTGCCGTAAACGCTGCCTGCGATCTCATGCAGCTGAAGATCAACACCGCCGTCCGTGCGTCTATGGCGCAGGCGCGCGGCGAATACTATACCTACCGCACAGACGCGGACGGGACGATCACGGCTGTGAGCATCGACGCCGAGCGCGTGGGGCAGGTGGCCTCGCTCGTGCTCGAGCATATGATGGACGGCGACGACGGGCAGATCGAGCTGGACATCCCGCTTGAGACGCTCATCGGTGTGAATTTCCTGCCCGGCCTCAAGCTGCCGCTGCCGGTGCGCATCCTTGTGCTGACGACGTCGGACGTGCGCTACCGCAACGAGCTCGTGTCGGCTGCGATCAATCAGAGCAAATACCAGCTATACCTTGATATCAACATGGATCTGGACATTCTGGTGCCGTGGGCGCACCAGACGGAGACGGTGGGCACGCAGGTGCTGCTGGCCGAGACGGTCATCGTCGGCAAAGTGCCCCGGACGTATGTGGAAGTGGAGTAACGACTATGGACGTACATGAAGAAATTCTGGCGCTGCGCCGCCGGCTGGAGCGCGCAAACTTTCTCTACTATGTGAAGGATGCGCCCGAGATCAGCGACTTTGAATATGACGCGCTCCTGCGCAGACTGGAGGAGCTCGAGGAGGCGCACCCGGAGTACGCCTCGCCCGATTCGCCGACGCAGCACGTCGGCGGCTACGCGCTCAACACCTTTGCGCAGGTACACCATCAGGTGCCGCTCGAGAGCCTGCAGGACGTGTTCTCGTTCGACGAGCTGCGCGCGTTCGGTACGCGCATGGACACCGCGCTCACGCAGACGCATGATTATTCGGTTGAGCCGAAGATCGACGGTCTGTCCATGTCGCTCGAGTATGAAAACGGTGTGTTCGTGCGCGGCGCGACGCGCGGCGACGGTGTCACCGGCGAGGACGTGACGGAAAATCTGCGCACGCTGCGAAACCTGCCGCTGACGCTTGAAAATGCGCCCGCAAGGCTCATTGTGCGCGGCGAGGTCTATATGTCGCACGCAGTGTTTGCGCAGCTCAACGCCGAGCGCGAACTGCTCGAGCAGCCGCTGCTGGCAAACCCGCGCAACGCTGCGGCGGGCTCCGTGCGCCAGCAGGACCCGAAGGTCGCGGCGGCGCGCAAGCTCGACATCATCATCTTCAACCTCCAGTATGACAGCGACCGCACGTTTGCCACCCATACGCAGACGCTCGACTATCTGGCGTCGCTGGGTTTCCCGGTCGTGCCGTACCGACGCTGTGAAACACTCGATGCCTGCTGCGCGCGCATCGACTGGATCGGCGACAACCGCGAGACGTTCCCGTTTGACATCGACGGTGCGGTCATCAAGATCAACGACCTTGCGCAGCGGCAGTATCTCGGCAGCACGGCGAAATTCCCGCGCTGGGCGGTGGCGTATAAGTATCCACCGGAGAAAAAGGAGAGCCGCGTGCGCGACATCGTCGTGCAGGTCGGGCGCACGGGCGTGCTCACACCGAAGGCGGTCATCGACCCGGTGCGTCTGGCGGGGACGACCGTCACAAACGCCACGCTGCACAATCAGGATTTCATCGACAACCTCGACCTGCGCATCGGCGACACGGTGCTCGTGCAGAAGGCGGGGGAGATCATCCCCGAGATCCTCTCCGTCGTGCGCGAAAAGCGCCCCGAGGGCACGGTTCCGTTTCACATGCCGGACACCTGCCCTGAGTGCGGCGCACCGGTCGTGCGCGATCCGGACGGTGCCGCCCTGCGCTGCACGGGTGCAGAGTGCCCGGCGCAGCGGCTGCGCAATATTGCGCACTTCGCCTCGCGTGAGGCGATGGATATCGACGGGCTCGGCATCTCGCTGTGCCAGTCGCTGATCGACTCTGGGCTCGTGCGCTCGCCGGCGGAGCTGTATTCCCTCGAGCCGCAGGCGGTCGCGGCGCTGGATCATATGGGCAAAAAATCGGCCGAAAACCTCATCGCAGCCATTGAAAAGAGTAAGGATGCGGGCATGGCGCGCCTGCTGTGCGCGTTCGGCATCCGGCAGGTGGGGCAGAAGGCGGCCAAGGTGCTGGCGATGCACTTCGGCACGCTCGACAAGCTCATGGCGGCGACGGAGGACGAGCTCATGGCCATTCCCGACGTCGGACCGACGACGGCGGCGTATCTGCGTGCGTGGTTTGAAAATCCCCAGTCGCAGCACCAGATCCGTCTGCTGCGCGCGGCCGGTGTCAGCTTCGAGTCCAGGGAGCAGATCGTCGACCACCGCTTTGCGGGCAAGACGTTCGTGCTCACCGGCGCGCTCGAGCACTTCAGCCGCGATGAGGCCGGTGCCATCATCGAACGCTTCGGCGGCAAAACCAGCTCATCCGTGTCGAAAAAGACGTCCTATCTGCTGGCCGGGGAGAATACCGGCTCAAAGTATCAGAAGGCGCTCACACTCGGCACGCCCATCATTACGGAAGCAGAATTTCTGGACATGATCCAGGAGTAACGAAAGAAACGGAGTGGAAATCATGCGAGATTACGCAAAAGAATTTGAAAACCGCGTCGCCTTTATCCGCGACCTGCTCAAGAGCAGCGGCGCCAAGGGCGTCATCTACGGCAACAGCGGCGGCAAGGACAGTGCGCTCGTCGGCATCCTCTGCAAGGCGGCGTGCGACAACACGGTCGGCATCATGATGCCGTGCGCCTCCAAGCGCAACTTCGGCGAGGATATGAGCGACGGTCTGGCTGTGGCCGAGCAGTTCAACATCGAGACACGCACGGTCGACCTCACGGCGGAAAAGGAGCTCGTCATGCAGACGCTCTCCGCCGTCACGACGCTCAACCAGATGGCAACGTCCAATATTGCGCCGCGCCTGCGCATGCTCACGCTCTACACGATCGGCGCGGCGGAGGGACGCCTCGTCGCCGGGACGGGCAACCGCAGCGAGGCGTACATGGGCTACTTCACGAAGTGGGGCGACGGTGCGTATGACTTTAACCCCATTGCTGACCTGACCGTGACGGAGGTCTATGAATTCCTGACGTGGCTGCACGCGCCGGAAAACATCATCCGCAAGGCGCCGTCAGCCGGCCTTTTCGAGGGACAGACGGACGAGCAGGAGATGGGCGTGACCTATGCCGCCATTGACAAGTACATCCTCACCGGCGAGGCCAACGAGCACGACAAAGCCATCATCGACCGCTACCATAGCCGCAGCGAGCACAAGCGCCGCCCGGCCGCGACCTACCACGCCGAATGATACAGTATTTTGACACCCACGCGCATTACGACAGCGGAAAGTTCAATGCCGACCGTGACGAGGTGCTGCGCGCTGTACATGACAGCGGCGTCGCGCTCGTTGTCGACCCCGGCGACAGCGGCGTCACGTCGGAGCGTGCCGTTGCGCTGGCACAGGCGCACGATTTCGTCTATGCCGCCGTCGGCTGGCATCCGGAGGAGGCCGACAGCTGGACGGACAGCAGCCTCGCACATATCCGCGCGCTGGCAGCGCAGCCGAAGGTCTGCGCTATCGGCGAGATCGGGCTGGATTATTACTGGGACGCATCCACAAAGGCAAAGCAGGAACGGATGTTCCGCGCGCAGCTGGAGCTTGCGCTCGAGCTGGATCTGCCGGTCATCGTGCATGACCGCGAGGCGCACGGTGACAGCCTGCGCATCGTGTGCGACTATCCGCAGCTGCGCGGTGTGTTCCACTGCTATTCCGGCAGCGTGGAGATGGCGCGCGAACTGCTGCGCCGCGGCTGGTATCTCGGCTTTGACGGGCCAATCACATACAAAAATGCTGCCAAAGCGCCCGAGGTGATCGCCGCCTGCCCGGCGGAGCGCATCCTGTTGGAAACGGATTCCCCCTATCTTGCGCCCGTGCCGAATCGCGGTGAGCGCAATGATTCACGTAACCTGCCGTTCATCGCCGCGCGCGTCGCGCAGATCAAGGGCATGACCACAGACCAAGTCGCGGAGGTAACACTGCAAAATGGAAAGAAACTCTTTGATCTCTGAGCGCTATCTGCTGCGCGGTGCGCCGAACGCGCGCGACCTCGGCGGCCTGCCGACGATGGACGGGCACAAGGTGCGCACAGGGCTGCTGCTGCGCAGCGGCGAGCTTGCGGGCATTACGGACGCCGATGCGCACACGCTCAGCCAATACCCGTTGCGTACGGTCATCGACTTTCGCACCGATCTGGAGCGGGAGCAGAAGCCCGACCGCGTCCTTGCGGGCGTGCGCTATATCCACTGCCCGATCGTGCAGCAGGCGGCGGCCGGCCTGACGCGTGAGGAGCAGGCGGATCCCTATGGTGCCGTCGTTGCGCATGCAAAAACGATGGCGGGCAAGGAGCGCGTGTTCATGTGCGAGCTGTACCGCGGCCTTGTCACGCGGGAATTCTCTGTCGACCACTACCGGCAGTTTTTTGCGCTCCTGCTTGCGCAGACGGACGGCGCGCTGCTCTATCACTGTACGGCCGGAAAGGATCGCGTCGGTGTCGGCACGATGCTGCTGCTGACGGCGCTGGGCGTGGATTGGCCGGTCATCGTGGAAAACTATCTGATCACGAATGAGCGTATGGCTGCCTCGACCGACTGTCTGCTGACGGCGGTCAAGGACTATGACCTCACGGAGGCAGAGCGGGATGTCATCCGCACATTCGACTGCGCGGACGCGGAGTTTCTGACAGCCGCGCGCGACGCGGCCGAAGCGCGTTATGGCAGCGTGGACGCCTTCCTGTCGCAGGCGCTCGGCGTCGGTGAGGCTGAGCGGGAGATACTGCGCGCACGCTGGCTGACCGAGTGATAAAAGTAATCACAGAAAAAGCGGCGTGCCGCCCACATCGGGCGG
>OHAY01003046.1_pt1 | contig 12160 bp, 15 predicted proteins | sample 1577191 | NCBI WGS metagenome assembly OHAY01 (sample SAMEA3541504, study PRJEB24748) | human gut metagenome | biome: human gut; feature: human-associated habitat; material: faeces | place: China | collected 2012 | reverse complement strand
TGTGCTACTTGTGTCTGCGCACCAATTATAGGTGCTTGATTGCTTACAAAACTGTTCATTTTGTTTTCTCCTTTTTTTTGAATTTTTAGATTTCTCTATGTATCGTATTAAATCACATTATTGTTATATAATCTATTTGCGTTTTCTCCAAAGTATTTGCGTGTTTTCCTTGATAGGCCAAGTCGAAAATTCATAAAACACATACGCATATGATACTTTTTTGACAGGCATATTCAATTTATTATAATGCATAGCTTTGTGCATATTTACCATATACCCCAAAAAACCTTTTTAAAAAGGATGTATTTTCCTTTGATATTTATGCTGATAAACTATACAATGCTTTGATTAATTACTATTGACGTAATCTGATATGTAAATTAAATGTTGTTTTAGACATGGTAATCTATCGGGTTATTTTATTCTATAAATTGCTGGGGATGTCTGCGCAATGATCTGCTATGGTATCGGTGCATCGGACACACTCGCTCAATCTCCCCTATAAACTATTTTATTTTTCAAACTGCTAATTTTTTATTGTTTTCAAGCCGATTTTTTCTAAAAAATAAAAAATTTGAAAAAATCTTGATATACTTTTCTCAAATTTTCAATATTTTTATTTCTATCATTTTTTCATATTTTCAATATTTTTAATTGTCACATCCATTGATATAAAAATTTCCAATGCATACACCCTGTCAACCAGTCTTAAAAATGCATACTTATTTTTTAAGGAAATTGATAATGCTGGACAAAAAGAAAAGACACCACATTTTCTGTGATGCCTTGCTGTTATCGGATATTGTTTAGCTGTGAAGTGCCTTGCGTAAACGTTTCCTATATGCCTGTTCTATTTCATCATAAAACTCTACATCCGCCCTCCAGTCTCCATCCATTGGCAGCTCTGCCATTAATACTGTTCTAGGATGTCCATCTGGATAAACCATATTTACACCCATTATATTACGCTCACGTATACTCTTAAATTTTATCTGCATAGCTCATGCCCTCCATTGTAATTGTTATCAGTGTAATGTCTTTTCCCAGCGTTCCTCATATGCCGCCAGCACCTTATCGTAACACTCCATGTCTGCTCTCCAATCGCCATTGTCTGGTAACAGCATTGTAATGACCTCTTTTTCCTTAGCTGTTGGAATCGACATTAAGATGACCACTTTGTTTTTTTCCTTATGTCCTCTTAGTCTTATCTGCATAACTCATGCCCTCCTGCACTTTAATTTCTTTTATTTTATTTCATATCTATGTATTGTGCGAGGTGTAGCACACTGTAAGGAGTTTTTACTTTGCAGATAATATAAAATGCAGTCCATCTGCTAAGACTGCATTTATTATTACTACTTTGTTTTAACTTTTTCTGTTGCTGGCAGCAGGGGTGCAAACCTGTCTGAAAAATCTGCCGATGATGTTAAGTGCGTATAAACTCCATCCCAGCTCTCATATCCAGCCTGTTCAAGTGCTGTTGTAAGTTCCCTGTCTGGTATGTGATACTCTGACACCTCGCCTGTCTGCTCGTTCACTGTCTGACCTTTTACTCCCAGATGATTTCTCGTTTCATACAGTATCTTTCTATCAGTACTTGCAACACGCTCAAAAGCCTCTGCAAATTCATCCTCTTGGTCAGCGTGCCATGAATCTATTACAATGTCACGCTCACAATTCTTTGAATATAAAAAACCTCTTTTGCCCTTTAATTCACCCGATGCTTCATTCATGTTATCTATTAAGTATTGTACAGTTGTCCTATAGCCCTCCATTGACTTAATCTCAGTAACATAAGTAAACCCATTCTTCCAAAGATTCTGTATTATATTATTACTTATGTCGTTTTGGAAGTTGCACATTACATGGTAGTGCCAGTTTCCATTTGTCTGCCTGTTAAATGTCGCAAGATACCTAAAATTATCATAATGCGAACATACCCTCTGGATAAATTTCTTAAACTCATAATGCGACTGTACCAGATCACTGCATATGCTGCTGTCAAGTTTTGTACTGTCATAAGTCAGTGTAATCATTACGACATTTGGAATATCAAAACTGTTATAACATATCTCACGTATTGCGTTCCTTCGGTTCTTCATACGATTATGATAATTAAACCCTGCATAATCACTTGGTATTGTAGGTTTTATCTTTTTCTGCTTATCGCTCTTTATCGGCTTTGTTGTATGTAACCTCATATTCTCATATGTAGTTACTCTTGTACGCTTTCTGCTGATTTTTATTTTATATCCATTTTCTATGTATTCTGCCCCACTCATATTTTACCTCCCATATATACCCAAAGTATAGCAGATAAACATAGTTGACGATATTGTTATTTTAAACATTTTTCATATTGAAATAAGGGATTTGATTGTGTCATATTTTTTTCTTGAAATGCATTTTTGAAATTTTCAATATTTTTGAAATGAGTGAGATATGACTTGATTCTTAAATAATACGTTTTAGAAGATTAAACCATGAGGACATATAAATTATCTTGGGCACCAATGGTTATGACTGATGATGATGTACCTTGCTGGGTGACACTGCCTATTGATTTAAAGTCTCTCTTGCTATTCAATGAATGCGATTTTGATGATGCCTTCCAGCCTTCGAGTACATAGCCTGATTCATTATCTACACTGATATAATTCGTGGTTTTTGAGCGACTAAACTTATGCTTATCTTTCTCTGCCTCCGCTATCGTGCCATCTGGATTTAATACCTCTGTATAATATAACTTCTTTATCGTACACTTTCCATCTTTTGGTGGGTCTGGGTTCTCTGTGTTGCCTGGGGTTGAACCACCATATGTATGAATGGGAGGGAGGGAGAAACCTGTAATGTCGATGGAGGCTATTGCTACACCATCCACTACTATCTCTGATGAACTACCTATACGATGTACTGTACTACTTACTGCTGGATAAACCACCTTTGAACCACCTGTACTCGTACCATTAAATGTTGGTAACTCTAAATCATGCTCTAAGCATAGACTATATGGTAGCTGAGTGTTGTAGAACTTATAGGTGTATTCTCCTCCACCTGCTCCACCTACTCTATTTGATTCTCCTAATAATTGATGTGCTGTTCCAAAATGTGCCCTTGGATACCAACCGTTATTATTTATTGCTCCATCTGGCATTGGGTCGCCTGCATGCCATGTCATGCCTGTTGCATCCACTGTATCATTCGCAAATGTATTGTTTGAATACATATAATTGATTGATACTGGTTCTACTATTGCATGCCATTTTGTATCTGGTTTGGCTAATGCCTTAATTGCTTCTGAACCTCCAGCCTTTAACACGTACATTGCCCAATATGGACATGGCATTGATACAGTGCCTATAGTTATCTTATGATTAGGTACATTCTGCATTAAGTATGCCATGGACTGTGAACCTGTGGCTTGCCATCCACCAGTATATGTTACTGGGGTGACTCCATATGCATAATCGTATGTACGATTATTTCCTAATGTTACTGATGTTTTAGGATTAAGATGTGGGCATCCTTTTATTCCTTTTGTTCCACCTAAACCAGTAGTTTTGTAATCACCATACTTAATCGTGCCTGCTTCCTCCAGGATGATTGCTTTACACTGTGTTTCGCCTTTTTCATCTACTACATATAACATGATTCCACTTCGCTCACCAGATGCAGCCCAATATAGGTAGCTGGCTTGTTCGTTTGATGACTCGTCGGTTTCATTACTACTGTATGAACTAAGGTTCATCACCTGACCTATGCTCACATCATCATCCGCATATGCTTGGAGTGGGTTAAACATGAATATTGCTATGAAAAATATAGACACTACTATTGCTTTTATTATGTTTTGCTTGATTAAAATATGCTTTTCCATGTTGCTCCTACCTTTCTTAAAAATTGTAAATTTTTAATTTATATTTTTAGTAAGGTAGAAAAAAATGCACTCCATCTGAAAATGAAGTGCATTGATTGTTATTGTTCATTTTTTTCATTAAAAGAAGATGTAAATACTGTTATTTTGATTGCTGTTGTAACTGACTGTTGATGTAGTTTGCTTCATAGTCTTGTTGTGTATACTTTTGTTTACTCGGCTCTGTATTTGTTGGTTTGCTATGTACTGTATCCATTGATTTTACTGTACCTTCTATGTATGATATTTCATCATCTGTGAAGTTGTACTTTTTATAAAGCTTTTTATCTATGTCTGCTATAGACTGTGACCAGTCGATGTCTGATGTGAATGTGAAGTTTTGGAGATGTTCTCACATAAAAATTTTTTTATACATCCTAACTTTGTTTTTAATCCATTAAGCAATGTCTTAAAGAAAAACATAAAAAAGGCATATCAGATAAACTAATATCCAATATGCCCAAAATAAATTTTACTTATATTTTTTTATTGTTCTATTACCTTATATTACTTTTCCTGTAACTCACAATATTTTTCCAACAAGAAAAAAATATTAGCAACTAATGGTGTCGATAATGAGTTAAGCTGATTTGCAAAAAACAGTGATCTTGTTATTGTATCAAGAAAAGAAACATTATGAAAAGTTTTTGGCAATTCATAACTCTTATCTTGTTCCTCTCCATGTAAAATTATAAATCCTTTAAACAATTCCCATGTACTCATAAACGCTAATTGCTCATTTATTCTTGATGCATTAGATAGTTCAAATCCATCGTCAGAACTTAATTTGCTACTTAATAATCGTACTTTTATAATTGCAACTAACATACACGCACACACTTTATGTCTATCAAGTAACTTCTTTTCAGGATTACTTTCCTTACCATACAAAATTCTTAGCATAGTCTTTTGGTTTAAATATTCTTCATATAAAGAAGATGGATTGTCACAAAACTCAAACTCTTGATATTCATTTGCGAAACGTGTTCCAAGAATTTTTACCACATGATCGTAAAATTCAATAAATTCTATCTTAGTCATAAATCTGTACCCTTGTATCATTTGGTAAATTTATTTTCCTTACCGCTTGACCAAATTCAAAATCACTATTTCCATCATTGCCTATTCCCTCTAATCGCAATGTTTCTATACGCATTATTTCTTGTTTGTAAAAATTGCGAAGTGATAAATTTTTCTCACATTCTACTACTTTTCTTTTTTTTACATCTTTGCTAAAAAAAACATACGAAATGCCTAATATCGCACATACAACCAATGTAACAACTAAAATCTCCATTTTTTCTTCCTCCAAAATTATTTCAATTCAATTATTCGTTTTATGTATAGAATGCTCAAAATCAAAGATAATACACCTATACAACCAAACATAATTTTAACATAAACACCATATATAATGCTACTCTCATTTATATTTATACCATAATTTTGTATCGTATATAAAATGCATCCAGCCAAAACAATCAAAACAGTTGCCACCAATGACATATATTTTATCCCTTTCGTTTTATCTGTATCTATAGTACCAATAAATATCGTCAAAAAAGTAATTGACAAGGGGATATATGAAACTCTTACGCCATCCGCAAATAAACCGACAAAATGTTGAATTGACAAAAGTGCCATTGAAGCCATTGACAATACCGCTTTAATCTTATCTATACCGATTTTTTTTTCTTCCATAACAATTCATTTGTACCTTCACCTTTTCCTTTATTCTGACAAAAAATTGCCTTGCATTACACAAGACAACCTAATCACAATGCATCCACAGGACTTACGGATGTCACAATGCATCCGCCTGTTTCTTAGACCATCTCACTTAACAGCGCATATAATTATATCATCTTAGTGTATACTATGCAAGCATTTCTTCTATGTTTCCTACATAGCTTGTCCTTATTGTAACATATTTTTCAACATTTTCCAGCATTTTCTTTAAATTTCAACAGTTTTTTCGTTTTAAAATGCACTATATTGTAGATAGCACTAAAGTCAACCACATTATTCTGTTATTTAGTCAATGTAAATCATATCACCAGCTATGCCTACAATCTCCACTTTCCACTCTACCACGCATAACCCGATATCCCTTATGCTCCTCAAATTCCCATACGTACTATAAGGTCGTACCTCATATTTAATTAATGTATTAAATAGCTTGTCTGGTATCTTATATCTATATCTCAATGCTATAATTTCTTTTAATGTCTACAGGGAAAGCCATATGACTTTCCCTGTGGTAATACTATGCCCGAACTGGTACATTAGTGTTTACTTTATTTCGATGACTGTCTCACCTGTATTCTCATCTGTATAAACGTTTGCGCCTTGTTCTTTAGCTGCCTCAATTCCTTCTTTGACTAAAACTTCTTTGTACTCTTCCATCGTTCCATTGAATTTATTTCCATCCGGAAGTGTATCGCCTACATGGAAGACTTTACCATAATCCGGGTCACCCTCTTTCATATAAACTGCATAGGATGGTTGATCTCCTGCACCCTTTCCATTTATATAAATCCATGACCAACCTGACATGCCATCAGCACCTTGAGATGCAGCATATTGTCCATATTGATGGACTGCATCCCATGCGCCATTGATGTCTGCCCATTTTGAATTTCTTATCTCTTCCTCTTCTTTGTTACCTACACTACTATCACTACTATCACTACCAGCTTCACTACTGTCGGAACTTTCATCACTACTGTTGTTTGCTATTGTTGATGGGTCAATGTAATCACTGTAGAGTTGGTAGGTGTTGTAGGCATTGGTTGCCATTGTTGTAAACAACTCAAGCGCATCTGCTTTTGTAAGTGCTGAGTCCCAATCACTTAATGTATCCTCTGTTAAATATCCATTCGCTATTGCTACTTTAAAGGTGTTGTACAGGTCTGTTGGAACTCCTTTGTCTGCATCATTGATTGCTTTCTGATACTTGATGTCTCCTGCATCCTTTACTGTCGTAATTGATACGCTCGATGTGTCTGAATAATTATCTACATATCCATTCGCCTCTATCTCTGCTAAATAATTAGCTCTAAGATAATTAGTTACTAAGGCTATGTATTCACCCTTTGTCATGGTGCTGCTGAATGACTTCTCATTTAAACCATTTGAAGTGTTGATGTAGCTGTATTCATCCATTGGTGCCGCGAAGTTTGTATATGTTGTTTTGCCTACCTTATCCGTGAAATCTTTATTCTCTTCTGGTGCCTGTGCTTCATTTACCTGTGTTGTTGCCCTCATTACAAGTGCCATTGCCTGTGCTCTGCTGATTGTTGAATCACCATCAAATTTTCCATCCTCTTGGTCTGGAAGTAACTCAAAGTATGAATTAATGACTGCGTAAGGTGCTTCTGGACTGTCTTTTTCTACATCTGTATAAGAATCTCCTACAAGCTCTCCTATTTCCCCCATGTATCCCTCTGATAAAAGATACTGCGATATTGCTGAGTTCTGTGTTGCCATAAGATATGTTACATTTTGCTCTGCTGTCTGCGTTGCTGGATTGTAGTACAATGTACCCTCTTTGTTTCCTGTCTTGCCAGTTATGTTGAAATACTTTTCAAATGCTGAACGCAGTTCTGCATGTGTCTCAAGTGATGATAATTGAAGCCATGGCAACAACTCCACTTTTGACTCCTCCCCACTATCATAGTTTGGGACTGCATACTCTATCTCAATCTCCGAGGCTTGCTGACTCATATTCTTTGCTTCCTTTTTAGAGCACGCTGACACTCCAAACAACATACTGCTTATCAGTATAAGTGTTAATGTTGGAATGACTATCTTTTTGACTTTCATGTATTTACCACTCATTTTGGTGTTCCTCCTTTAAACTATAATGCTTTGATAATGCGTGAGGGCATCTTGCGATGCCCTCAAACTTAAAATTTTTCAAAAAATTATTTTTATTTCTTTTTATTGAAATGCTATTTACAATGACTGAAAATTTTCTATAATGCTGTCCCTATCTGTATCATCTGCAATAATAAACCAAATATCATTAATGCCTCTTGCGGATGTTCTTTTATCCATTGAAATATTGCTTTAGTCGTACTCTGCTCCATCATCTCTCTTACTGCTTTAGCTACTTTTTCGTCAGAGCTATCTTTCAGTTCATCCAATTTCTTAAATATCTTCTCACCTTTTTTCGTAATAGAATATATATGTTCCTCCCCACTATCGCGAATAATTCCATTATCAATCCAAAATGCTACACAATTATCATAGTCCTCTCTTGAAATTCCTGCACTCTCGACAGCTTCAAATGCATCATACTTTTCATTAAATGTTGCATTTTCATAACCCTCGTCCCTAAAATCATTTAGTAGTTTCATCAATAAGAAAACTGATATTTGCTGTTCTGTTAATGTAATTTTTTTGCTCATAGACGTTTCTCCTTCGGTTTTGAAAATATTATATCGTCTTTAAGCAAACTTTTCAATGCTTTTAGCATATTTTTAGTGTCCTAGAGTCATTCTATACTTTGTAGAATAAGTACACATTAACATTGGAGGTATGCCAGCTATGATAAAAGGTCTTGGTGATAAACTACAACAACTTAGATTACAATTAAAACTGTCTCAAAAGGAAGTTGCTGTAGCTATCAATACTTCACCATCTATTATCTCAAATTATGAAAGTGGTGAACGTACCCCTAGTGTTGAGAACCTTATGGCTCTTGCCAATCTGTACCACTGCTCTACTGATTATCTGCTTGGCTTTTCTATGACCGATAATGATAATACTATTGATGTTTCTATGCTTTCACAATCACAGAAAGCTCTGTTACAACAATTCCTTAGTAGCCTCAATTAGCTGTTGTTTCGCTTATTTCTTTGAGTGCAGATTTTAATTCATTATGAATTATTCGTAATACTCTAAGATGTATTTCATCTGTATGCTCTTGCTCACAATCATTTTCTAATAATATGACCAAACTTAATATTGTTTGTAAGTGATCGGATATTTGTAGCGATTGATTGTTTGAGGTGTTTGTAATAGTAACCATGGTAGCTGTCCTCCTTTCTCTAAGTTGGAGGAGATACTAACGCTTGGGATATGGAAATTCAAGGTATTTTATAGCTAAAAATCGGTAGCGCGACACTTCCGATTTTTACTAAAAAATTTCAAACTCATATGCTACTAGCACATTTTACACATATGCACCCTATTCAAAAAGTGCCATGCAGACACCAATCGTTCTGGAGTCGGACTGAAATTTTTACCCCCGATGAAAAATCACTAATTGAGAATTAGTATTTTCAATTATTGCAGGAACTACTTTTGATGTATTCGGAATGCAATGAAAAAAATTCGTAATGCTAGTTGCGATCGGTAGATTAGGTAAAGTTTTGATGCTACAGTGATGATTTTTTACTGGCTTCATACTCCTTAATTCTTCGGTAAAAAGTATTAGCTTTTATGTTGAGTTCCAACATGGCTTGTCTGGCTGTAATTTCTTTTGACTTCCAACGTGCATAAACTGAATTAAACTGCTCATTGTCAATTTTGATAGGCTTTCTGCCTGTGTAGACTCCTTTTGACTTTGCTACTGCTATTCCTTCTGCCTGTCGCTTTGCTCTTTTTTCAAGTTCTGCCTGCGCTATCGTTGTATAAACCTCTATCAATATATTTGCTACCATCTCCATTAATAAATGATTATTCTTATCAAGCTCAACGAGTGTTGTCGGTATTTCCAAGATACGAACTATGATATTATGCTCTTTAAACCACATAAGTTCTTTCTTGATTAAATCTGCGTTTCTGCCTAGTCTGTCAAGCTCCTCTATTATCAGCTCAATGTTGTCACTTTCTGATTTCACCTTTGAAATATGTTCCAGTATGACTTTCATTTCTTGATAATATTCACGCTCAAAATTCTTACCTGTCTGCTTATCAATAAATAGGTTGTCATCTGGTATATCAGGTGCATATTTCTTTATCGCAATGATTTGCCTGTCAATATTCTGGTCTTTTGTAGATACTCTACAGTATGCATATTTTAGTGACATGTCTTACTTTCCTCCTTATAAAATGAAAAGGAAAGGCTTGATGCCTCTCCATTTTCTTAACATCTAATAATTAAAACTTAAATAAAATAAAAATTATATCTTATCTAATTTCACTGCTGATGAGGATGCCTAAACCAAATTGCCATGCTTGCCCTGTTCTGTTTCAATAAGGTATCTGATTTCTTTGAAATATTTCAAAATTGCAATTTATAGCCTATTGAAATACTTTTCACTATATTACCAACTATTTCATATGGGTATACCCTATTGAAACACAAAAATACCGGCTACCATTTCTGATAGTCGGTATCTTAATTATTGACTTCATATACACACGCCAAACCAATGCTCTTTTATTCTAATTTACTTTGTAATATTTAAAATACATGAAGAACGAATAAATTATTTTTTGATAGTTTGTTCATATATATGTAATTTTAGAAAAATTTAATTTTTACATATATTTACAAAATATGTAATGCCTAATATAATACAAGTATGTTAAATATACGTTAACCAAATATGCAACCAGTAAAGAGTACAAAATCTTGAGCCTCAAGTCGATTTGTACTCTTTTTTATTTTAAGAAAGGAAAGATGACTGCTATGCAAAAAAATGTAAGAACCAAATTACTAAATGACTACTCACAATTGGGATTTAAAGGGAAAAGTACATGTGTCAAATACAGATACGACTATAATGGTGTAACTGTCAACCTCTATTTTGATGCATTTGACCCTGATTCAAACACTTTAACAATGATATTAAGTACTGAAAAGCAATTTTATTTTACAACGCTAAATTCCATGAACACACGCATCCGCAAAGAATATTTACCAAAACTACCCTCTGTTTTTTTGAATAAAATTCTTGTGAATAATGAATTAGACGAATTTTATAAGCATATGGAAAATAAAATATTGGAAATTGTACCAGTTCCAGTATCTTATAAGAAGGATACAATCTTTATCAATACAACCAAATTTCAAAAAAGCGACATAGATTTACCTTTCTGGTGGTATCTTCGCAAAGTTCCCATGAGTGACGATACTCTCAACGCATTAAGTGAACGGGCAGATATTTCACGAGAAACTTTATTAGAAATACAAAAGCAAGGCTTTACATTAGTTCGCACAGATGACATTGAAAAACGTAGAAGTCTAACTCTAATCTTAGGCGAACATGGAATAACTTTATAATTTCTATTGGGGCATCCATAATGATGCCCCACGAAACATAATTTACTCATTTGTCGGTTCTGGTGCTTTTGGTTTTTCTAGTGGCGCTACCACTACTTTTCCATCCTGCATTTTTGCACCAGCACTAATGATATGCATATCGAGTAATGTTTTCACTTTTTCCTCTGTGAAACTGGTTCGCTCATAGCGTGAAGAAATTACATCATACATTGTATTAGCTTTATCCTTATGTGTTCCAATCATAATATAGAAGAGGTTTGCTAAACAATCATCCTCGACCATTGGAACTAATGTATTTGTATGAATCTTTTTCATCATATTTGTTGTGAAAAAGCCATCTGTATCAAATTCTAACTCTCCTGCTTCTGATAATTTCAAACCATAAACCTCATCTGTTGTAATCCCTTTTAAAGTGTCCTTAATCTGCTTTTCTGTTAACTCTACAACTTCTCCCTTTGGTAAGCTGTATGCTTCATAGCAGATTGGTCTTGCTCCTAAAAAGATTTCATTTGTTACTACTAATTTTCTACACATATCGTTTTCCTCCTGCGCTTTGCATTTTATTCTATTGTTTCGGGCTTTTCTTTTACTGCCCTCCTTACATTTAATACAATAACGCTGGGAAAGTGTGGTGTCAGTGGTGGGAATAGCCAAGGATTTATTTATGGAATATACGAAGTGACGGAAACTACTTACTGATTTGAAAAATGGCAGAATGTGTAACCACTCTGTCATTTCACATTTTTTTGCATAAAATTAGAGAGTCTGTAGCTACTGCAACAAACTCTCATTTCTATCCTTTTTATACATACTTAGGCACAAAAACGAAATAAGTAAATCATAGGTAAAAACTTAATTACAAAATGTTCAAAATCCCTATTTTACTACGTTTCAGCCATTTTATTATAGACTGCCGTGGCAAACAAATAAAATCTTGATTTTTCCCATATTTCCTGTATTTTCGGGCTTTTCAAGCCTTTTTACCTTTCTTCATTTTTCACTTATTCTGG
>OHAY01003044.1_pt1 | contig 12165 bp, 10 predicted proteins | sample 1577191 | NCBI WGS metagenome assembly OHAY01 (sample SAMEA3541504, study PRJEB24748) | human gut metagenome | biome: human gut; feature: human-associated habitat; material: faeces | place: China | collected 2012 | reverse complement strand
TTAGGACGCAAGATTTTCATTCTTGAAAGGGGGGTTCGATTCCCCCACGGGCTACTTGGAGAGAGTATATCAGAAAGATATATTCTCTCCTTTTTTTATTTCACTTTTTCACTTTTTTACACGCCTAAAATTCTCTACTCTCGATAATTATCAGTACTTTTGTTAGCTTAATAATTAGAAAGATTTTTACTGATTTAAAACGTAATAAGCTCATGAGTGAAGAAATTAAGAATACATCTTCAGACTATTCTGCGGACAGTATTCAGGTACTTGAAGGGTTAGAAGCTGTACGCAAAAGACCGGCGATGTATATTGGCGATATTAGCGAAAAAGGCCTTCACCATTTAGTGTACGAAGTGGTTGACAACTCAATTGATGAGGCTTTGGCCGGTTATTGTTCCAACGTCGATGTAATAATTAATGAAGACAATTCTATTGTTGTGACAGACAACGGGCGTGGTATTCCGGTCGATATTCATGAGAAAGAAGGAAAATCAGCACTGGAAGTTGTTTTGACCGTGCTCCATGCCGGAGGAAAATTCGATAAAGGAACGTATAAAGTTTCCGGCGGTCTGCATGGTGTGGGTGTTTCGTGTGTGAATGCCCTTTCAACCTATCTGAAAGCCGAAGTTCGCCGAAACGGTCATATCTATATGCAAGAATTCTCTTGCGGCAAACCGTTGCACGACGTGCAGATGGTGGGTGACGCCGACACAACCGGAACAACCATCACGTTCAAGCCGGATGGCAGCATTTTCACGGTTACTGAATACAAATATGATATTTTGGCTACACGTCTGCGCGAATTGGCCTTCCTGAATGCAGGTATTACCTTGCGTCTGACCGACAAGCGGGTGCAGAAAGAAGACGGCACATACAAATCAGAAACCTTCCATTCAAACGAAGGTCTGAAAGAATTTGTGCACTACATCGACCGCTCGAAGGAAAAACTGATTCCGGATGTGATCCATATCGTAACGGAAAAACAAGGTATTCCGGTGGAAGTAGCCATGACATACAATACATCGTACAATGAAAGTGTATTCTCGTATGTCAACGACATCAACACGATCGAAGGTGGTACGCATGTGGCAGGCTTCCGTCGTGGTTTGACTCGTACGCTGAAGAAATATGCCGAAGATTCCAAACTGTTGGAAAAGGCCAAAGTAGAAATCCAGGGTGATGACTTCCGTGAAGGTCTGACTGCCGTGATCTCTATTAAGGTGGCAGAACCGCAGTTTGAAGGACAGACCAAGACAAAGCTGGGTAACTCGGAAGTGACCGGTGCTGTTGATCAGGCTGTCGGCGAAGCTTTGGGTTATTATCTGGAAGAACATCCGAAAGAAGCGAAGACAATCGTCGAGAAAGTAGTTTTGGCAGCATCAGCCCGTCAGGCTGCCCGTAAGGCACGCGAACAAGTATTGCGTAAGTCGCCTCTGACCGGTGGTGGACTTCCCGGAAAGTTGGCCGACTGTCAGTCGAAAGATGCTTCTTTATGCGAGTTGTTCCTGGTCGAGGGTGATTCGGCAGGCGGAACAGCCAAGCAGGGACGAAACAGTAAGTTCCAGGCTATCCTTCCGTTGCGCGGAAAGATCCTGAATGTGGAAAAGGCAATGGACCACAAGGTATTCGAAAGCGAAGAAATCCAGAACATCTATCGGGCAATGGGTGTCACCATTGGTACGGAAGACGATCCGAAAGCCTTGAACATGGATAAGCTGCGTTATCATAAAGTCATCATCATGACCGATGCCGATGTGGACGGTAGCCATATCGCTACGCTGATCCTAACCTTCTTCTTCCGCCGTATGCGTGCCCTGATTGAAAACGGCTATGTATATCTGGCAACTCCGCCGCTTTATCTGTGTAAGAAAGGCAAAGTAGAAGAATATTGCTGGACTGACCAGCAGCGTCAGGCATTCATCCTGAAATATGGTGGTGGCGATGAAAAGCAGATCCAGACACAACGATACAAAGGTTTGGGTGAGATGAGTGATCACCAGTTATGGGAAACAACCATGAACCCGGAAAACCGTACATTGAAACAGATCACCATCGATAATGCAGCAGAAGCAGATCAGATCTTCTCGATGTTGATGGGTGAAGACGTGGGTCCGCGTCGTGAATTCATCGAAGAGAATGCTACGTATGCCAATATTGATGCCTAAGTAACAGAAGAGGATAAAGTCGACAGGCAGACCGCCCGCCGGCTTATGAACTCACCAATTATAATCGACAATGAGCCAGCTGGAAATATATACCGCAACCGGGATAATTCCTACTGGCTCTTTATTCTTTATAACAACGATCAAGAAGTAAGTAAATGATGAATTCTTCTTATCAACTGGCCTCTGTTCTAAAAGAAGCCGATCAGTACCGATTGATAGAGTCGAGACCCCGCATTGGCATATCAGCCAACCGGAAAGACGGTCAGACATGCCTGGCCGAGACTTATATCCAAGCCGTTATCCTGGCAGGAGGCGCGCCGGTGGTCATCCCGGCAACAACCGATTTGTGTGTGCTGAGTGCCGTAGTGCAAGAACTGGATGGAATCCTGATGAGTGGCGGTTGTGATATCAATCCGCTCTTCCTCAACGAAGAGCCGGTTCCGGCCTTACAGGATGTGGATACGTTGCGCGACCGGTATGACTTGTCACTGATCCGCCTGGCTTCAAACCGCCAAATCCCCATCATGGGAATTTGTCGGGGACATCAGATGCTGAACGCGGCCTTCGGCGGAACGCTATATCAAGACATTTATACACAAGCCGAACAACCGCCCATCCGTCATAGTCAGAAAATGGCACGCGAAGAAGCATCGCATACAGTCCGGCTGGAAGACGGCTGTGTCATTGCCGTCAATTCATTCCACCATCAGGCAGTGAAAGATCTGGCTCCGGAGTTTGTGCAGACTGCCGTAGCAACCGATGGAATCAATGAAGGCATGCGTCATCCGGAAAAATCCATCTTCAGCGTTCAATGGCATCCGGAAGCGATGGCAATCCATGGAGACGAAGAAGCCCAGGCGCTCTTCAACCACTTTATCGAAGAAGCCCGCATCTTCCGTCAGGCAAAAGAGTTACACCAACGGATCGCCACGATCGATTCGCATACAGACACGCCTATGATCTTTCCGGGACATTTCAATATCGGAGAGAAACAAGGCGGAAAAGTGAATCTGCCCTTTATGGAAGAAGGCCGGATTGATGCCGCTTTCATGGTGGCTTATATTCCACAAGGAGCACGAGACGATGCTTCCCTGGCCAAAGCGACAGCCTATGCCGAAGAACGCCTGAAAGAAGTAATCCGCCAGGAAAAACTGAATCCGACCCGCATGGGCATTGCCCGCACACCCGACGATCTGCTTCTTCTGAAGCAGGCTGGCAAAAAGGCCATCTTCTTAGGAATCGAAAACGGGTATGCACTGGGAAAAGACCTGGACAACATACGGAAGTTCCGCGACATGGGGGTCAGCTACATCACCTTATGCCACAATGGCGACAATGATCTATGTGACTCGGCCCGCGGCAAAGGCGAATGGAAAGGCTTGAGTCCGCTGGGGAAACAGGCAGTAGCCGAAATGAACCGGTTGGGTGTCATGGTCGATATTTCCCATGCAGCCGAATCGACATTCTACGATGTGCTGGCTTGCAGTCGTTATCCGATTATTGCCTCGCACTCATCAGCCCGCGCGTTGTGTAATCACCCACGGAATCTAACCGATGCCCAAATCAAAGCATTGGCAGAACAAGGTGGAGTCGTACAGATATGCCTTTACAAAGGATTCATCAATCCGGAAGCTGAAAAGGCTTCGGTCAGTGACGCGATCCGGCATATCGACCACATCGTCGATTTGGTGGGAGTCAATCATGTCGGAATCGGCTCAGATTTCGATGGCGACGGCGAACTGATTGGTTGCCGGTCAAGCAACGAGTTGATCAATATCACCATGCATCTCTTGAAAGAAGGTTATTCAGATGCAGATATCAGCCAGATATGGGGTGGCAATTTCCTCCGTGTCATGCGCAAGGTACAATCTGCAAGACAGTAAAAAAACTCAAAATAGACAAGATCATGATTCGAATTCTTTATCTATTGGTTGCATCGGCCCTCTGGTCATGCAGCAACAAACCGGCCGAAACGGTGAGTGAGCAACCGTCGAACCAGCCGGTGGTCACACAAGCTTCAACAAACACGCCCGTATTTAACGCCGACAGCGCCTATCAGTTCGTGCAACGGCAAGTTGATTTCGGTCCCCGTGTGCCCAATACTTCCGCCCATAAACAGTGCGGGAACTATCTGGCCAGCGAATTGAAACGCTTCGGTGCACAAGTACATGAGCAAGAAATGACACTTACTGCCTACAACGGAACAGCACTCGAGTCGAAGAATATTATCGGAACTTACAATGCGGAAAGCGAAAAGCGCATCCTGCTTTTTGCCCATTGGGATTCGCGTCCATACTCGGACGAAGATCCGAATAAAGAAAACCTGCACAAGCCGATCGACGGAGCCGACGATGGAGCCAGCGGCGTGGGAGTCTTACTTGAGATCGCCCGTCAGCTGCAACAGAAAGCACCGGCTGTCGGTATTGATATCATCTTCTTCGATGCCGAAGATTACGGTATTCCGGATTTTGCCGAAGAAAAGTATGGTTACAAAAGTGGAACGTGGTGCCTTGGCAGCCGTTTCTGGGGAAAGAATCCGCATATCAAAGGATACAAGGCCGATTTCGGTATTCTGCTGGATATGGTTGGAGCCAAAGATGCCGTATTCTATAAAGAATATATTTCCATGCGCCATGCTGCCCGTTATGTAGATAAAGTATGGGAAACAGCACGCAACTTGGGTTTCGGCAAATACTTCATCAATGCCAATGGCGGAGGTGTGACAGACGACCATGAAGCAGTCATTGAAGAAACCGGTATTCCTTGCCTTGACATCATCAATTATGATCCGCAGTCGGAAAAAGGATTCCGTGCACACTGGCACACGCAAAACGACAATATGAAGAACATCGACAAAGATGTATTAAAGGCTGTCGGACAGACCGTACTGGAGGTTGTTTATCAATATCAATAACCATATCAACAGAATTCACGGCAGGCATAAAGTCTACCGTGAATTCTGTATTTATATCCTCTCTTATCTCCCATTAAACCGATAACCCAAACCCAGCATGAGGTTATTCGGGTCTTTGAAATTACGCAACTGATAGCCGACATGCAAGAATAGCCGACGAGTAATGGAAGTCTTCAAAGCTGCTATCTGATAAAATCCTTTCAAATCCTCGCCCTGATAGAACACGTTGTGGCCAACTCCCAGATTGATGGAAAAGATAGGCATCACCAGTTCGGCCCGAAGAGATAATCCCACACCGAATTGTTCCCGGAAAGGCGGACGGTAAAACCGGATATTCTCTGCAGACCGATCATCTCCAACCACATGGTCTTTGATGTTTGCACTCTCATCATACTGGGCATCCAACGAAATACCGGCCCGGAAACAGGCATTCAGATTATACATCGGATTGATATTAATGCCGGCAACACCAAAAGCCCCCGGCACCAATACCCGATCGTCGGGCCAGATGACACCCTTTCGCCGGGTTGCACCATAAAGAACTACATCATAGCTGAAATAACGTTCAATCTCCGCCCGTGCTTTGCGCCGTGTTTCGACAGAAGCCTGATACGAATGCGTTCCGAATGTCCGGATCAGACTCACACGTCCGCCCACAGTATTGACACCGGCATTAGGATAATGCGTATTTCCATTGGAAAAGTGCGTCACATCCACACCGGCAGTCAGATGCCAGTCGTTATTGATCTGCCAGTTTAGCAACCAGCCCAGGTTGATATAAGCATTCATCTTCGAGCCGACCACCATATTGCGCGGATTCAATTGCGGATCGTATTTTTTCCAGCCCCACGAGACGCCGAAGTTCCATTCGTAATCCAGCGTAAGCGAAGGAGCAAGCCGGGCAATAGGCGCTCCCTGAAAGACATAAGCACTCCAGGGCACACCGATTTCCTCCCGGTTCCGGAAGGTATGACAAGCCAATCCAATTCCCTGATAAACATCCGGGTATTGGCTTCCCCACCGGGAACGAGGATCAAAGCGGAATGCATATTTTAGATGAACCGATCCGGCACTTCGCATAGGCTCGTTAAACTTATTCTCTCCACCAAAGAAAGGATGCGTGTTCAACAAATATCCCTCTCTTAAATTGAACTCCAACTGATGCGACAACCGATGCCGTTTCAAACTGTCTGCTTCTTCCGATTTTACAGGCAACGGCACGATCTGACAAAGAATGAACATCACCCATGCCAGAAACAATTGATTTCGACAATACATACTGTTTATTTTCATGGTTGAATTGCCTAAAGATACGGATTTATTCCACGAATCGGTATTCCTTGCCCGAAAGTTTTTTCACCACGCAATCTCTGCCTTTCTTATTTGCAGATGTCAGAATATTTCCCGAATATTGCAGCGAATTTAAAATACAGCAAATATGACTATCAACGAAATTCAAGACAATGTGATCGAAGAGTTCTCGGCATTCGACGACTGGATGGATAAATATTCCCTGCTGATCGACCTGGGAAACAGTCTGCCGGCTCTTGACGAACGATACAAAACGGAAAGTAACCTGATTGAAGGTTGCCAAAGCCGTGTATGGCTGCAAGCCGATTATGTGGATGGTAAAATCATCTTCCAAGGTGAAAGCGATGCTGTAATCGTGAAAGGAATCGTGTCGCTGCTCATCAGCGTCCTGTCCGGCCACACACCGCAGGAAATTCTGGACGCCGACTTGTATTTCATCGAGAAGATCGGACTGAAAGAACACCTCTCGCCCACCCGTTCGAATGGTCTGGTGGCGATGGTAAAGCAAATGCATCTGTATGCAGTGGCTTTCCGTGCCAAGGAAATGGAATAAAATCAACGAGCCACACTCGAAATTATAGACTTCTACTATGAACACGGCAGCGTTCTCCGGAATGTTGCCGTGTTTTTTTTATCTCATCCCACTAAATATATCCCGATTTCCACAGAAAGGGATATAACGTGACAGCATATATCCTTCCGAACAAAACCTGGGATATAATGCGACAGTATATATCCCCCCGAACAAAATTCGGGATATAGCGCGACGGCGTATATCCTTCCGAACAAAATTCGGGATATAATGCGACGGCGTATATCCTTCCGAACAAAATTCGGGATATAAATATGGTTTTTATATCCCCAAAAAGAAAGAGAAGGAGATACACGTGCGTGAATTTTTAGTATATTCGCAAACAGACAATCAAAACGAAGGAGGAGACATGAACTATTTGATACGACCCATCGCACTGAAGGAGATATACATCTCGGTATTGAAGGAAAAGCGTGTAACGAACGAAGAAGGCTGGACCCGGAAGGTTCCCGTGAGCCACGAGGTGCGGCCCAGCGGTTCGATCATCTTGGACACGGCCATCCGCGTGATGTACGAAACAAAGACCCGCAGCGCGAGCGAACTGGCAGAAAAAATGGGCGTGCCACTGCCCGACCTGAACGGTGCCTTGCGCATTTTGACCAACTTCGGCGCAACGGAACTCATCGAACAATACCGGTTGATGCAAGCCCAGGAATACTTGGCTTGTACCGACCTCACATATCAAGAAATCGCCCGGCGATGCGGATTCACGCACTATAACTCTTTCCACAAGATGTTCAAACGCCTCACCGGGATGTGCGTCCTGCCTTTCCGGAAGAAATACCGCCCGGCGAATTACCAGGAATTATACGGGTGGGAATGAACGATGCTCATTCCTCGACCCGGATGACTTCCTGCAAGCGGATGTCTTTGCATGAACGGCCTATCATCAGACGGAAATCGCCCGGTTCGACCACGCGCTGCATCGACTGATTGAGCATCGAAAGATCATCTTCATCCACCAGAAACGACACTTCCTTCGTCTCGCCCGGATTCAATGCGACCGGCTGGTAATGAATCAGGCGGGTAATAGGCTGTGTAACCGACGCCACCTTATCGCGTATATACAACAGAGGCACTTCATACGCCTTATATTTCCCCTGATTCTGTACAGAGAACGATACTCGATAGGTATGCTTTCCAGCCGGCTGCACCTTCAGATCACGATAAGCAAAGTCACAATAACTCAATCCATAGCCGAAGGGGAACAACGGTTCGCCCGTCAGATTCAGGTAATCATCACTTCGGCCTGTCGGCTTATGGCTGTAATTCAGTGGCAACTGAGCCTCGTCAATCGGATATGTGATAGGCAGTTTCCCCGAAGGATTCGCGTCGCCCAGCAAAATATCGGCTACCGCATCGCCACCGTCCTCGCCCGGATACCAGGCATTCAACACAGCCGGAACCTGATCCAGCCATTCCGACATCACAATGGCACTGCCTCCAATCAGTACGACCACAACCGGCTTGCCGGTAGCTGCCACCCGGCGGATCAATTCTTCCTGCCGACCAGGCAAGGTCAGATACCCCCGATCACGGAACTCGCCTTCTTCAATACCAGCCACCACGACAGCCACATCGGCCGACTCGGCAGCCATTGCGGATTAACCCGACGGCAACCTTCCTCGTAAATCACTTCCGTTTTTCCCGCCAGTTTCTTCTTCAAGCCATCCAGAATACTCACTTTATCTACACCCGGACCACTATATCCACCCAAGCGAGCCTCGGCAGCATCCTGCCCGATCAAGGCAATCCGTTTCACCTCACGAGAAAGAGGCAAGGTCTGATGCTCATTCTTCAGCAAGACCATCGAACGGCAAGCTGCTTCATAAGCCAGCGCCCGATGTTCGGCACAGGCATTCCAACGGTCGGCTTCCGACTCATCCATATAAGGATGCTCGAACAATCCCAAACGGAACTTCGCCTTCAGGACTTGACCGACAGCCCGGTTCAAGGCTTCCCCGGTAATCAAGCTTTGAAAGGAACCAGATGCGTTTCCTCCAAGAAGCGTTCGGTATAATGAATCGGATTACTGTCCCGACCGCCATCACCCGAATTCACGGCAAAATGCTTGGGTGTGGTGATAACTCCCAAGCGCTCAAAGTTCTTGACAAAGCTCACACCCATATCGGCCGACAAACGAGGATCTTCGCCATACGTTTCCTCCACGCGTCCCCAACGCACATCTGTCGCCAGATTGACTACCGGCGAAAGAATCTGGCGAATTCCCCGGCTTTTCGTTTCCATAGCAATCGCATGAGCAACCCGGCTCACCAAAGTCGTATCAAATGTTGCCGCCAAGGCAATCGCCTGCGGAAAAGCCGTAGCTCCACCTCTCACCAGGCCATGCAAGGCTTCGTCAAAAATAATCGCCGGAATACCCAGACGCGTTTCTTCCACAAAATAACGCTGAATCTGATTGACCTTCTTTACCGTTTCGGCAGCCGTCAATTTTGGATTATACTGAAGCATCTGGCGCATCTGCGGATCATCAGCTCCTACCGTCGAAACCTGAAAGCCAAAGATTCCATCCTTAAACCGTTCTTTGCCGGCATCCAAATCGCCCGGCATCATATAAATTTGCCAGAACTTTTCTTCGATGGTCATTCGCTTCAACAAGTCATTCACTCGTTCCTCTATCGGAAGGTTCGGATTCTTATAAGGAAGCTCTTCGGCCTGTACGGAAACACTATACCCCCAAAACAAGCCTATCATTAATACTGTAATCTTTTTCATGATAATAAAATTAAATGTCTAATGCAGATTGGTTCTTCAAATATACAAACTAATGATAATTACCCCATTATCTTTTAGAAAAAAACATAAGCATGAAATAATCAAAACATAGGTATGAATTCAGAAAAAGATAGGCATGTTTTTCAGACGAGAATACTATAAATAAAAAGCCCCGCAATTCCGAAGAATTACGAGGCCATTTTGGAAGCAAGAGCGGAAGACGGGACTCGAACCCGCGACCCTAACCTTGGCAAGGTTATGCTCTACCAACTGAGCTACTTCCGCATAAAAGCTGTACTCGAAGCGGGACTTGAACCCGCACAGCTGCAATAGCCAAAGGATTTTAAGTCAACTGTTTACGAGTATCTTTTGCTTGCTTATATATAACGTAAAGATTTGAATTTTAGCTATATACAATCAATCTCAGAAATTCTTTTTTCGTTTTAACTCTCTGGTTTACACATTTGGTTTACACACTATCATAAATCGAACTTAATTAATACTATTGTTAATTATCTCTATTATTATGATTTTCTCAAAAAGGTATCAGCTATTTCTATACAAATCAAAAATATAAGATCAAAAAGGGCGATTAGGAAATAACTTTATAGCCTCATTAATAATCTTATTAGCTTCATTTTGTCTTGAGGCTATATATTCCAATTCAACGGAAGAAAATACATCTGTATTTCTATCATATGGATAATATACTATTTTCCGATAAAACATCAGACTATCAAGTTGTCCTGAAAAAATAAACAGACTATCCTTAAATATCCTCATTGACAAAGTATAGCCACTTCGCTCATAGCCTGAAAGAATATCCTTATATGCCTGCCATCTTGTTATTTCCGCAAGATTAAACATTGCAACCGCAGATATTTTCATCTTCCTATCTTTTGATTCAAAAGAACCACTACCAGCATGATCAAATAAACCTACTGTATGATACGAATTTGGGAGTTTAATGTAATAATTATAAAATCCATTCCAATAAAAACGTATTGAATCATATTGATAAATTGCATTCATAGAATCTAACTCTATAATTGAATCTTTCTCAAAAAACTCTAATCGTTCATCTCCTTTAGGTAAATAAACCAACCCAGTACTTTTATGTTGATTAAAATTACAACCACCTAAAAAAAACAATAAGACTATTATATATTTCATCGTAGATTATTATTACAACATTTTTTGAACAGGGTCTATAAAAACGATATTCTCTAAAAAATGTAGTATTAAATATATGGCATATAATTACACATCTTCTATTGAGGTCCACTCAAACTAAACTCTCTATTATAAGAATTATTATTAACAGGTGGAATAAACGGCTCATATTCTATATTTTAATCAAATACAAATCCCATTCCAACTTTTTCATGCTCTGCATTATTATAAAACACATTAATAGTTCCTTTTAAACCATTTTTTAATATAGATTTAATCATATCTTCATCACACAAAAATTCACAAGTATTAGTAGATCCACAATCCTCAGTAATCACATATGGTAAATCACTTCTCATATAATAATATTTACCAATAGAAATTTTACCGTTAAAAGTGTACCATTTTTCTATCTGATTTATTCTTGAAGATTTATCAATTTCCATTTTTACTTCATATTCAGAAGGATGAGAATAAGGACTATGTATATATATAGTTAAATATTGACTATTGTATTGGGTAGTAACTATATAATTATAGGAGATGTGAGTACTATAAGTATAATAAGTATTTTTCCAATTTCCCCATATTCCACTTCTATATGAATTAGTTGATATTAAAGGGTGTACTTTATTATAACTTGCACAAGAGGTTAATAATAAAAAAACTAATGAGATAACATATCTTATATTCATAATTTTACACAAAAAAACGAACTTCATAATCAAGACCATATTTTTAATTCCGTATAAAATAGTGCTATAATATATATAACCCAAAATTCAATTGCCTCAAATGGCCTATCCCATATTTCTGCTTTTGATATACCTATATAATCGAAAAACTCTCCTATTGGAGGAAATATTTCAAGCATAATCAAAAAAAATAATGCCAAACAAAAACCCATAACTAAAAGAGCTAATGCGACAAAGATTGGAGCAAATATTGTATAAATAATTCTTTTAGCCATAACAGTATTTTATTTTAATGTTATATTAATAATCAATACTTCGGTAAATTTTTACCGATAAATTAAAATTAAACAATAGAATCGGTGTTAGCCGATTCAAAATTATATTAAAGAGATCATTGAAATACTATCAAGAATGAATCGTTAAGGAGTAAGAATAGGAATGAAAAATATATGCTAAACAGTTGAAAATAAGGATAAAAAGTATTGCATAATTCGTTAATTATTAGTAAATTAGAAGTATCTCACCACTTTTAATTATGACTAAAGAATCACTCCTTATGCAATACCAATCCGAGTG
>OHAY01003040.1_pt1 | contig 12181 bp, 5 predicted proteins | sample 1577191 | NCBI WGS metagenome assembly OHAY01 (sample SAMEA3541504, study PRJEB24748) | human gut metagenome | biome: human gut; feature: human-associated habitat; material: faeces | place: China | collected 2012 | reverse complement strand
CCGGCTTCGGCCTTTCGCTCAGCATTCTCGCAATGTATCTGACCATCAACAACCCCTGCGCGTGCATGGACAGCCTGACCGGCCTGAACGACAAGCAGTACCTGCTGCGCCGAATGGACGAGCTGACCGACGCGCACAAGGCCTTTCACATCATCACGGTCTACGCCTACCAGCTCGACCACATAAACAAGGTCGCGGGCGTGCAGAACGGCGACGAATTTCTGCGCCGCGCAGCGGAGCGGATGCAGGAGATCGCGGATCGGAACGTGTTCCGCATCTCGGGCAAGCGCTTCCTGCTGATGACGTTCTCGCTGCGCGAGTACGAGACCTGCCTGACGCGCCTGCGGCAGCTGTTCCATACGCAGCCGGACGACGCGCACGCCGCCCCCACGCCGGTCATCCTGTGCGGCGTGGTGAACGCGGAAAAGCTGGGCACGAGCGGTCTCGTGCTCGACTACGCGGAATATCTCGAGTCCCTCGTCTCCCGGAGCGGCGAGACCCAGGTCATCCAGAACGACCGCAAGACCATGGACAGCTTCCACTACAACAAGCAGGTCGAGCAGTTCCTGCACCGCGCGATCGCGGAGGATCTGTTCGAGGTCTACTATCAGCCGGTCTATTCGCTGCATCAGCAGCGCTTTGTGACCCTCGAGGCGCTCAGCCGCCTGCGGCATCCCGAGCTTGGCTGGATCTCCCCGGATATCTTCATCCGCCTGGCGGAAAAGAACCACCTTATCACCCAGATCACCGAGCTCCAGCTGCGGCGCGTCTGCCGTTTTCTGTGCGAAAACCCGGCGCTCCGCGCGAGCATCGCCAACGTCAAGATCAATCTCTCGCCGCTCGACCTCATCCAAAGCGAGAGCGGCAGCCACCTCGTCCGCATCCTCGGCGAGTACGGTCTCCCCTGCTCCTGCTTCCAGTTCGAGATCACCGAGACCGTCGCGACCGAGTATTCCGCGAGCCTGACCCGCGTGGCGGAGAGCCTTCAGGCGGCTGGCATCGGCCTGTGTCTGGACGATTTCGGCTCGGGCTACGCCAACCTGAACACGGTCATGCAGCTGCCCTTCTCGGTCATCAAGCTCGACCGCTCGCTCCTGTTCCATATCTGCACGGACAAAAAGGCCGCCCTCTTCTACCAGAGCATCGTCGCGGCCTTCTGCCGCCTCGGCTACCGCATCGTCGCGGAGGGCGTGGAGACGCAGGAGGAGATGGAGCTGCTGCGCAGCTGGAACGTGGACATGATACAGGGCTACTATTTCTCCCGTCCGCTGCCGCCGGACGACCTGCTGCGGCTGCTCACGGAGAGCGCGGAGACACCGGCACAGGTTCAGGCGTGAAGGCTTCCGGAAAAAATTTTTTCCGGAACCGGAACTTTCGCGAACGCGCTGCGTCTAAGTCTGACGAAGAGACAGAAACACCGGCGTCTCTTCGGGAAAGAAGGCATTTATCATGAAAAAAACATTCCTGCTGCTTGCGTGCACCGCGCTTTTGGCGGCCTCGCTCACGGCCTGCGGCAGCAAGCCGGCTGAAAACACGGATACCGGCTCCTCGGCTTCGGACAGCGCATCGACCGAGAGCAAGCTCTCGGGTACGCTCGACGAGAAGAAGGACTTCATGTTCGTCGTGACCGACGAAAAGGGCGCGTCCTATGAATTCACCTTCGACGCCTCGGCAAAGCCGGAGGGTCTGGACGACGCCGCGGAAGGCGATTCGGTCACTGTCACCTACAAGGGCACGGTCTCCGAGGCCGACCCGTTCGACGGCACGGTCATTTCGGTCGAGAAAAACTAAAGAAAAACCCCTGCCGGGACAGGCTTTCTGTCTCCCCGGCAGGGGTTTTCGCTTATTCTCAGGGCTGCTGCTCCGCCTTGTCCAGATACATCAGGCAGTCCGCCTTGCGGATGGCCTCGGTGATCGGATGCACGCCGCAGACGCCGCCGACGCTGACCGAGCGCCGGATATCCGCAAACTCGGACATACGGATGCTGCGCACGGCCTGCTGGATCTGCTTTTTCTTCGCGAGGAAGATCTCCTCGGTCATGCGCGGGAACAGGAGCAGGAACTCGTCCCCGCCGTAGCGGATGAGGATATCGGTCTTGCGGATGCAGGAGCGTATCGCGCCCGCGATGTCGCGCAGCGCCGCGTCTCCGGCGGCGTGGCCGCAGGTATCGTTGATGCGCTTGAAGCTGTTCACGTCGATGAGCGCTACGCCCTCCATGCCCTCGAGGTGGGTGCGGTAGGTCTCGAAATAGCGGCGCGAATAGATGTTGGTCATCGGGTCGAGGAACAGCTGCATATCCTCGCCGCGCGTGCGGTCGAGCAGGAAGCGCGAGCCGTTCGCGTCGATCCAGCGGCCCTCGTTGAGCCGCGAGATCATCTCGAGCACGCAGGGCGTGCCGTTGACCGAAACATACTTCGCGATGACGAAATACATCTCGTTCCGGGTAAATTCGAGCTTGTTGAGCGTGGTGCGCTCGGCGAACGCGCGGGTGGAGATGCAGTTGGCGCAGCCGCTGTCGCTGTCCCAGAACGCGGTGCAGCGCTCGCCCGTGCGGTGCAGCGAGCCGTTCGCGTCGATCTCGAGCACGGCATTGGCCGACGGGTCGACCAGACGGACGATGTCAAAGACGGTGCCGAGGCGCCGGATCTCGGCGACGAGCGACGGCCCGTTCTCCGTGCTCCGGTCCGCGCAGCCGAGGGGCGCACGGCTGTCCTGCTCCTTCTGCATGTCGGTCATGCAGCCGATCACGCCGACATAGCTGCCGGGCGAGAGCGGCGACCAGAGCGTGTGCATCCGGATGCTGTGCCAGTGCTGCTCGCCCTCGACCGGCAGGAGCAGGCTGATGGAAAGCTCATTGTTCTCGGGCGTCGTGGCCTTGAGGGCGCACCGGAGCCGCTCGAGGTCGGCCGGCCGGAGCAGGCGCATACTGTCCGGGTTGTCCGCGTCCAGGATCGTCCGGCTCTTCCGCCACGGGCGGCTCCAGTCGACCACGGTGATCGACCGGGAGAGCGTGTCGTACTCGAACTGCACGCCGCCGCAGCAGGACGCGAAAAAGGTCAGCATTTCCCGGGCATGGTTCAGCTCACGCTGGGCGCGGTCGCTGCGCGGCAGCTCGTTCTTTTTCAGCAGCTCGGAGGAAAGGCGCTGCGCGTTCTTCTTCATGCTCCGCTCGGCCGCGAGCCGCGGCAGCGAGCTCTTGAGGCGCGCGCTGATCTCCTGAAGGCAGTCGAGCAGCATCGGATTGAACGCGCCGCACTCCCCGTTGAGGATCATGGTGATGGCGGTTTCGTGGCTGTACGCCTTTTTGTAGCAGCGGTCGCTCGTCAGCGCGTCATATACGTCCGCCAGCGCGACCACCTGCGCCGAGATCGGGATCTGTTCGCCGAGCAGGCCGTCCGGGTAGCCGCCGCCGTCCCAGCGCTCGTGATGCCAGCGGCAGATCTCGATGGCGGCCTTGAGCAGCGGCTCCTTGCGGTACGGCGTCAGCCCCTCGAGCATGGACGCGCCGATGGCGGGATGGGTGCGGATGACGTCGAACTCCTCGGGCGTCAGGCGGCCCGGCTTGTTGAGGATGCTCTCGGGGATGCTGATCTTGCCGATGTCGTGCAGGGCGGAGGCGGTGACGATGAGGCGGATCTTTTCCTCGGTCAGATGATATACGTCGGTCTTTTCGCTCAGCCTGCGCAGCAGCATCCCGGTCACGGTCTGCACCTGGAGCACGTGCTGGGCGCTCTCGCTGTTGCGGAACTCGACGATGTGGCTGAGGATGCCGATCATGACATTATTGTCCCGCTGGTTGCGGTAGATCTGGTCGGAGACCATGCCCATCAGCCGCTTCTGGTTGGCGTAGAGCGTGAGCGTGTTCTTGACGCGGCGCTGGACGATGAACGAGTCAAAGGGACGGCGGATGTAGTCGGAAACGCCGAGACCGTAGCAGCGCTCGATGGACTCGTGGTCGTCGGCGGCGGAGATCATGACGACCGGGATCTCGTCGATCCAGCGGAACTGGTTCATGTACTCGAGCACGGTAAAGCCGTCCACCTTCGGCATATTGATGTCGAGCAGCATCAGGTCGATGTTCATATCCTGCCGGAGCATGCGCAGCGCCTGCGCGCCGTCCTCTGCTTCTGTATATTTGTATCCCTCGCCCAGAATGGCCTTGAGTATTTCTCGGTTCATCTCCGAGTCGTCAACGATCAGGATTTTCTGTCGGTTCATAGTCGTTCGACCGCAGCCGGGTCGCGGTCCCTCCCCTGTCGGATTTTGTCACATATTCACTATTTTATTATACTACCAAAACAATGCAGAATAAAGGAGAACTTCCGGCAGCAGCGCCCGAAGAATAATAGGATTGTACCGCCGGGCGAAATCGTGTATACTGATGTATGCTGAATGATAGAATGCGGCAGTTTCGGCCGCAGGGAAAGAGAGACAAAAGGAGACACGGCGATCTATGATAAAACACAAACGGCTGCGGCGCGTTTCGGCGCTTTTTGCGGCGCTCTCGGCGCTCCTGCTGTCCGGCTGCGCCCCGTCCGCGGCGTCCGACAGCACGCTCCCGACGCTCACCGTCGGCAGCGACACCTATCCGCCCTATGTTTACATGGATAACAACGGCGACATCACCGGTCTGGACGTCGAGATCGCGGAGGAGGCGTTCCGCCGCATGGGCTACCGCGCGGAATTCACCACGATCGACTGGGAGAAAAAGACCGAGCTGGTCGACAGCGGAGAGATCGACTGCATCTGGGGCTGCTTTTCCATGGCGGGACGAGAGAACGACTATCAGTGGGCGGGGCCGTATCTGGCGAGCCGTCAGGTCGTGGCGGTCGACGCGCAGAGCGGCATCGAGACGATGAGCGAGCTTGAGGGAAAGACCATCGCGGTGCAGGCGACCGGCAAGCCGGAGGCGATCTTCCTGCGCGGCGGCGATAACGTCCCGGCCTTCCGGGACATCATCAGCCTCGCGGACCGCGGCGTGCAGTATGCCATGCTCGACTGCGGCTATGTGGACGCGGTCGCAGCGCACGAGGAGGCCATCCGGCAGTACATGAAGGACTACGGCGCGAATTTCCGCATCCTGGACGAGCCGCTGCTCGTGACCGGCATCGGCGTGGCCTTTTCCAAAAATGACACGCGCGGCCTTGCGGCGCGGCTGGACGAGGTCTTTGAGCAGATGCGCGAGGACGGCAGCATGGAAAAGCTCGTCGGAAAGTATCTCGACGACCCCGCGCACAGTCTGGAGGTGGATGCGCTTGAACAGTAAAAACCGGCAGCCGCGCTCACGGAAAACCTTCGCCTGCCTGTGCCTTGCGGGCGGACTGATGTTCCTCGGGATGGTATTCGGGCTGTCCCGTTATATCGATACGCAGGACTGCGAGCATCGCATGAACGAGCTGATCAGCTTCGTCAAGGAGCAGTCCTCCGCCTACGTGCAGTACAACGAGACCGCCGTGGCCAAGGCGCTCGTGCGCGGCACGACCGAGGTGCAGGAGCTGGACAGCCTGACGCTCGACTGCGGCGAGGACGCGCTGCGGCAGTACACCGAGCGGCTGTGGCTGACCGGCGTTTCGGTCGTGGACGCGAAGGGCAGGCTGGTCTGCGAATACAGCACGGACGGCATCGGCTATGCCCGGCTCCGGACCGATCTGGAACGGGCGCCGGTCCTTGACGTCATCGACCATCCCCAGAAGACCTATGTGAAGCGGGTATATCTGGAGGACGGCACCTATGCCGATATCGCTGTACATAGCTGCGCCAATAACACCGGCGCGGTGCTGGCCTACCGCCATACGCTGGCGTCCTTTTCCCAGAAGTCCGTTCTGTCCGTCCAAACTCTGCTGAACGGCTATGACGCCGACACCGTGGCGACCTTCCTTGTGGTAAAGGGGAGCCGGGTGGAGGCGTCCAATGACCCGGAGCTCATCGGAAAGGACGTTTCCGACGACCGGCTGATCCAGTCGATCCGAAAGAGTAATCAGTCGGAAAAGCTGACATTTGTGAACGTCGGAAACGGTATGGGGCAGTACTATGGCATGTATAGCCACGGGCGGAATTACTATCTTTATGCATACGTTCCCGCCAGGCAGATCGACAGCGCCACCTCGCCGAACCTGACGATGGCTCTGGCTGCGTATATCCTGATCCTGGTGCTGGTCCTGGGGCTCCGCTGGAGCACCGCCCGGAAATTCCAGCTCCGGCAGGAGAAGTCCGAGCAGGCTTATAAGGAATCTCTGGAGCAGAAGAATGCCGAGCTGGAGCTTGCCGTCCGCCATGAGGCGGCGGCGAACCGCGCCAAGCGGGAGTTCCTGTTCAATATGTCCCACGATATCCGCACACCGATGAACGCCATCATCGGCTTCACCTCTTTGGCGGCCACCCATATTGACAACCGGGATCAGGTCATTGATTACCTGAAAAAGATCTCCACCGCCAGCCAGCATCTGCTGTCCCTCATCAACGATGTGCTGGATATGAGCCGCATCGAAAGCGGTCGGGTCACCCTGGAGACAAAGCCGGTGTATCTGCCGGATCTGGTGCATGACATCCGGGACATCGTTCAGTCGAACATCGTTGCCAAGCGGCTGTCCCTGTTCATCGATACCATCGATGTTGTGGATGAGCAGGTCATTGCCGACCCCATGCGGCTCAACCAGATCCTGCTGAACATCCTGTCCAACGCCGTGAAATTCACGCCCACCGGCGGTATGGTCAGCCTGCGGATCGTGGAGAAGCCCACCGCGCCGAAGGGGTATGCGGACTATGAATTCCACATCCGGGACAACGGCATCGGCATCAGTGAGGAGTTCCGGAAGCATATCTTTGAGCAGTTCTCCCGGGAGGAGACCTCCACCGTCAGCAAGACCCAGGGCACCGGTCTGGGAATGTCCATCACCAAGAGCCTTGTGGATATGATGGGGGGGACCATCACCGTGGAGAGCGAGCCCGGGAAGGGCTCGGAATTCGTGGTGGCACTGCGGTTCCCCGTCAGCGGAGAGAAGCAGGAGCCGAAGCAGATCGCCCAGCTGGAGGGCCTCCGTGCCCTGGTGGCGGATGACGATATCAATGCCTGTCTGAACGTCAGCAAGATGCTGCAGTCCATCGGGATGCGGCCGGATTGGACCATCTCCGGCAAGGAGGCGGTCATCCGGGCCAAGGACGCCATGGAGCAGGGGGACGCCTTCAGCGTCTATATCATCGACTGGCTGATTCCGGATATGAACGGCATCGAGGTGGTGCGTCAGGTCCGCAAAATCATCGGGGATGCGACGCCCATCATCATTCTCACCGCCTATGACTGGACGGATATCGAGACGGAAGCGAAGGAGGCCGGTGTGACGGCCTTCTGTGCGAAACCGCTCTTTATGTCCGAGCTGCGCAGCGTGTTGGCGAAGCCCTTCGGCGCGGAGGATGCGTCGGCCGCGGCAGAAAAAGGACCGGATTTCTCCGGAAAGAAGCTGCTGGTGGTGGAGGACAACGAGCTGAATCTGGAGATCGCCTCCACCATTTTGCAAGAGGCCGGCTTCGAGGTGGACACGGCGGAAAACGGGCAGATCGCTCTGGAAAAAGTGGAGAATGCCCCTGCGGACCGGTACGATCTGATCCTGATGGATATACAGATGCCGGTGATGGACGGCTATGAGGCCACCCGCCGTATCCGCGCCCTTTCGGACAAGGAGAAGGCCAGCGTTCCCATCGTGGCCATGACGGCCAACGCCTTTGAGGATGACCGGAAAAACGCGCTGAATGCCGGGATGAACGGCCATATTGCCAAGCCGCTGGACCTGCCGAAGCTGTTCCGCGTTCTGTCGGAGCTGATGCGGTAACGCCGCCGAGCCGCACGTCCGGAGCAGAAAGCGCAAAAAAGAGTTCCGCTTTTGCCATAATCGGCAAAAACGGAACTCTTTTTCTGCCGGCACCGGGCAAAACCCCGAAGGGGATCTGCGTTTTCAGGGTCTGCCTTGGGCTTAGACCCTTCAATTACGGTTCAAAGCCCCGGGATCACGCCCGATAGGCTGCGAAAAGCTTAAAATTCTTTATATATTTCTTAACGAACTCTTGTCAACCGCGCAAGGCTGTGTTATTATTTTCTATAAGTAAATCGCAGGCAAACCCGGCGCAAGCCGGTGACGCAAAGCTAAAGGGACCCACCGGGTCAGCCAGCTGCCGACGACGGGCCGCCGTCATTTTTTGCTGGACCCGGCTGCTTTGCGGATTTTTGAAACGCGGGAGCTGGCAGGCATGGAGCTATTTGGCGGCAGGATCGATCAAAGCTGCGCAGAGACTTCTCTGTGTGCTTGCGGTGTCCAAAACCTGATATTCTGAGAACGAAACACTTTCGGATGTGGTGTTCCACGTCCTGAAGGTGTTTTTTTGAGGGCAGAAGCAAGCGGGATGGAACGGATTTTTTTGGAGGGACGATAGCCTATGAAAGAGAGAGTATGGGGATGTATGGCTGCGCTGCTGCTGACGCTGGCGATGAGCGTTTCCCTCCTGGCAGGCTGCGCCGGGAGGACTGCGGAGGATGAGGAAGAACCCATCCAGGTGTATTTGTGGACGGCGAACCTGTATGAAAAGTATGCCCCCTACGTCCAGGCCCAGCTTCCGGATGTGGACGTGGAATTTGTGGTGGGAAACAACGATCTGAATTTCTATAAATTCCTCAACGAAAACGGCGAGCTGCCGGATGTGATCACCTGCTGCCGGTTTTCTCTCCATGACGCACAGCCGCTGAAGGACAGCCTGATGGATCTTTCCACCAGCAACGAGGCGGGCACCGTTTATAATACCTACCTCAACAGCTTCATGAATGAGGACGGCAGCATCAACTGGCTGCCGGTGTGCGCGGACGCCCACGGCTTTGTGGTGAACCGCGGATTGTTTGAGCAGTATGAGATCCCGCTGCCTACGGACTATGACAGCTTCATTTCCGCCTGCCGCGCCTTTGAGGCCGTGGGGCTCCGGGGCTTTACCGCCGACTACTCCTATGACTACACCTGTATGGAGACCTTACAGGGGCTGTCTGCCACGGCGCTTTCCTCCTCGGCGGGACGCAAGTGGCGCACCGCTTACAGCGACCCCGCCAATACGGAGCGTGTGGGCCTGGATGATACGGTGTGGCCGGGGGCCTTTGAGCGCATGGAGCAATTCATCCGGGACGTACATCTGACTGCAGAGGACCTGAATAACAACTATGACACGGTTACCGAGCTGTTTCAAAACGGCCAGCTTGCCATGTATTTCGGCTCCTCCGCAGGGGTGAGCCTGTTCCGGGAGGCGGGCATCGACACGGTGTTCCTGCCGTTTTTCGGCGAGAATGGCGAAAAGTGGCTTATGACGACGCCGTATTTTCAGGTGGCGCTGAACCGGGAACTGGAACAGGATGAGGCGCGCCGGGAAAAGGCCATGAGGGTGCTGAAGGTGATGCTGTCGGCGGAGGCCCAGAACATCGTCTGCAATGGGCAGGACACGCTGAGCTACAGTCAGAATGTGCCCCTTCGCTTTACGGACGCACTGCAGGAGGTGCGGCCGGTGGTGGAGGAGAACCACATGTATATCCGCATCGCCTCCAACGATTTCTTTTCCGTTTCGCAGGACGTGGTCTCCAAGATGATCGCGGGGAAGTACAGCGCGGCGCAGGCGTATAAGGCGTTTGACAGCCAGCTCCGTGAGCCAAGAGACGTCTCTGAGGAGACTGTCCTGACAGTGGAGCGGACCTATTCCAATACCTTCCGCCCCGAGGGCGGCAATGAGGCCGCTTCCGTGATGGCCAACACGCTGCGGAGCATCTATGGGACCGATGTGCTGATCGCGGAAGGAAGCAGCTTCACCGGCTCGGTGCTTCAGGCGGACTACACCGAGAAGATGGCCGGGTACATGATCATGCCCAATGGGCTGCTGGCCTACCAGCAGGAAATGAGCGGCGCCGAGCTGAAGGAGACCATCAAAGCCTTTGTGGAGGGCTGTGAGGGTGGCTTTACGCCGTTTAACCGGGGCTCTCTGCCGGTGGTCAGCGGCATTGCCATGGAAGTGCAGGAGGAGCATGGGACGTTTACTTTGACGAAGGTCACACGGGACGGGGAGGCGGTCCGGGACGAGGACACCTTTACCGTGACCTGTCTGGCCGCAGCAAAGCACATGGCGCCCCTCCTTGCGGATGAAAGCCGCATGTTTGAAGGCGGAGACGTTCATGTGCGGAATACTTGGACCGAATACGCCGCACAGGATGACGCCGTTCTTGCGGAGCCTGAGACCTATATCAGCTTGAGGTAAGGATAGATGGAAGAAACGCATTACCACGCAAAAAGGATGAGACCGTTGGGGAAGCGGCGGGTGGCTGCTTTGGCGGCGGTGCTTGTCCTGTTATTGGGGATCGCCGCTGCCGGCGTCCGATATTTCGACTTCGTGTCCCGGACCGTCTACGAGGAGAGCACCGCCCATCTGGCGGAGGTGCTCCACCAGTCCAACAATATGCTGAACGAGGTGGTGGAGAAGAATCTGACCTACCTGCACCTGTGGGAAACCACCATGCGGCATATTTCCGACGAGGACGAGATCCGGCAGCTCATCGAGGCTGTTCAGCAGGAGACGGGCTTTTCCGACTTTTACTTCCTCTCCGCCGATGGCAACTATATGACGGCTGCGGGGGAGACGGGGTACCTGGGCATACAGGATGATCTGGAGGACCGGATCACCCAGGGCGGCGACATCGTCATGACTGCCGTGCTGCCCGGAAAGCCGGAGATGCTGGTGTTTGCCTGTCCGGAAAATCAGGGGACCTATCGGGGCTTCGCGTATGACGCCGTGGCGGTTTCCTATTACAATGACGATATTGTGAAGGTGCTGGATATCTCCGCCTTTGACGGGACTGCCAGCAGATATGTGCTCCATCCCGACGGCCGCATCATCATCAACTGCGCGGCGCAGATGGAAGAGGACGTCTACAACCTGCTGGCCGCCATGCAGGAGCGCTCTCCTCTCACCAGTGAGGATATTCAGACCCTGTCCGATGATTTCTCGCAGGGCCGCAGCGGCTCCCGGCTGGTAACGCTGGACGGCACGCGGTACTACATGACGTATCAGAGCGCCCACATTCTGGATTGGACGATCGTGGGCCTTGTTCCGGCGGCGGTTGTCAACGCCGGCATGAACGCGCTGCAATCCAGCACCATCGTGATGGTGAGCATGATCGTCCTTGGCATTTCCGCGCTGGCCCTTGCGCTCGTGCACCGAAAGAGCAGCGTCAAGCTGAGACGGAAGGACATGGAGATCCTGTACCGGGATGAGCTGTTCATGAAGCTCTCCATGAACGTGGACGATGTGTTCCTGATGCTGGACGCCCAAACGAATCGGGCGGATTATGTCAGCCCGAACGCGGAAAAGCTGCTGGGGATCACGGCGGAACAGATCCAGGAGGACGTTCATGTTCTGGGAAAGCTGCATCCCCAGGAGTCCGCAGAGCAGACGATGAACTATCTCACAGGGCTTGCGGTCAACGAGCAGCGTGAATGGGACTTTGAATATATCCACCAGAAGACCAGCGAGCACCGCTGGTTCCACGTTATCGCCATGGGCAGCAATGTGGAGGGCAGAACGAAGTACATTCTGGTCATGTCGGACCGGACTGCCGACAAGAAGATCAATCAGGCTCTTTCGGAGGCTGTCCGCGCCGCGGAGACCGCCAACCGGGCCAAGAGCACGTTCCTTTCCAATATGTCCCATGATATCCGCACGCCTATGAACGCCATCATCGGCTTCACCACGCTGGCGGTGAGCAATATGGATGACAAGGAGCGGGTTCAGGACTACCTGAGCAAGATCCTGGCCTCCGGCAACCATCTGCTCTCCCTCATCAATGACATTCTGGATATGAGCCGCATCGAAAGCGGCAAGATCCATCTGGAGGAGACGGAGACCAACCTGTCCGATGTGCTGCATGACTTAAAGACCATCGTCAGCGGGCAGATCCACGCAAAGCAGCTGGAGCTTTATATGGACGCAATGGACGTCACCGATGAGGATGTCTATTGCGACAAGACGCGGCTGAATCAGGTGCTGTTGAATCTGCTGTCCAACGCCATCAAGTTCACCCCGGCAGGCGGAACGGTCTCCGTTCGGCTCAGACAGCTTCCGGGGACCCGGAAGGACCGGGAGCAGTATGAGATCCGGGTCAAGGACAAC
>OHAY01003025.1_pt1 | contig 12225 bp, 10 predicted proteins | sample 1577191 | NCBI WGS metagenome assembly OHAY01 (sample SAMEA3541504, study PRJEB24748) | human gut metagenome | biome: human gut; feature: human-associated habitat; material: faeces | place: China | collected 2012 | reverse complement strand
TTGTGCAGTAGTTGCAAGACCATGACTCCGCAGAACAAGCAAATGTTTGCCATGCAGACAGGAGGAATGATCGGAAGCGTATCGGGTTCTTTAGTAGGAGACCGTATCGGTGGCTGGGGAGGCTCATTAATTGGTTCCGTTGTAGGCGGAGTTGCCGGAAGTGCTTTAGGAGCTGCTGCCGCCAACCCGTATAAAACACAACCACAACAAAGCAACGTACCGGAAGAAAGACACGAGCCCCAATTGGTTATCCGGGATATCCTGCTGACGGATGAAAACAAAAACGGGATTCTGGAAGCTGGCGAGCATGCGCATCTGACCTTTATCATCCAAAACAACGGCTCGAAAAATATCACGCAGATAATGCCCCAGTTGAAAGGGAAAAAGGAAGCCAAGCGAATCCGTAATTCGGAAACTATCTCTATTTCCCATATCAAACCAGGAGAAGAAATCCGGTATCGGGTCAATTTACTGGGAACATCTCAACTGAAAGAAGGGAAAGCCGTTTATCAGATCCGTCTGGAAGATAACCAAGGGCAGGATTTATATGAAGAGGATTTTTCTTTTCCGACAAATAAAAGGCTATAAAAACATAAAGGAGCTCTTTTCACAAAGAACTCCTCCACTCTCTTAACTAACTTAATGCTTGAAGTAGTATTACCTATAGGACTTCAAGTCTGAATTTTACTAAGGAAATGACTATTTATAATTCTATGGCGCAAATATAGGAATATTTTTCTATACGAGAAAAGTCCTATATATGCGCCATCTACTTATAAATCGTTAAAGATACTCAATGAAACTGCATTGTTACGCCATAAGTAACCTCATCCGAACATCTGGCGTACCCGTTCGATTCCGCGAACCAGTACATCCACTTCCTCACGGGTATTATAAAAGGAGAAAGAGGCGCGGACTGTTCCTTCGATTCCCAACGCCTGCATCAGCGGCTGCGCACAATGATGCCCTGTACGGACAGCGATACCCAAGCGGTCAAGCAACATGCCCATATCATAGTGATGGATATTTCCAACCAGGAAAGAAATGACAGCACCTTTGTCTGCCGCCTCACCGAAAATACGCATGCCTTCAATTTGTTTCAACTGAGCGGTAGCATATTCCAATAAATCTTGTTCCTGTGCTGCAATCCGGTCCATACCAATCTTTTCCACATAATGCAAAGCTTCAGCCAAAGCTGTACTGCCAATATAATCAGGCGTACCGGCCTCAAACTTAAATGGCAATTCATTAAAGACCGTTTTCTCGAACGAAACGGTAGCAATCATCTCTCCACCGCCCTGATACGGAGGAAGTTTATCCAGCCATTCTTCTTTTCCATACAAAACACCAATACCTGTCGGACCATAAATCTTATGTCCGGAGAAAACGAAGAACTCGGCATCCAAATCCTGTACATCTACTTTCATGTGGGGCGTTGACTGCGCACCATCAACCAATACCGGAACGCCCTGTTCGTGAGCAATGGCAATGATTTCCTTCACCGGGTTTACCGTACCCAATACATTGGAAACTTGCGTAACGGCTACCAGGCGTGTCTTCTCAGTAAATAACTTTCGATATTCATCAAGCAATAATTCCCCTTTATCGTTCATCGGAATTACCCGCAAAGATATACCTTTCTTGGCCGCCTGAATTTGCCAAGGCACAATGTTAGAGTGATGTTCCATGACAGAAACAATCACTTCATCGCCGGCAGACATACATTCGTCGGTAAAGCTGCTTGCTACCAGGTTAATGGATTCGGTAGTTCCTCGTGTAAAGATAATCTCATTTGAAGAACGGGCATTCAGGAAACGTTGAACGGTACGGCGTGCTTCTTCGTGTGCCTCGGTTGCTTCCTGACTCAAGAAATGAACTCCGCGATGAATATTCGCGTTTACATTGTAATAACCGTTTTCAATCTTCTCGACAACGCAACGCGGTTTCTGCGTTGTTGCTGCATTATCCAGATAAACCAATGGTTTGTTGTAAACCTGATGGGACAGAATCGGGAAATCTTCCCGAATGGATTGTATATCGAAAGTCATCATCTTATCTATTAAATTCATTATTGATAACAACCCACAAAGATACAATGTTTAATCGATATATGTATAAATCAGCAAGGACAGGATCAGACGGGTACAAAAAAGGCCGCCTTACCTACCGCCGTAGGTAAAAGCAGCCCATACTAAAATAGAAATATTTAAAGGATAAATTGGCTTGTTGTTTACGTCAGCAAAAATAAATACGACATATGACAACAAGATGACAAAAGTATGTCATTTTATCCTTTTCGCTTCTTTATTACTTACAGATCCGACAACCGGCACATTTAGCCAATTCACCTCGGAAACGTTTCTCTACCAATTTATGCAGGCGATCTTTCAAGGCTTCCAGACGAACATGTTCGATTACATCCGATGTAAAGGCAACACTAAGCAACATCCGTGCTTCGTCGCGGGAAATACCTCGGCTCTGCATATAGAAAAATGCGTTCTCGTCCAACTGACCGGTACTCATACCATGTGAACATTTCACATCGTCGGCATAAATTTCCAACTGAGGTTTGCTGTACATCCGGCATTCGCGGGTAGCACACAAGTTTCGGTTGGTCTGATAAGCTTCTGTCTTGTCGGCACCTTGCTCAACCAGGATTCTACCACTGAACGCACCAATTGCACGATCGTTCAAGACATTCTTGAAGAGTTCATTGCAAGTACAATGAGGCACTTTATGATGTACTAAAGAATAAGTATCCAACTGCTGTTCCTTATCCAACACAGACATACCACAAAGAGAAAGATCAGCGCCTTCTCCTTCCAACGAGACGAAATAATTATTACGAGTCAATCCGTTTGTCAGTGTAACACCATTCACAACGACACTCGAATGAGCTTCCTGACGAACAAACAGATTAGAGAAACGGGTTGTCGATACCGAACTTTCCTCCAAATCATAATAATCAGCACGAGCATTGGCTCCGGCAAAGATTTCAATCACCTGATTAGAGAAGAATTTCACATCATCAATACTATGGTCACACACCAACAGACGAGCTTCAGCATTCTCTTCTACGATGAAGAGAATACGGCGATTGGCCATTGTATCAACATCGCTACGGAAAATATTCACTAACTGGATAGGACGTTCCACCACCGTATGCTTCGGAACATATACTACAAAACCATCTTGCGCCAACATCGTATTCAAGGCAACAACACCATTTGCCGATGTCTGTGCCAGTTTACCATAATAGCGGGCAGCAATCTCCGGATATTCGGAAGCAAAGCGACACAAACCTCCGGCATAAACACCTTCGGGCAGATGTGCTTTCGGTAATTCCTTATCGTAGAAAGAATCATTCACCACAAAATAAAGTGAGGTGCTCAGATTAGGAACATCACAATGAAACACGTCATACGGATTGACCGGAATATTCAGCCGATTGATATTGATCCCATAATCGGGAGCAAAAGCCTTTTCCACATCCGTATATTTATAATCTTCGCCCTTCAACGACGGAAAGCCCAGCCGCTCGAAATCGGCAAATGCCTGCGCACGCAAAGCATTCAATACCGGTACACTCTTGCGGCAGATCAAATCCTCGTACTGGGTAAAGAGATCAATGTATTGTTGTTCTGCTTTCATAAGTCTCCCATCTCCTTCTTGATCCAGTCGTAACCTTTTTCTTCCAGTTCGAGAGCCAGCTCCGGACCTGCGGTCTTGACAATACGACCTTTATAAAGCACATGTACAATGTCCGGTTTAATATAATCCAGCAAACGCTGATAGTGAGTAATCACGATGGTCGCATTATTGGCTGTCTTCAACTTGTTTACTCCACTTGCCACAATTCGCAAGGCATCAATATCCAAACCCGAATCCGTCTCATCAAGGATTGAAAGTTTCGGTTCAAGCATCGCCATCTGGAAAATCTCATTACGTTTCTTTTCACCCCCCGAAAAACCTTCATTCACACTTCGGCTTGCCAGCTTGTTGTCTAATTCAACAATTGCCCGTTTCTCACGCATCAGTTTCAGGAACTCTGTAGCCGAAACCGGTGGCAGGCCATTATATTTCCGGTGTTCGTTGACGGCTGCCCGCATGAAATTTACCATACTTACACCCGGAATTTCCACCGGATACTGGAAACTCAAGAACAGACCTTCACGGCTACGGTCTTCCGGAGACAACTCCAACAGGTTCTTCCCATTGAACGTTACTTCACCTTCTGTTACTTCAAAGGCCGGATTTCCCACCAAGACACTACTCAATGTACTTTTTCCCGATCCATTCGGTCCCATGATAGCATGAACTTCTCCAGCCTTTACCGAAAGGTTGATACCTTTCAGTATCTCTTTGCCATTCACATTGGCATGTAAATTCTTTATCTCTAACATATTTTGCTTTCCTCCTTAATATCTGTAATAATATTCCTCGTTGCGCTTATCGAGACGGTAAAACCAGCCCTCTATCAAGCTACCGATGATTCCGCCCAACGAGAATCCGTCTTGCTGCGTGAACCGCATCGGGAACGTTACTTTAATACCTAAATTCAACCGTTGGTACATCCCTTTGTCCCACAGCTGATACGCCGCACCCCTGTTATCTACCGCCTCAATCCGGGTATGAGAGTCAAGTCCAATACCCAAATCATAACGAACCACAAAGGCTACTGACGAGAACAAATAAAAATCAAGTCCTACAGAAGGCACAAATACCGCCCGAGGATTAACGGCCGTTTGTTTCACCGTTAGCGACCACTCACCGGATGATGCACCAGTTGTATTTTCTTCCCGGCGATCGCCCCAATTAAACAACCAACCAGCTGCCAAATAGGGTTGAACAAACCATCGATCCGGAACAAAATAACGCTTCACTCCTAGGCTAATTCCTTCCATACTACGACTGGAATACCCATAATCCAACTCTGTCCGTTCATAACCGCCATAGACCGCCCATTTCTTGGGCAGGAAATATTCGCCGGTAAACCCGAAAGACTCACCTCCGTTTCCTGTAGAAACCCGTTGCGGATTTTCTGACAAAATCGGACGAACCAACACACCTCCGGTAAATCCGAGACTCCAACGTGCCCCATCGACATCGTTACCGGTATAAAACTGAGCTTGCACTCCTTGCATCGTCAAGAATGAAAGGAGACAACATCCCATCCATTTACATCCACTCTCCATCTCTCTTCTACTATTATTTGTTTCGTCTATTCTTTCTGCACGCTTGCAGAAGTCCTATCAGTTGACCCGATCTATCCCTGCAGTAGGTCATTGACGATCAACAATCACCCCTAAAACCTTGCAGCTGCTGCTTGACGATTGACAATCACCCCGCGCGACCTTGCAACGACTGTCTGACGATCGACAATCACCCCACGCGACCTTGCAACGGCTGTCTGACGATCGACAATCACCCCGCGCAACCTTGCAACCGTTCCGATCTCGATCATGATCCGCTGCGGCATCGTTACTTTTTACCCTACGCTACCTTCCAGCGAGATACTTAACAGTTTCTGTGCCTCAACAGCAAACTCCATCGGAAGCTTATTCATGACTTCACGAGCATAACCATTGACAATCAAACCCACTGCTTCTTCAACGGAAATTCCTCGCTGCTGGCAATAAAACAACTGTTCTTCACTAATCTTACTTGTCGTCGCTTCATGCTCTACCACTGCCGTTTCATTCTGAATATCGGCATACGGGAAAGTGTGTGCTCCGCAAGTAGGACTCAACAATAAACTATCGCACTGGCTATGATTACGAGCACCTTCCGCACGTGGAGAAATCTTCACCAGACCTCTGTAACTATTCTGACTATGACCGGCAGATATTCCTTTTGAGACAATTGTACTCCGGGTATTCTTTCCCAGATGAATCATCTTTGTTCCTGTATCAGCCTGCTGATAATTATTCGTTACGGCGACTGAATAAAACTCGCCTACCGAATGATCACCAGCCAAGACACAACTCGGATATTTCCATGTAATCGCAGAACCTGTCTCTACCTGAGTCCATGAGATTTTACTGTAATCACCTTTACACAAGCCTCTCTTTGTTACGAAGTTGTAAATACCGCCTTTTCCGTCTTTATCTCCCGGATACCAATTCTGTACTGTCGAATATTTCACTTCTGCATGATCATGAGCAACAATCTCGACAATAGCTGCATGCAATTGGTTTTCATCGCGCATCGGAGCAGTACAACCTTCCAAATAACTAACGTAAGCCTCATCATCGGCCACGATTAATGTACGTTCAAACTGTCCGGTATTGGCGGCATTAATACGGAAATACGTACTCAACTCCATCGGACAACGAACACCTTTCGGAATATACACAAATGAACCATCAGAAAATACAGCCGAATTCAAAGCCGCAAAGAAGTTATCCCGATAACTAACAACGCTTCCCAAATACTTCTTCACTAAATCCGGATGATTCTGTACCGCCTCACTGAACGAACAGAATATAATACCTTTCTCAGCCAAGTTCTCCTTAAACGTTGTCTTGACAGAAACGCTGTCCATAACGGCATCGACAGCCATTCCGCTCAATACCTTTTGTTCTTCCAAAGGAATTCCCAGCTTGTCGAAGGTTTTCAGCAATTCTGGATCAACTTCTTCCATACTTTTCGGTCCGTCTTTCTTAACAGGAGCCGCGTAATAAATAATATCCTGATAATTGATAGGCGGAATTTTCAGCAAAGCCCAGTCCGGCATTTCTAATGTTTGCCAATAACGGAAAGCACGCAAACGGAACTCAAGCAACCATTCCGGTTCATGCTTCTTGGCAGAAATAATCCGAACGGTCTCTTCATCCAGCCCTCGATGGATCACATCTGTATCTATATCCGTAACGAATCCATATTTATATTCCCCATTCGTTACTTCATTCAACACGCTATTTGAATCTTGCATATATACATTATATTATATAAGAAAAACCATTCACTCTTCTAAACTAAACAAGTTAGAAGGGAAAATGGTTGGAACAATCTGTTTAACGGAACCATAAAAACGAGACTCGACTTTCTGTTCCCGTGGAATCAAAACGGATCCTCGGTCAATGTATTCCAGAACATTTATCGTCAAACTCAAGAAAAACATCATAAACATAAAGCCGAACAAACCTCCCAACAAATGGTTCAGTATACCTAGCGGTGTCACTCCTACTAATTTACTCAACAAATCACCTGTCAGCTTCAATACTCCAATGATCAGCATAAAACCAAACAGATAACTCAATACTGTTACTCCATAATCAGGGAACCAACCAAGCGCCAGAATATATCCGCGCAACCAATCGGCTACCTGTGCACAGCAGAAGATGGCAATCACCAGGGCTATAAGTGAAACAACCTGTTTGATGACTCCATCAAACAGGCCTTTCACAAAACCGAATCCAGCCAGACACAACAAGATCACGTCTAACCAGTTCATCACATTACAATGTCTTTTTGATTTCTGTTTCCTCGTAAGCCTCGATCACGTCTCCGATCTGAATATCATTAAAGTTAGTGATGTTCAAACCACAGTCCTGACCAGCTACAACTTCCTTCACATCATCTTTGAATCGCTTCAAAGAACCCAGTTCACCCGAGTAAATAACGATACCATCGCGAATCAAACGAATCTTGTTGCTGCGCTTGATCTTTCCTTCCTTCACCAGACATCCGGCAACAGAACCGACCTTGGAAATCTTAAATACCTGCTGTACTTCCACATTGGCAGTAATTTCCTCACGAATTTCCGGAGAAAGCATACCTTCCATTGCACTCTTCACTTCGTTGATCGCGTCATAGATAATTGAATACAGACGAATTTCTACACCTTCCTTCTCTGCATTCCGACGTGCCAACAATGACGGACGTACCTGGAAACCGATAATAATCGCATTCGAAGCTGCAGCCAAAACAACATCCGATTCAGAAATCTGTCCGACTGCTTTATGGATCACATTCACCTGAATCTCTTCTGTTGACAAACGAATCAATGAATCAGACAACGCCTCAACAGATCCGTCCACATCACCTTTAACGATGACATTCAATTCCTGGAAGTTACCCACAGCAATACGACGACCAATATCGTCCAATGTAAGCATCTTCTGGGTACGCAAGCCCAATTCACGTTGTAACTGTTCACGACGATTGGCAATCTCACGAGCTTCCTGATCTGTTTCCAATACATTAAACGTATCACCTGCCTGAGGTGCACCATTCAAACCTAAGATCAATACCGGTTCTGAAGGTCCTGCCTCCTGTACTCGCTGGTTACGTTCGTTGAACATCGCTTTGATACGACCATAATGGGTTCCTGCCAAAACGATATCTCCCATCTTCAACGTACCATTCTCTACCAATACTGTAGAAACATAACCACGTCCTTTGTCCAAAGAAGATTCAATGATAGAACCAACAGCACGACGTTTCGGATTTGCCTTCAAATCCAGCAAGTCCGCCTCCAACAGCACTTTTTCCAACAAATCTTCTACACCGATGCCTTTCTTGGCAGAAATTTCCTGGCACTGATATTTACCACCCCAGTCTTCTACCAGATAATTCATATTGGCAAGTTCTTCCTTGATTTTATCCGGATTTGCATGAGGTTTATCAATCTTGTTAATAGCAAAAACAATAGGTACACCTGCTGCAGAAGCATGATTGATGGCTTCCACCGTCTGAGGCATGACACTATCGTCGGCTGCTACAATAATAATAGCGATATCTGTTACTTTTGCTCCGCGAGCACGCATAGCCGTAAAGGCTTCATGACCAGGAGTATCCAAGAAAGTAATACGACGGCCGTTCGGCAACTTCACATTATAAGCACCAATATGCTGAGTGATACCACCCGCTTCACCGGCAATCACATTCGCATTACGGATATTATCCAGCAACGAAGTCTTACCATGGTCAACGTGTCCCATCACCGTAACAATCGGTGGACGCGGAACCCAATCTTCTTCGTTATCTTCATCTTCATCTGCCTTGATTGCTTCAACTACATCAGCACTTACATATTCTGTCTTGAAACCGAACTCTTCAGCAACAATATTAATTGTTTCAGCATCCAAACGCTGGTTGATAGAAACCATAATACCGATACTCATGCAAGTCGCTATGACTTTCGTAACCGGCACATCCATCATATTAGCCAAATCGTTAGCCGTAACGAATTCGGTTAATTTCAGGATTTTGCTTTCCATTTCCTCCTGCTCCATCAGCTCATGTTCACGCTTCTGGATTGCATCACGTTTATCACGACGATATTTTGCACCTTTGTTGCTCTTGTTACTCTTATTCGTCAGCCGGGCTAATGTTTCCTTGATTTGCTTCTGTACATCCTCTTCACTGACTTCCGTCTTTACCGGTTTCTTCAACCGAGGCTTACGGTCATCCCGATTATTCCCATTTTGACGATAGTTATTACCACCACCATTAGCTACATTGGCAACATCCACACGATCTTTCTTGATACGTTTACGTTTCTTCTTGCCATCACCTTCTTCATTGGATGCCATGTTCGCTTTAGGGGTTCCACCTTGCTGTTTATTCTGATCCTTTTTAAAATTCGGCTGTCCAGGACGATTATTACCTTGTTTCTCGTCACGTTCTTTCCGTTTTTCTTCTTTCGACTTCTTCTTCGGACGAGTTGACTGATTAAGTGCTTCCAAATCAATTTTACCCGTAACTTTGATATTCGATTCAAACTTAGGAGTACTCAATCGGAATAATTCACTATCGTTCTTATCGGCCGATGTCGTTGATGAACCCGATCCCACTGGTTGACTTTTTTCTTCTTTTGGAGCGACCATTTCCGGCTGCTTCTCTTCAGCTTTCTCTTTATTCACAATATTTATTTTTACTTCTTCTTTCTCATTCTGTTGTTCCACTTTTTCTACGGCAGGCACGACTTTTTCTTCTTGCTGAACGACAGGTTCAGGATCTTTATCAACCGAAGCTGAGGCGGAAACTGCCTCAGGTATGATCTCGTCCTTCTTTTCCGGTTCTAAATTGATGTGACCTTTCATCACGATCTTCGGACGAAATTCTTCTGGAACCTCTGTTTTTATTTCTTGGGGCTGTTCTTCTTTTACGACAGCAGCCGTACTTTTCTTATTATGTATATGCGAAGCTTCACGCTTAATCTCCGCATCAGGCATATTCTTCCCAAACTCCTTTACGAGCAAAGCATACTGTTCATCACTCAACCGGGTATTCGGATTGGACTCAACCTCCGGATAACCATTCTTATGCAGGAACTCAACCACCGTGTTCAGTCCTACATTCATTTTTTTCAATACTTGTTGTAATCTTATAGGCATACTAAACTTTGTCGTAACACTTAATCATTAATTTTCATCATCCTCAAATTCGGCAGCCAAGATTGACAAGACATCATCAACTGTCGATTCTTCCAAGTCAGCCCGCTCTACCAATTCATCTCTCGGTATTGCCAATACACTCTTAGCTGTATAGCAACCGATATTCTTCAGAGCGTCAATTACCCAACCATCTATTTCATCAGCAAATTCATCCAAATAAATATCTTCTTCATCAGCACCATCAATATCGCGGAATACATCAATTGTATATTCTGTCAACATACAAGCCAATTTGATATTCAAACCGCCTTTACCAATAGCCAACGAAACTTCTTCCGGACGCAAATAGACTTCTGCGCGTTTCTCTTCTTCATTAACCCGGATAGAAGATATCTTAGCAGGGCTCAATGCTCGCTGGATAAACAAGGATATATTAGATGTATAATTGATCACATCGATATTCTCGTTTCTCAACTCCCGTACGATACCATGAATACGAGAACCCTTCATTCCCACACAAGCACCTACCGGATCGATACGATCGTCATAAGATTCAACAGCAACCTTGGCACGTTCTCCCGGGATTCGGGCAATGGCCTTGATGGTAATCAAACCGTCATTGATTTCCGGCACTTCCAATTCGAACAAACGCTGCAGGAACAACTTGTCTGTACGAGAAAGGATAATTTTCGGATTGTTGTTGTAATTATCTACACGCTGTACGATAGCACGAGCCGTTTCACCTTTCCGATAGAAATCACCCGGTATCTGTTCTGTCTTCGGCAACAACAATTCATTTCCATCGTCATCAAGCAGCAACATTTCTTTCTTCCATACCTGATACACATCTGCCGAAATGATTGTACCGATTTTATCTTTATATTTAGCGTAAAGGCTGTCTTTCTGCAATTCCAATATCTTGGATGCTAATGTCTGACGTAAATTCAAGATAGCACGACGTCCAAAATCGGCAAAATGAACTTCGTCTGTAATTTCCTCGCCTACTTCACAATCGGCATCAATCTGACGGGCATCCGTCAACGAAATCTCCAGATTTGAATCTTCCAATTCATCATCCGCTACGACCTTACGATTTCTCCAGATTTCAAAATCACCTTTTTCCGGATTGATGATAACATCGTAGTTTTCGTCTGTTCCGAACATTTTTGCAATTACGTTACGGAATGACTCTTCCAATACGCTGATCATCGTATCCTTATCTATATTCTTCAACTCCTTGAACTCCGCAAGGGTATCAATCATACTGACTGTTTCCTCTTTTCTGGCCATACTACTTGAATCTAATTAAATATTTTGTATATTTTATTTCACTATATGTATAAGGCTGGTCTTCCTCGACAGTAACCTTACGTTTGGCACCTTCCGGCTTGATCTGCTTTTCGACTGTCAGGACAATTCCGTTTTCATCAGCCGATTTCAACACACCGGTCAGTTTCACTCCTGCCGTCAACAAGACCTCAACTTCATTCCCTATATTCTTTTGATATTGACGAAGCACTTTAAAAGGAGATGTAATTCCGGCAGAACCGACTTCTAATTCAAAATCTTCCACATCACGGTCTAAATGATCTTCCAAATACCGGCTCAGCTCAACACAATCATCAATGCATACCGACTTATCATTGTCTATTTCCACTACGATTATATTCCCGGGCTGTACTGCCACATCTACCAGATAATTGGAAGAAGATGCCAACTTCTCTTCTACCAGTTTTACAATCAATTCCTTATCTATCATACTTCGCTTTATATATAATCTGTTTTTCTATATTCCGAAGGTCTCTTCCAGAACTCTCGAAAATCGTCTGCAAAACCAACGAGAATCGTTTACAAAAGATACGGGTTCTGAAATCGGTCTTTC
>OHAY01003023.1_pt1 | contig 12229 bp, 10 predicted proteins | sample 1577191 | NCBI WGS metagenome assembly OHAY01 (sample SAMEA3541504, study PRJEB24748) | human gut metagenome | biome: human gut; feature: human-associated habitat; material: faeces | place: China | collected 2012 | reverse complement strand
GGAACGGGCGAATCGCAGCATGGGGACATACGAAGGAACACTGGTTACATTGGATACAATTTTCCGGTATCCATTCCGGTACATTGATAGCTACGCCGCGTTTTTCTTCACCGGTGCCGCCCATCGGATATGTACCGTCTTCCATGCCGTTAAATGCGCTTACCGGCAGATCGTCGCCGGCCAATGCATTGACAGGCGCGGAAAATTCTTTGTAGAACTGCGATACGTTTCTCGTATCCGTAAGAGCATCTTCTGCATAAGCCCAATCTTCCGGCACATCAATCCGGCATACGGCGCCAATTCCCTGATCAATCGCAGCATTGTTCATATCTACGATATCCTGGCCTTTTTTGCCATACGATTCTTCTACCGCTTCTTTCAGATATTTCACTGCCATATCGACGGGAATTACTTCGGATAATTTAAAGAACGCCGCCTGCATGATCATATTGATCCGGCTCCCAAGACCGATTTCTTCCCCGATTTTTACTGCGTCGATCGTATAGAATTGGATATGATGTTTAGCGATATATCGTTTCATCGCTGCCGGCAGTTTTTCATTCAGCTCTTCCGGAGACCATACGCAGTTGAGCAGGAATACGCCGCCGTCTTTCAGGCCTTTGAGCAGGTCATACTGATATACATATCCCTGGCGATGGCAAGCAATAAAGTCGGCATTTTCTACTAAATACGGCATATGAATCGGCCGGCTACCAAACCGGAGGTGGGATACGGTTACGCCGCCGGATTTTTTTGAGTCATACGCAAAATATGCCTGTGCATACATGTCCGTATGATCGCCGATGATCTTGATTGCGCTCTTATTGGCGCCAACGGTGCCGTCAGAGCCAAATCCCCAGAACTTACATGCTTTGAGTCCTTCTGCATTCATGACCGCATACCGTTTTCTCGGCAGCGACGTAAAGTTTACATCGTCTACGATGCTGACCGTAAAGCTGTTGAGTGGTTCATAGGATTTCAGATTATCAAATACCGCTACGATATCATCCGGCAAAATATCTTTTGAGCCCAAGCCGTACCGGCCGCCGTATATTGCCGGCGCATGGTCTCTTCCTGCAAATACGGCTGTTACGGACTGATACAGCGGTTCCCCGTTGGAACCCGGTTCTTTCGTCCGTTCCAGCACGGCAATCCGTTTTACCGTTTCCGGAAGCGCTTTTAAGAAGTGTTTTTCCGAGAATGGCCGGAATAAATGTACGTTTAAAACGCCGACTTTTTCTCCGCCTTCATTAAGCACCCGTACGGTTTCTTCTGCTACCTGAGCGCCGGAGCCCATGAGCACGACTACATGTTCTGCGTCCGGAGCGCCTGTATAATTAAAGAGGTGATATTCACGGCCGGTAATTTCCGTGATTTTTTCCATATATCCTTCTACGATATCCGGTATCCGTTCATAGAACTTATTGATGGATTCCCGGTGCTGGAAATAGATTTCAGGCGGTTCTATCACGCCGCGGGTAACAGGAGCGTCCGGATTCATGGAACGGCGGCGGAATTCTTCTACCGCTTCCATATCCAGCAGCTGTCTTAAATCATCGTCTTCCAGCACTTCGATTTTCTGTATTTCATGCGACGTACGGAAACCGTCGAAGAAGTTCATAAACGGAACGCGGCTGGAAATCGCGGAAGCATGCGCTACCGCCGCCAAATCCATCACTTCCTGCACACTGGATTCCGCCAACATAGCAAGGCCTGTCTGCCGAGCAGCCATGACATCGTTGTGTTCGCCAAAAATGGTAAACGTATTCGTCGAAATCGTACGGGCAGCCACGTGAAATACGCCCGGAAGCAATTCACCGGCAATTTTAAACATATCCGGAATCATCAGGAGCAGCCCCTGTGCGGAAGTAAATGTCGACGTCAGCGCGCCGGCCTGCAGCGAACCGTGCATAGCTGCCGCAGCGCCGCCTTCCGACTGCATTTCTACAACATCGACAGGGTGGCCAAATAAATTTTTACGGCCATGCGCCGCCCATTCATCTACATGTTCCGCCATAGGAGAAGACGGCGTAATCGGGAATATCGCAGCTACTTCCGTAAAGGCATACGCGACATGCGCAGCGGCAGTATTTCCGTCCATCGTTTTCATTTTCTTATGCAACTTCATGTTTCGCACCTCTTTCTATAACTTTTAAGAATAGATTTACATACCCATGCACAAAAGTTATATCATTTTTTCTCAACAAAGAACTAACCCTATTGTATGCCTAAACATAAAAATTTGCAATATAGTTTCCACTGTAAGAGGATACACTCGTTGCATTTTTTGCATATATATTTTTCGTTTATCCTGTGTATACTTTTGTTCCTTTTTTGTACATGTGATTTTTATATCTCCAATAAACCGCTTGATTATGCTATTTCTTGCTTTTGCAAATAATTTGTTTATTTTTGTTTTATTCTGTTGTTCTTACATATTCTTTCATCTTTACACTGAGCACTTCTCATCTATCCGCACACGCCGTCCTAAAAATGTACACTCTATAAATACAAAAAGAAGAGCCTTACCTCGGCTCTTCTTTTTGTATTTTCCCTATCGATTTTCTATTTTCATTGATAATAAACGAATTGTGATTTGCCATCAGCACCTGATCCGCCACCCATTCCGCTCCATGCGTGTCCATCAGCGCGATTTCTTCCGGATACAGAAGAATCGGAATAAAAATATCCACCTTGTTGCCGTCCGGCATTTTTATCTCTCCCAGACTGCCTTGGAACTGTGCCAGCATGATTCCTGAAAAACGATTTCGTACACTGAAACTGTCTTCCGATTCACTATTGGACAATGCCGTACTGTACAATATCCAGCCCAAATGGGAATGAAAAAAATGTCCCAGTTCCATTGCCAGCCAAATCGGCCAGGCATAGTCCGCGTCTATTTCCCATTCGCCTTCCGGAAACGGCCAATTTGCAGGCAGCAGCATGCAAATTTCTGTAAATTTAAGCGTTTCTGTCCGCTCTGTTTCCGCCTGCAGCGCCAATGCCACGTCGCTGATCCCTACCGTATGCAAAACATATATAGGTTCTTCCGGGGTCGGCATAAACACCACCACATCGATGGGCAGCGGCGATCGGACCGGATCGCGGACATACCGGTACGGCCGGTCTTTAAACATACTGGCAAACCGTTCTTTTACATATCTGCCGTAATTCGTTTCTTTTTCTACAGGTATGCTGGCATCCTGCAATTCAAAATATCGTTTTATCGAACGCGGATACACCGCCGCTTTCTGTTCACTTTTCCACCAAGACATGCCATGCCTCCTTTATATACCTTGTATATTATAGCATATCCGCTCCCAAAGGCTTCAACTTTTACTTTTTTCCGTTCTATGATACACTATACCAAAGGAGTTGATACTGTGGTTCTTTTTCATACCTTAAAAGATAAGGTGTCCCGGATCCTGAACAAAGTACAGGACACGGTTTTGCCGGAAACGGCGGAGCCGCTTTTGCTGGAACCCAAAGACGCGATTTACGATCATCAGGTCCTGGTATGGGAAGAAGATACGATCAACAGCCGATTGGCAAATCATTTGGCAAATCATTGGTTCTTTCATTCGATCACCTTCGAATTTGAAGAGAACAATATGGTATATTTAGGCATGATCACTCGTTTTGGCGGCGTGATGAGCCTTCAGTTCAAATTAGAAGACATCTGGTGCGACGACTATCGGGCGGCCTTCCAGATAAAGCTGGATATCTCCTCCATTGAAACGGATTCTTTCATTTTAAATACCCTGATTCATTCTTTGTGCAGCTGGGTGCTGAGCTTTTTAGGAACATTCTTCAATCCGTTCCGGATTGGAACCAAAGGCTCCACCATGCGGTTTGAAAAGAAAGGCCGTATTTATTTTGATATGGCGCCGGACAGCGACATTTTTTCCATCGTGCCCCTGCCGGATCGGCCGGATTTCAGCAAAGGCCCGCTCTTATTAAACAATGCCAAAACAGAACAGGCCGTTTTATGTATGGATTACTACGCGTTTCACAAGCCCCTGGATCGTTTCGTCACGACAGACGAAGAGCTTCCCGGCAAAAGCAGCTGGCTTCATTCCATCGACATCTTGGCGATCCTGCTGCTGCCGATCGGCGTGTGGATCAGTTTTGTGATCCTCCATCATTATCTGCCGCCGCGGGATCTTACTTTTTCTTTTTCCACTTACTTTTTAATTTCCCTGCTGATTATCATCTTTAGTTTTTTAGTGATGAATATTCCGCGTTATATCTATATGTATTTCAATACGCGGAAAAGCTGGCAGACATTTTTCGTCCACAACAATATAAAGATCCAAATGCGCAAACTGCACCGCCGTATTTATACGCAGCAGCAGGCTATCCGCGCAGAAGGCGGCTATGCGGATACTTCCTATCAGGAACGGATTCAAAACTTTCTGATTCAGATACGTAATAAACGGTATCTGGCATTTCAATTGCTGGAACTGGACGAAGATCGGAAACGAAAACAAAAAGTAAAATTTGCCATTGCCTACATCGGCTGTACGTTCCTCGAATGGATATTATTAATGACCTGATGAAAGGAACTGGAACACATGAAGAAAACAAATGTCATGCGCATGCTCGACAAAGAACACATTGCGTATGAAACCAAAAGCTATGCATATGATGAATCGGATCTCTCCGGCGTACATGCGGCCGAAGCCCTTGGCTATCCTGTTGACATGGTATTTAAAACCTTGGTCGGCAACGGAGATAAAACCGGCTTCATCGTCTGCTGTATTCCCTGTCATAAAGAGCTGGATCTAAAGAAAATTGCCCAAGCAAGCGGCAATAAGAGCGTCCATCTGCTTCATGTCAAAGAACTCCTGCCGATTACCGGATATATCCGCGGCGGCTGTTCTCCTATCGGCATGAAGAAAAAATTTCCCACGTTCATCGACTCTTCCGCGCTTGATCAGGAAAAAATCAGCATCAGCGCCGGGCAGCGCGGCCAGCAGGTCGTATTGCCCCCGCAAATACTGATCGATTACGTCCGCGCGGTCTGTTGTCCGCTGACCCATGAATAAAGAGAGCCTAACGGCTCTCTTTTATTTTTTATATCCTGTTTCCCGATCTACAATATTTTCCAAAGGTCCGCCGTTCAAAAAGGCTTTCAAATTTTTTACCGCAATGCGGACGATATTGTCATGGGTAGCCCGCAAATGATGGTATCCGGAAATATGAGGCGTGATATATATCCCCGGAATGCGCCACATCCGATGATCGGACGGAAGCGGTTCCGGATCGGTCACGTCCAGCGCCGCTCCCGAGAGCCCGCCCTGTTCCATACAGTCGCACAGCGCCTCGGTATCTATCGACGTTCCCCGGCCGACATTCAGCAGATACGCGCCTTTTTTCATTTTTGCCAGCCGCTCCCGGTTTAAAATCCGGTAGGTTTCCGGAGTGCCGGGCAGGCTCATCGCGACTATATCGGCCCGGGGCAGTACCGTGTCCACGTCTTCCTGCAGAACCAGTTCATCCAATATATCCGGTTTCTCTGCCGGTCTTCTTTTTACTCCGATCGTATACGCTCCCAGCGCCTTGACACGCCGGGCAAAATGACTGCCTATATCGCCCATGCCCCAGAGCAGTACCGTTGCGCCTTCGATCGAATCGACCGTACCTTCGTCCTGCCACCGGGCTTCTTTTTGATTGTCATAATACAGATATAATTTCTTCTGCATGGCAAGCAGCGCTCCCAGCATATGCTCTGCCAGCGCCAAGCCGTAGGCTCCCGTCGCGTTGGTCAATTCACAGCCGTCCGGAAGAAGTCCTTTTCGGCAGTACGGCGCCGCTCCGGCCATGCTGAGCTGCAGCCATTTTAAGCGCGGGCATTCCGCGACAGATTCAACGGGAAGCGGGCCTATCACCACTTCTGCCTGCGCCAATTCTTCTTTCGACGCCGTCCGGTTCGGCCGGTACAGCCAGGCGCCTTCTCCCAGCGCTTCATCCAGCCATGTTTTATGATACGGCTCCAATTCCATTACCACAAGTATGTTCATATCCAAACCTCCTTTTCTTTAGCATACGAAAATGGTGCTCTCCTGTCAATCTGCTGTACGGCTGCCCAGCGGCAGCCGTATACTTTTTTATAATTGACAAACCACCCCGTCCCTGCTATACTTTTTGAAAAGACAATATGCGATGCTTTATCAAGAGCGGCGGAGGGACTGGCCCTATGAAGCCCGGCAACCTGATACGGTGCTAAATCCTGCGGATGATCCGAGAGATAAAGACCTGACAACCTCTTTCTCTTGGAAAGGGGATTTTTTTCGGTATAAAAGCCTGCGCATCGTCTGAAACTTATTTGGGAGGTTTTTATTATGAACAAACTGACTACTTTATTTACGGCAGCAGCCTTGTCCTTTTCTCTGCTGGCAGCTGGCTGCGGCAGCTCCTCTGATTCTGCGCCGGCCAATACGTCCGGGAAAGCAACCGTAACAGTAGGCGCTACCCCGGTACCGCACGGAGAAATTTTAAATCAAATCAAACCGCTGCTGGAAAAAGAAGGGGTAGAATTAAAAGTGATCGAATTTTCCGATTATGTCAAACCCAATCTGGCATTATCCGATAAAGAACTCGATGCCAATTTCTTCCAGCACCAGCCCTATCTGGATAAATTTATTGCAGAACGGGGGCTCAAGCTCGTTTCCGGCGCCAAAGTACATTTAGAACCAATGGGAATCTACTCTCATAAAATCAAAGAATTGTCGGCGATCGCCGATCAGGGAAAAGTCGCCATTCCCAATGACCCGACCAACGGCGGCCGCGCTCTTTTGATCCTGCAAAAAGCCGGTCTGCTGAAATTAAAAGACGGCGGCACGATCAATTCCACCGTCATGGACATCACGGAAAATCCGAAACATTTAGAATTCATCGAACTGGAAGCCGCACAGATTCCTCGTTCCCTCGATGATGTAGACATCGCGCTGATCAATACGAACTTTGCCATGGAAGCCGGCTTGAATCCGCTCCAGGACGCATTGTATTTAGAAAGCAAGGATTCGCCTTACGTCAATATCCTGGTTATCCGCCAGGGCGATGAAAACCGGCCTGAAATCCAAAAATTAATTACTGCGATCACCTCGCCTGCTGTAAAAGAATTTATCGAGCAACAGTATAAAGGCGCTATTGTTCCAGCATTCTGATCTGCCTAATAGAAGCGAACAGCGAACCTAACGCCTGACCGCCCCTTTTTCTGTACCGTTTCCGGTATGGGAAAGGGGCATTTTTTATCCGATTCTTTGCTTTTTTAATTCTCTTTTTCAGCTGCCGTCATGCCGTTTATCTAACGAAAAAGCCTTGCTTCATACAAAACAGAAGCAAGGCTTTTTATGTTGGTTATCTTGTATATCGGCGATGCGCCGTTTCCTATATCAGCGGTTCGTTACGGTCTCCACAATCATATCGTGTTCCGTCAGCCGCTTCCAGGCTACCTCTTCCCATTTCGTTCCCGGCTTGCCATAATTGCAGTACGGGTCAATAGAAATACCGCCGCGGGGCAAAAATTTTCCCCATACTTCGATGTATCGCGGCTCCATCAGCTGTATCAAATCGTTCATGATGATATTGACACAGTCTTCATGGAAATCGCCGTGATTGCGGAAGCTGAACAAATATAGTTTCAGCGATTTGCTTTCCACCATCTTTTCATCCGGCACATAGGATATATATATGGTGGCAAAATCCGGCTGCCCCGTCATCGGGCAAAGGCTCGTAAATTCCGGGCAGTTAAATTTGACCATATAATCCCGATACGGATGTTTATTGATAAAATACTCCAATACAGACGGATCATAATCGGTAGGATAGGTAGTTCCCTGACTTCCCAGCTTGGTGATCGTTTCCAATTCTGCAGAAGTTCTACTCATGCGATATAACTCCTTTCTGCGGTACCAGCGTCCGTTCCAGCACCTGTACTAAGATCACGCCGACAATTGCCGGAACAGCCTGACCGACCAGCAAATTGACGACCAATACAGAGTACGGAAGCTGCAGCAGATAGCTTAGCCATACCGGAACTGCCAGGCTGGGAACCAGCCAAATCGGCAGCGCGATGAACCATGGGTTCAAATTGTATTTTTTTACACCGTAAATCAGAGCCGCCGATACGATGCCGACCAGCGCCCCGCCGAACATGTCCAGTATTCCCAGACCGCCAAACAGTGCATTTGCTATTAAATTCGCAGCCCCCAGAGGTAAAATCAAGAATGGATGTATATATGCCAGTGCATAAAACGATGTAGCGATACGTATCTGATACGCACCGAAAGAAAAGCTTTGCGTTACATAAAGAACGACCAGGTACAATGCGATTACCATAGCCGATATCGTTAATTTTCTGGTTTGTTTTTGATACATCCTCATCACCTCCTCAAAAAAAATAGATGGACATATCTTTCTATGCCCATCGGTTCCGTACTCTTTCATACGAGATTTCCATAGTTTTGTTTACCGACAGGATGGTTGCGAACTGTCTATTTAGCTTTTTTCATTATACGAAAATTCGGCTTATAAATCAAGCACTACCCGACCTAATACATGATCGGTCGGAACAGGGCCGATAAACCGGCTGTCGCTGCTGTGATTTCGGTTGTCTCCCATCACAAACACATGATTTTCCGGCACGGTGATCTGCCGTCCGTCCGTTTTCATCGGTTCATCGTTGATATAGGGTTCGTCTAATTTTTCCCCGTTTCTCCAGACGGCGCCGTCTTTAAATTCCAGCGTGTCTCCCGGGTGCCCGATGACTCGTTTCACCCAAATGTTTTTGGTCGCAAATTTCTTATTGAAAAATGCCAGATAATTGGTGAGCGGCTCAGATACGTCGTCCCGCCAAGTCCGGTCATAGTGCGTCCGGCTGTCGATAATGACTATATCGCCGTATTCCGGCATATCCCCCATGACATGCCCCACCTTGGACACGATCAGATAATCGCCGTTTTCCAGGGTCGGCACCATCGATTCGCCGGATACGCGGGTCGGCTGAAAGAGGAAAATATGGATAAAAAGAGCTACTGCCAACGCAATTACGATGGAGTACGCCCATTCATATAATTCATTTTTTATTTTTTCACTCGTCATAATCTATCCTCCTTATGCTTCATTTATTGTAACAAAAGAAAGACATAAACGCAATAAAGCGGAGATGCAAAAGCATCTCCGCTTTCATTAGCTCTTCTTAACGATGTACGCTGAGAAGGTTCTTTTTATCAAACTGATGGATCGAATCTACAAACCGAACGGTTCCTGTTTTATACCGCATAACGACTGAAGACGTTCTTGCGCCGCCGCCGAAATAGCGAACCCCTTTCATGATGCTGCAGTCGGTAACTGCCGTAGCCGAAAAAATCGCATCGTCCCCTTGTACCAGATCGTCAATGGTAAGGACATGATTTACATCCGTAATCCCCATATCCGCACAGCGCTGTCTTTCTTCTTCATTCTGAGGGACAAGCCGAGCCTGCATATCGCCGCCCAGGCATTTGAGCGCCGCAGCCGCCAATACGCCTTCCGGAGCCCCGCCGGTGCCGATCATCATATGCACGCCGGAATCTTCGATCCCAACTTCTACTGCCGGCATAACGTCGCCGTCGCTGATCAATTTGATCCGCGCGCCTGCATCACGGCATTCTTTAATGATATGCGCATGCCGTTCCCGATCGAGCACAACGACCGTAATATCGGAAACTTCCCGGTGCAGTGCTGCCGCTACACGTTTCAAATTATTGGTAACCGTATCATTGATATCAATGCAGCCTTTGGCTCTCGGGCCGACACAGATCTTTTCCATATACATATCCGGCGCATGGAGCAGGCATCCTTCTCCTGCAATCGCCAATACCGCGATAGCTCCGTTCTGGCCTTTTGCCGTCAAGTTCGTTCCTTCCAAAGGATCTACGGCAATATCTACCGCATAACCGCCGGAACCTACTTTTTCTCCAATATACAGCATAGGCGCTTCGTCCATTTCGCCTTCGCCGATAACTACCGTGCCGCTGATCGGAACGGAATCAAATGTAGCGCGCATGCCGTCTACAGCCAGCTGGTCGGCGCCGATTTTATCTCCTTTGCCCACTAAACGGCCGCATTTAACGGCAGCTGCTTCTGTGGCGCGAACAAACTCTAATGTAAGTGTACGATCCATTCAACTTCATCCTCTCTAATAGTATATGCTGCATACCTGTGCTTATTATACACTATTGATTGGCTTTTTCCCAGTCTGCCATAAATTTTTCTATTCCCGCCTGCGTAAGCGGATGATTGAGCGCGTCCATCAGCACCGAATACGGCACCGTGGCGATATGCGCTCCCGCTTTGGCGCATTCGGTAATATGCATCGGCTTGCGGATGCTGGCCGCAATGATTTCCGTTGAAATGTCATGAATGGCGAATATATCGGCAATCGTCCGGATAAGAGCGATGCCGTCCCAGCCGATATCTTCTACCCGGCCCACAAACGGGCTGACATAAGAAGCGCCGGCCCGCGCGGCCAATAGCGCCTGATTCGCGGAAAATACCAGCGTCACATTTGTTTTGATCCCTGCTTTTGCCAGCACGGCGACTGCTTTTAATCCTTCTGCCGTCATCGGGATTTTTACAACCACATTTTCTCCCAGCGCAGCGAGAGTTTTCCCTTCCCGCACCATGCCTTCTGCATCAGAAGCAATCACTTCCGCGCTGACCGGCCCTTCGACTGCGGCGGCGATTTCCCGTATTACATCGGAAATAGTTTGTTTTTCTTTTGCAATCAGCGACGGGTTCGTCGTTACCCCGTCTATGCAGCCCAACGCACAGGCCGCTTTAATTTCTTCTATGTTTGCTGTATCAATAAAAAATTTCATTTCTTGTACCTTCTTTATTTATTCTACATCGAGCAGTTTGCCCGGATTCAAGATATGGTTGGGGTCCAGCGCTTTTTTAATGGTACGCATCACTGCCATTTCTGCCGGATTCGTATATCTTGCCATGTCTTCCACTTTTTTCATGCCGATGCCGTGTTCGCCGGAAAGCCGTCCGCCCAGCGTATATACATAGGCATAGGATTCTTTCCGGAACGCAGCGACTTGTTTTGTCCATTCTTCGTCGGACATATCCATCTTCAGCATTTGGAAATGCAGATTGCCGTCGCCGGCATGAGCCAGCGTACAAATAGTAAAATCATATTTTTCCGCCGCTTTAGTCAGATACTGCATGCAGTCCGCGATCTTATCCACCGGAACGACCAAATCGTCAGACGTACTGATCCGGCTCACCGCTTTCGATCCTTCCAGGCAGTTTCGGCGCACGTTCCAAACCCGTTCGTCCGCTTCTACGATATCTGCCGCTCCGCATTCCGTACAAATCTCGTCCAGCAGTTCCATTTTCCGTTCCAGTTCTTCTTCGCTGAACGTTTCAATGGAAATAATATCGTATAAGCCGTCTTCATAATGCGGCAGACGCACGCCGCAAAAATCGCTGGCATACCGTACAAATTTATTATCCATAAATTCCACGCTGGTCGGTTCCAGCCCTGCTTTGATTAATTTCGGAACTAAGCCTACCGCTTTGTCCAGCTCTGTAAACACCGCCAGCACGTCTAAACGGTACGGCGCCAGCGGCAGCAGTTTCAGCGTTGCTTTCGTAATGATCCCCAGCGTTCCTTCACTGCCGATAATCAGCTGATCCAAACAATATCCGGTCGAGCATTTTTTCAGGCGCGCACCCAGCTCCGCAATGGTTCCGTCCGGCAATACCGCTTCTATCGCATATACCTGATGCCGGGTCGTTCCATAGCGCACCGCTTTGTTGCCGCCCGCGTTCGTCGCCAGGTTGCCGCCGATGGACGTAAAGTTAAACGGGGTGATCGCGCAGATAAAGCCATCAAGTGGACGGTAGTCCTGACGGTTCCAGATGCCCGCCTCGCTCGCAGGCTGATCCTTGAAGATCTCCTGTGCGCTCCACACGCCAAAGCGCAGGAAGTCGGCAAGCTCGGCAATATCGATCTCCGCCTGGAACACGGTCTTGGACTGGCCAAGCATCGTGGCGGCGTTCAGCACCTTGCGGTAAGAGCCGGTGATCATATCGGCGGCCTTCAGGAAAATGGCGGAGCGGTGCTCCCAGGGCATTGCTTCCCAATCCGCCTTCGCGGCGAGGGCGGCGTCGATGGCCATCTTGAGCTCTTTCTCACCGGCCATGCAGCACTCGGCGATGACATGCTCATGATCGT
>OHAY01003018.1_pt1 | contig 12239 bp, 12 predicted proteins | sample 1577191 | NCBI WGS metagenome assembly OHAY01 (sample SAMEA3541504, study PRJEB24748) | human gut metagenome | biome: human gut; feature: human-associated habitat; material: faeces | place: China | collected 2012 | reverse complement strand
GCCCAAGATATGGGATGCCCCGGTAGGTGCGGATCTCCAGGTCCCGGGCCGTGGGGCCGTTTTCAGGAGAGACTGCCTCCGGCTTGCTCTTTCCGAGGCCGAATAACGCCTGCGCGCTGCCTGCCAACAACAGCGATGCCATCAGGACCAAGGCCATGCCGCGTTTCATGCGGATATTCATGATAAAAACCTCCTGTCAGTTCGGATATACCGTATTGATACAGAGGTAGTGTTGTCGAAGAGCCGGAAAAATATGTGAACGGGCCCGATGGAAAAAACCGGAGCGCTACGCGCCCCGGTTTTCATTGCTTGGTGTTGCCTTAGAAGTCAATATACCGCGTTGGAGCCTAAGGGCCGTCCCGGACGGCGGCGGACCACCGTCCGCTTCTTGATGCCGGAGACGAAGCCCATGGCGGCGAACAGTGTCACCACCGACGAGCCGCCGTAGCTGAAAAACGGCAGTGTCAGGCCGATCACCGGCATGATGAACAGGCACATGCCGATGTTGATGATCATTTGAAACATCACCATGGAGGCGATCCCCACGCAGACGTAGGTGTGGAACGGTTGGGTAGCCCGGCGTCCCACCACCAGTACCCGGATGATGATGGCCACCAGCAGCAAGATCGACAGCGTGGCTCCCACAAACCCCAGTTCCTCCCCAATGACGGCGAAAATCAAGTCCGTGTGCCGGGCCGGAACGGAGCCGACCCCCGCCTGAGACTGTGTTCCATGGAGATATCCCTGTCCCCAGAAGCCTCCGCCGCCGATGGTCAGCAGGCTTCGGGTCTGCTGCCAGCCTGTATGCTGGACATCGTAGCTATGGTCAAACAGAACGATAAAGCGGTTGAGCATATACTTTTTGGAATCCGGTACCAGATCAAAGGCTATGATGCCCCCGATGACGGCCCCCGACGCGCCGAAAAGCAGGGCGAACCACCGCAGGGCAAAGCCCGCCACGAAGGACATCACCACAAAGATCAGCAGGAACATCAGCGCGTTGCCCATATCGCCGGAAATAACAAAGTACAGTCCCGCTATCCCCAGCGTATGACCGCCCACATAGAAGGCGGCGGAAAAGGACCTCAGATCCCGTTTTTCCTCCCGGAGCCATTGGAGCTGCCAGGCCAGCAGGATGATGAAGGTGATCTTCACCACCTCCGCCGGGCCGATGCTCACCGGCAGAAAGGGGAATTTCAGCCATGCGGTATTGCCGGTATCGTCGCTGACGCCGAAGGGCGTTTTCAGCAGCAGGATAAACAGCACATCGAACGCCGCGATCCACTTCCACCGCTTAATGAGCATTTCCAGGTCGATCATGGAAATGCCGAAATACACCACGATGCCGATGAGCAGTGCCGCTGTCTGTACGATGATCTTCCGGTTGTCCGTAGGAGCATTATAGCGGGTAGCACTGTATATCATGGCAATGCCGAATACCGATGCGGTGCAGCAAAGCCCCAGCAGGATCAGGTCCGCCTGCTGGATGATCTCCAATATGGTCTCTTTCAGTCGCTTGAACATAGCTGCCTCTTGCTTTCATCCGAAAAAAAATTGCTTACATAGTGAGACTGTCAATAAAGTGGTAAATCCTCCGCAACGGTAAGGTAGGGCAGCCGTTAGCGGCTGTGCCGCTTTACGGATGCTGCATACCCCTTGCGGGTGAAGGGTGTGCGCGGGAAACCCAAGAAGGGATACACCGTCGGCTCAGACCAAACAGCGGATACTGCGTATCCGCTGTTTGGGAGCCTTCCTCGAAACAAGCTCGCTTGATCCGCCACCGGCGGCGCTTCGCCTATTTCCCTGCGCCATTGAAATCCTTAGTTTTCAGAACTTTTATAAAGTTCTGAAAACTTGCTCAGCGGGGAGAAAAGACTTTTTTGACACGCTGAGTTAGAATCTGATGAGGAGGATCTCACCATGCGCGTCATCACCGGCTCTGCCAGGGGCCGCCGTCTGAAGGAATTAGAGGGGATGGAGACACGGCCCACCACCGACCGGGTGAAGGAAGGGCTGTTCAACGTCCTGCAATTTGATATTGAGGGCCGTAAGGTCCTGGACCTGTTTGCCGGCACCGGCCAGCTGGGCATCGAGTGCCTCAGCCGGGGCGCGGCTTCCGCTGTGTTTGTGGACCGGCGGCCGGATGCGGCAGCTTTGACCCGCGAAAACCTGAAGCTCTGCGATCTGACGGACCGGAGCCGGGTAGTGGCCGGGGACTCCATGGAATTTCTCAAGGCCGCCCGGGAAAAATATGACCTGATCTTTCTGGACCCGCCCTATGAGACGGAACTGCTGGAGACGGCCATCGCCCATATTGCCCGCCATGACCTGCTGAACGTTCACGGCATGATGATCGCGGAGCATCCGGTGGACAAGGTCCTGCCGGCCCTGTCCGCACCCTACCGCATGGGCCGGACCTATCGGTACGGCAAGATCGCCGTCACCATCTACCACCGGGACGGAGACGAGGGGGCGCAGGTATGAGGATCGCAGTCTGTTCCGGCAGCTTTGACCCCATCACGCTGGGACACATGGATATTATTCGCCGCACGGCGGCCTGCTTCGATCAGGTGTATGTCTGCGTCAGCCCCAATGCAGAAAAGCGGGGCCAGATGTTCACCCCGGAGCAAAAACTGAAGCTTGTGGAGGCGGCGGTTTTAGAGCTGCCCAACGTAACGGCGGAGCTGTACGGCGGCCTGCTGGCCGATTTCGCCGCGGAGCGGAAGGCTACCGCCATTGTCCGGGGCATCCGGACCCAGAGCGATTTCGACACGGAGTATCAGCAGGCCATGGTGAACCGGGGCCTGCATCCGGGCCTGGAAACGCTGCTGCTGCCTGCGGACCCGGCGTACATCTATTTGAGCTCCACCGTGGCAAGGGAGATGATCCATTATCATCAGCCCCTTGATAAGTACCTGCCCAAGGCGATCCTGCCCCTGATCCGGGACTGGACGGAACAACGATAAGGAGAATGCGTTATGGCTGAAAACGATGTAAACCGTTTAATTGATATGCTGTATGAACGGGTCGAGGACGCCAAGTCCCCCGCCCTGAAGCCCAACCTCAGCATGGTGGACCGGGACGAGGTGCTGGATCTGCTGGACGAGCTGCGGAACCAGCTTCCTGTGGAGCTGAAACGGGCTCAGGAACTGCTGGCCGCCCGGGAAAAATTTGTGGACGAGGCCAAGCGGGACGTGGAGCGGATGATGCGTCAGGCGGATCTGGAGGCCAAGAGCAAGGTTTCTGACAGCGAGGTGCTCTATGCCGCCAAGGAGAAGGCCCGGAAGATCATTGCCGACGCGGAGGATCGCTCCCGCCAGCTCTGCCAGGTGGCAAATGAGTACGCAGAGGACGCTCTGGCCCGGACGGAGGAGGCTGTACAGGCCGCACTGACCGAGGTGAAGCAGTCCCGGTCCGCATTCCGGGCCGCTTCCGCCGCCAAGCTTCAGGAACAGCGGGAAAAGCTGGAGGCAGAAAGAAAGACTGCGGAAGAGGCAGAGAATTGACGTGCTGTCCGCCGCAATGTAAGCGGACGAAACACATAGGAACAAGTATAGTCGGTGTGGAAAAGATGGTTGACCATAACGGAGACTGTGTGCCGTAAAAAAGGGGATTTGCGGGAAAATTCGTTAAAAATGACGAAAAAGAACCTGCAACTTTTTCAAAAAACTCTATATTTAGCGCAACTTGCGTTCTGAAAAAGAATGACAACACAAGATATTGTGTTGTCATTCTTTTTGATTTTACGTAAACCGATCGGCAACGATGGAACAATTGTTTGAAAACGGTGAATTATTCCTGACTTTTGGCAAAAAGTGGCCTGTTTTCAAGGGTTTGCGTCGGAAAAAAATACTTGCAATCCCCCTTGAAATCGCTTATACTCAGGGTGTGTGGTGGGGAAAAGTGGGGAAGATGTGGATAACAGTGCCACATTGGACCACGAAAATCCAAAAAGTAGGGAAGGAGGGCACCGCTATGGCCAGACTCATGGGCAAGTCCAATAACACCATTGACTCCAAGGGCCGGCTGGTGATCCCCTCCAATATGCGGGAAGCACTGGGAGACCGGTTTTATATCACCATCGGCGCCCAGCACTGCCTGACCATTTACCCCGAGACCAAGTGGAACCAGATGTCCGAGGATATGGACGAGCTGCCCTACACCGAGGCCCGGGCGCTGACGCTGCTGTATGCCAACGCTGTGGAGTGCGAGCCTGACGGTCAGGGCCGGGTTCTGATCCCCGCTGCCCTGCGGAACTACGCAAACCTGAAAAAAACTGCCACAATCGTTGGCATGAACGCCTTTGCCGAGATCTGGGATTCCGCCACCTGGACGGAGCGGGAACGCCAGATGCTGGAAGAGGACGATATGGCCGCCGCCATGGACGCCTTGGCGCGGGCCCGTCGGAATCGGAGCTGAGCTATGGAATTTACCCACAAGCCCGTTTTGCTGGCCGAGTGCATCGAAGCGCTGCATATCCGGCCGGAGGGGATTTATGTAGACGGCACACTGGGCCGCGCGGGGCACTCAAGAGAGATCGCCCAAAGGCTCACCACCGGCCGGCTGGTGTGCATTGACCGGGACCAGGCTGCTATCGACGCGGCCCAGGAGCGACTGGCCCCCTGGATGGACCGGGTGACGCTGGTCCACAGCAATTTCGACCGGGTCAGCGAGATTTTGGCGGAGTTGGACATTCCCGGCGTGGACGGTATGTTATTTGATCTGGGAGTATCCTCTCCTCAGCTGGATGACGCGTCCCGTGGATTTTCCTATATGCATGACGCGCCGCTGGACATGCGGATGGACGCCACCGCCCCTCTCACCGCTTATGATGTGGTAAACACCTGGAGCTACGAGGAGCTGCGCCGCATTTTGTTTGAGTACGGCGAGGAGCGCTACGCCCCCGCCATTGCGAAAAGAATCGTACAGGCCCGGGAGACCGCGCCGGTCCAGACTACATTGGAACTGGCGGAGCTGATCCGCTCTGCCATGCCTGCCGCCGCGCTCCGGGAGAAACAGCACCCGGCCAAGCGGAGCTTTCAGGCCATCCGCATTGCTGTCAACGGCGAGCTGGACGCCCTGCCGCCCATGCTCAGCGGAGCCATTGACCGCCTGAACCCCGGCGGCCGGCTGGCCGTCATCACCTTCCATTCTCTGGAGGACCGCATTGTGAAGCGGGCCTTTCAGGATGCCGCCAAAGGCTGCACCTGTCCGCCGGAATTTCCGGTGTGCGTGTGCGGGAAAAAGCCCAGAGTGCGGCTGGTGACCCGGAAGCCCATCGTTTCGGGAGCGGCGGAGTTGGAAGAAAACAGCCGGGCCCGCAGCGCCAAGCTGCGGGTGGTAGAAAAATGTGACCCATTTGATATTTGACTTTTAAAAAGGGACAAGCCCTTTATTGTGTGTTGATTTTGTGGAAGGGAGGGACTCTGCAATGGCGTCAGCGGCCAGAGAATACCGTTATGCGCATCGGGAATTCAGCACAAACGGGAGTCTGGCCCGGGATCTGGACTGGGCGGTCCGGGAACGGGAATTGGAACATGCCGGCGAGGTCCCTCGCCACGAGCGGACACAGGCGGCTCCGAAGGTTTATCATAAGGAACAGGTTTTGGTGCGGGAGCGCCAGGCGATCCCCGTGCTATCTGTGTTGGGGGTAACGGCTGTGGCTGTGGCCGCGGTGATGCTGCTGCTGAGCTATGTGCAGCTGACCACCTTGGCCGCCGACACCGTGGCTTTGAAAAGCGAACTGACGGTCTTGCAGGCGGAAAATGTCAGCCTGACGGCCCAGCACGAGCAGATGTTTGATATGGCCACCGTCAAGGAGGTGGCGGCTGCTGCCGGAATGGCCAAGCCCACCAGCAGCCAGATCACCTATCTGGATCTGGACAGCGAGGACAGCGCCGTGGTCTACCGGACGGAGACCCCCAGCGTTTTCAGCCGGATCTTAAGCTCCTTGCATCATGGAGTCTACGCCGTGGTGGAATATTTCGACTGAACCTGAAATAAGTATGTTGTGACACAGCGGGGAGTGAGAAGCCGGCGTCTTCTTACTCCCCTTCTTTGCTGAATTGCCCCTGAAAGGAGAACTCTATGGCATCCAATCCCCGGAGAAAAAGCGACGCGGCCCGGCGGGCCAATCAGGTCATCCGCAGCCGGACGGTGCTGGTCATGCTGCTGTTGGGCATCGTGACCTTTGCAGTGCTGTTCTGGAAGCTCTATGACATCCAGATCCGTCAGCACAGCGTATTGCAGGAAAAAGCCATCGAGCAGCAGACCCGCAGCGCCGTGGTCAACGCCTCCCGAGGCACCGTTTATGACCGAAACCTCAACACGCTGGCCATCTCCGCCACGGCGGAGGACGTAAACATCTCTCCAATGCGGATCGCGGAGTTTGTGGAGAGCCAAAAGGAAAAGCAGGAGAAGGCCGCCAAGAAGGCGGCGGATAAGGGAGAGACTTACACAGCCCCTATCCTGCGGGATCAGGCCTACATCGCCAAGGGCCTCAGCCGCATTCTGGGCGTGGAACAGGAGACTCTGGAAACCCGGATGACCAAGACCAACTATGACTATTGGAATATCAAGAAGCGGGCGGATCAGACGGTTTCCGACGAAGTTCGCCGTTTCATCAACGGCGAGATCGACCCTGACGGCAATGAGGTGCCGGAATCGGATCGGGTAAAGCTTCAAGGCGTCTGGCTCCAGCCATCCTCCAAGCGGTACTACCTGTACGGATCTCTGGCTTCCGGCGTTCTGGGCTTTGTAAACTCCGACGGCGTGGGCAGTGTGGGTCTGGAGGCCAAGTACGACGATACCCTTACCGGCACTGCCGGGTATACCATCAGTGCCCGAAACGCCGCCGGCACGGAACTGATGTACAACTACGAGCAGATCTTCGATGCGGAAAACGGGCACAGTCTGGTGCTGACGCTGGATGCCAATGTCCAGATGAGCCTGGAAAACGGCCTGGAGAGTATGCTGAAAAAATACGGCGCCAAAAACGGCGGCACTGGCATCGTTATGGATGTGAACTCCGGAGCTATCGTGGCCATGGCGTCCTATCCCAACTACGATCTGAATGACTACGGCACGATTTTTGACGATGCCCTGAAAACCAAGCTGGATACGGAGCTTGCCAAGATCGACGCAAAGCGCTCCACCTATGAATCGGAGGAGGCGTATGCCGAGGCCCGGTCTGCGGCCATCAACAGCGCTGTTCAGTCCCAGTGGCGCAACAAGTGCATCGACTCCACCTACGAGCCGGGTTCCACCTATAAGCCCATTACGCTGGCGGCGGCGCTGGAGGAGGGCAAGGTGACGAAAAACTCCACCTTCTACTGTTCCGGCTCCACCCGTGTGCAGGGCTGGAACAAGGCCATCTACTGCTCCAACCACAGCGGCCACGGTCAGCAGACCCTCATCGAGGCGGTGGGCCATTCCTGCAACCCTGCCTTTATCAGCATGGGCCTGTCCGTGGGAACGGAGACCTACTACAAGTATCTGAAATCCTTCGGTCTGATGGATAAGACCGGCATCGACATGATCGGTGAGGTGAAGGGCATTTTTCAGGATGAAAAGAGCTTCAACTCTCAGGTGGTGTCGCTGGCGTCCTACTCCTTCGGCCAGACCTTCAACGTGACACCTATTGAGCTGATCCGGGCTCAGGCGGCCTGCGTCAACGGCGGCTATCTCTATCAGCCCTACATTGTGGAGCAGGTGCTGGACGAGGGCGGCAACGTTCTGTCCCAGCATGACTCTACTCCGGTGCGGCAGGTCATCAGCGAGGAGACCTCCGCCATTGTCCGGGAGGCGCTGGAATATGTGGTCTCCTCCGGCAGCGGCAAAAATGGCCGGGTGGCGGGCTACCGCATCGGCGGCAAGACCGGTACCGCCGATAAGACCGGTACCAAGACCAACGACAACCCCAAGGGCGACGTGGTGGTGTCCTTCATGTGCTTTGCCCCGGCGGACGATCCCAAGTACATCATGCTCCTGACTATGGACACCCCTCGCCGTGATACCGGCACCGCCGTGTACGGCGGTACCATGGTGGCTCCCGTGGCCGGTCAGATCATGGGCGAGATCCTGCCCGCACTGGGCATTGAACCGAATTACAGCGCCTCGGAGCTGGCGGGCGCCGATGCCGCCGTGCCCTATGTGGTGGGCAAGAGTGCAGCGGACGCGAAGGCAGCTTTGAAGGCGGCGGGCTTTGCCTGTACCACCGTGGGAAGTGGCGATACCGTGACGGACCAGACCCCGGCGGGCGGCGCCATCGTGCCCAATAATGCCTCCATCGTGCTCTATCTGGGCGTGGAGAAGCCAAATGCCCCCAGCACCGTCCCCAACGTGGTAGGTAAGACCCCGGCGGAGGCCAACAAGGCCCTGACCAATGCAGGCCTCATTATGAAGGTCACCGGCGCCACCAGCACCGGCGGCAGCACCGGCAGCGTCACCGCCATTTCCCAGAGCGCGGAGGCGGGGACGGAATTGGCTGCCGGCAGCGTGGTCACGGTGCGTTTCGGCGCGAAAACCACGGACTGACCGCCCCTTACCGCACTTTTTGCCAGGTTTATGACACCATTTTCGGTATGCTTTCCGGAAAAACCTGCTACAATAGCCAAGGAGTGCTTTGTATACAGCCGCCGACTGCCCTGAGAAGGGCTTTCGGAGGACGTTCGTGAAACAATACCGATCAAATGGAGGAATACGATATGAAACTGCGGGAACTGCTCAACGGCGTCCCTGTCGCGTCCTGCGCGGTGGATCTGGAAATGGAGATCAACGGCGTCAGCTATGATTCCCGGGCCACCCAGCCCGGCGACCTGTTCGTAGCCATGACCGGCTACGCCACAGACGGCCATAAGTATATCGCCACGGCGCTGGAAAAGGGCGCGGCGGCGGTACTGTGCCAGAATTTGCCAGAGGGAGACGGTCCCTATATCCGCACGGCGGATTCCCGCCGTGCGCTGGCGGTGATCGGGGCTAACTGGTTCGGCCATCCCGCCGAGGAGATGACCATGATCGCCGTCACCGGCACCTGCGGCAAGACCACCACCACCTATCTGCTGAAGGCCATTCTGGAGCAGGTCCGGGGGGCCAAGGTGGGTCTCATCGGCACCAATCAGCTCTTGAAGCTGCCGGAGTTCCGGGACGCCGACAAAGCCCATGAATTGATGAGCTTTCTGGCGGACGATAAGGAAAAGCTGCCGGTGCCGGACGAGGGACCCATTAAAATTTTGATTGGCCCGGAAAATGTGAACGATGCCTTAAAGGACACCAGCGTGGTGGTGGCCAGCTACGATATTGGCGATGATATGCGGGGGTTGATCGGCGTGGTCGGTCCTACCCGGATGGATTACGCCACCGTGGCCGCCCGGCTGACGGGCTTTGCCGATGGGCTGACCAGACTGTTCGGCAAACAGGAAAAACAAGAACTACCCCCGAAGGAGGATACAGATACATGAGCGAAGAAACCAAAGAGCCTTTAGAGGAGACTCCCGTGACCGCGGAAACGGCGGAGACGGAGCAGGAAAAGACTCCGGAGAATCAGGAACCGGAAAAGAAGGCCAAGAAGAAAGAAAAGAAGGAAAAGGGCATCACCTTTACCCGGGAGCAGGTGGAAAAGATGGAGCTGGCTGCCAAGCAGCTGGAATCCGTGAAGGATCAGTTCACCCGCCTCACTGCCGAGTATGACAACTACCGCAAGCGCACCACCAAGGAAAAGGATGGTATCTATCAGGATGCCAAGGGCGACACCATCAAGACCTTCCTGGCGGTGTATGACAATCTGGAGCGGGCCGCAGCCGCCGAGGGCGGCGAGGACGATCCCCACAAAAAGGGATTGGAGATGATCTTCCACCAGTTCAAGGAGCTGCTTGCCAAGGAGGGCGTCAAGGAGATCGAGGCCAAGGGCAAGGAATTTGACCCGGAGCTGATGGACGCCGTCATGCACATTGAGGACGAGAGCCTTGGAGAAAACGTAGTGGCTCAGGTGTTCCAGGCGGGCTTTGAGCTGAACGGCAAGGTTCTGCGACACGCCATTGTGCAGGTGGCCAACTAAAAGGAGATTTATATGGATAAGAAGCTGTACCGTGATCCCCAGAACGGGATGATCGCCGGTGTGTGCGCCGGTGTCGCCGAGTATTTCGGCTGGGACCCCACCTGGGTTCGGCTGGGCTGGGCGCTGTTCACACTGCTGGGCGGCAGCGGACTGATTCTGTATCTGATCGCGGCGATCATCATGCCGCGGATGGACCGTATGTGATCCGAGCGCCGGTGAAAACCGGGGTATGCAAATAGTTATCAATAAAAATTCAGATAAATTTGGAGGAATTCATTATGTCTAAGGTTATCGGTATCGACTTAGGTACAACAAATAGCTGCGTGGCTGTCATGGAGGGCGGCGAAGCCGTTGTCATCCCCAACGCAGAGGGCAACCGCACCACCCCGTCTGTGGTGGCATTCAGCAAGACCGGCGAGCGTATGGTGGGCCAGGTGGCAAAGCGTCAGGCCATCACCAACCCCGACCGCACCATTTCTTCCATCAAGCGTGAAATGGGCAGCGATTACAAGGTGAATGTGGACGGCAAGGCCTACACCCCTCAGGAAATCAGCGCCATGATCCTGCAGAAGCTCAAGAGCGACGCTGAGGCCTATCTGGGCCAGACCGTTTCCGAGGCTGTCATCACCGTTCCCGCTTACTTTACCGACGCCCAGCGTCAGGCCACCAAGGACGCCGGCAAGATCGCCGGTCTGGACGTGAAGCGGATCATCAACGAGCCTACTGCCGCGGCCCTGGCCTACGGCGTGGATAAGGAGCAGTCTCAGAAGATCATGGTCTACGACCTGGGCGGCGGCACCTTCGATGTGTCCATCCTGGACATTGACGACGGCGTCATCGAGGTCCTGGCCACCGCCGGAAACAACCGCTTGGGCGGCGACGACTTCGACGAGTGCATCATGAAGTGGATGGTCAGCGAGTTCAAGCGCACCGACAATGTGGACCTCTCCGGCGACAAGGTGGCCATGCAGCGCCTGAAGGAGGCTGCCGAGAAGGCCAAGATCGAGCTGTCCGGCGTCACCACCTCCAACATCAACCTGCCCTATATCACTGCAGACGCCACCGGTCCCAAGCACCTGGATCTGACCCTGACCCGGGCCAAGTTCAACGAGCTGACCGCGCACCTGGTGGAGGCCACCGCTGGCCCCGTCCGTCAGGCTCTGGGCGATGCAGGCCTCACCGGCAATGACATCCACAAGGTCCTGATGGTGGGCGGCTCCAGCCGTATCCCTGCTGTTCAGGACATGGTTAAGAAGCTCACCGGCAAGGAAGGCTTCAAGGGCATCAACCCCGATGAATGCGTGGCTATGGGTGCAGCCCTGCAGGGCGGCGTGCTCACCGGCGACGTGAAGGGCCTGCTGCTGCTGGACGTCACCCCCCTGTCTCTGGGTATTGAGACCATGGGCGGCGTGTGCACCAAGCTGATCGACCGCAACACCACCATCCCTGTGAAGAAGAGCCAGATCTTCTCCACTGCTGCGGATAACCAGACCTCCGTGGAGGTCAACGTCCTCCAGGGCGAGCGTGAAATGGCCGCAGCCAACAAGTCCCTGGGCCGCTTCCACCTGGACGGCATCGCTCCGGCCCGCCGCGGCGTGCCCCAGATCGAGGTGACCTTCGACATCGACGCCAACGGCATCGTCAACGTGTCCGCCAAGGACCTGGGCACCGGCACCGAGCAGCACATCACCATTACCTCCTCCTCCAACATGAGCAAGGACGACATCGAGAAGGCCGTGAAGGAGGCCGAGCAGTATGCCGCCGAGGACGCCAAGATCAAGGAGAAGGTGGAGGTCCGCAACCAGGCCGACCAGATGGTCTATCAGTCCGAAAAGACCCTCAGCGAGGTGGGCGACAAGCTGCCTGAAAGCGAGAAGGCCCCCATCCAGGCCGGTATCGACAAGCTGAAGGAGACCCTGAAGGGCGAGGACACCGACGCCATCAAGGCCGCCACCGAGGAGCTGACCCAGTTGTTCTACAAGATGAGCGAGAAGCTGTATCAGCAGCAGGCGCCCCAGGGCGACCCCACCCAGGCCGGCGCCCAGGGCGGTCCGACCGGCGACCAGGGCGGCCAGTATTACGACGCCGACTACAAGGTCGTGGATGACGACGACACCAAGAATAAATAAGTGACCCTTTCCGGCTGGTTCCGCGAGTATGTCTATATCCCGCTGGGCGGCAACCG
>OHAY01003015.1_pt1 | contig 12247 bp, 7 predicted proteins | sample 1577191 | NCBI WGS metagenome assembly OHAY01 (sample SAMEA3541504, study PRJEB24748) | human gut metagenome | biome: human gut; feature: human-associated habitat; material: faeces | place: China | collected 2012 | reverse complement strand
GATGCAGATGGTCGAAACATCGCACTTGATATAGTTCATGGTGTCGTAAATCGCCATGCCTGCGGTTACGGAGCCGCCGGGGCTGTTGATATACAGCGAAATATCCTTATCCGGGTCCTGTGCTTCCAGATAAAGCAGCTGAGCCACGACCAGAGAAGCGGTCGTGTCGTTTACTTCATCGCACAGCATGATAATGCGGTCATTCAGCAGGCGGGAGTAAATATCAAACGAACGCTCACCGCGGCCGGTCTGCTCTACGACCATAGGGACTAAACTCACTTGGGAAAACTCCTTTCAGCAAGGCGGATAAGCTGCGAAAAAGCGCAGATTTTGTCCTCCTTGAATATAGGCGCGAGCGTCGCTCGCGCTTTTCTTATGAACCAACGCTAAGCGTTTGGTTTGCTGTTGTTTGCGCGCTTTGGGGAATCAGCAGAAATTACTCTGCGGTCTCCTCGGTGGTCTCCTCAGCAGCCTTCTTCTTTGCTGCCTTCTTAACCTTGGCGTTCTTCTTGATGAACTCGAGCGCGTTCGAGATCTTCAGATCGCCCTCCAGAGCTTCCTTGGAAACGATGGCCTTAACCTTCTCAACTTCCATCTTGTACTGCTCTGCCATCTTAGCATACTCTTCCTCAAGCTCCTTATCGGAAACAGTAATGCCTTCCAGTTCAACAACCTTCTGCAGTGCCAGACGGGTCTTAACCTGACGCTCTGCCTGATCCTTGAACATTGCGCGGAATGCGCCCATCTCAGTGCCGGTCATCTTGAGGTACTGCTCGAGGCCCATGCCCTGCATCTGGAGACGGTAGCCGAAGTCCTGAACGATGGTGTCGACCTGAGAGTCGATCATAGCCTCCGGAATATCAGCCTTCATGCCCGCGATGACAACGTCGAGCAGCTTCTCCTCGAATGCAGCGTCAGCAGCTTCCTGGCGCTCGCTCTTCAGGCGCTCGGTGATCTCCTTCTTGAGGTCGTCGAGGGTCTCGCAGGTGTCGGAAACGTCCTTTGCGAACTCGTCGTCGAGGGTCGGGAGGATGGTCTCCTCTACCTTGTGTACCTTGCACTTGAAGGTAGCTTCCTTGCCGGCCAGCTCCTCAGCGTGGTACTCCTTCGGGAAGGTTACGACTACGTCCTTTTCGTCGCCTGCCTTGCAGCCGATCAGCTGATCCTCGAAGCCCGGGATGAATGCGCCGGAGCCCAGAGTCAGCTCGTGATGCTCAGCCTTGCCGCCCTCGAATGCAACGCCGTCTACAAAGCCCTCGAAGTCGATGTCAACGGTATCGTTCTTCTTTGCCTTGCGCTCAACGGTCTCGGTGCGTGCAAAGCGCTGTGCCATACGGTTCAGCTCAGCCTTTACGTCAGCCTGAAGTACCTTTACGGTCTCCTTCTCCGCCTCGATGCCCTTGTACTCGCCCAGCTCAACTTCCGGCTCAACCGGTACCTTGGCGATGATGGTCAGACCGCCCTCTTCTGCCGGTTCGCCCAGATCTACGTCTGCACGGCCGACCATCTTGATGCCGGACTTCTCGACAGCCATATCCATAGCCTGCGGATACAGAATATTGAAAGCTTCCTCGAATGCGGCACAGATAGTGTTGCTCTGCACGGAATTGAAAGCAAACCCGAAGGTGAAAATGAGCAAAAAGGCGAATAGAATTCCCATCCATGGTTGTTTTAATCCTTTTTTCATGTAATAAGCGGGGCCACCGACAAAAGAATTATGTCCATGTACCTTATATAGTTGGGCAAGTGTGGATTCGATAAAGGCACTGCTGGCACCAAAAAGTGCAATTACCCACATCCAAAAGACTGCACCCGGACCACCCAATGTAATGGCGGTGGCTACTCCTGCCAGATTGCCTGTTCCCACGCGGCTTGCTATGGAGATGGCAAATGCCTGAAAAGAGGAGATGTGATGTTCGCGACCTTCTGTCTTGCCGGTGGAATCTCCAAGCAGGCGTACCATTTCGCCTATCATGCGGAATTGTACAAATTTCGTTTTGTAAGTGAACCAGAATGCGCAACCTAGCAGCATTATAATTAAGATGTATGTCAAAATAACATCATTTACGTTGCCGATTAATTGGGTTAAAATATCCATTACTTTATATTGTCTTTAGTTTAGGTTTTAATATTGATGTTTTTATTCTTGGTTTAGTCTGAAGTAAAACTTATGTCCGCTAAATACAGGCTCTACTAAGCCAAAACGAATAAAGTCTGCTAATAGTTCGCTTGCAGTCTTCCTGTTTAAGTTACAAATTCGGCAACACTGATTGAGAGATATTTCTCCACGTTCTTTCAGTGTGTCAAGCAGCCGTTGTTCTCTTTCTGTAAACTCAACCAATACGCCTTCCGTTTTTTTTGTATGCTGCCACATTTTCAGATGTACAGGTGTGGCAAGGATATTTTCATCTTTGATACGGATGTATGCCCAAGGCTTATTTTTTTCATCCAGTGCATAGACAGGCTTGACTGCCATTTCACCGATAGAAACTTCTAATACGCTTTTTCCTTCGACCAAATAAGTCCGTGTCTCGATTTCTACTTTAGGGCAGCAATACATTGTGGCTGCCGCTTCTATCATATATATTTCTTCTTCTGAACGAATGCCGGCTATTTTGCCGTTGTCTTTGACGCCGACCAACAATCGTCCTCCTTCTGTATTGGCAAAGGCGGACAAGCTTCGGGCTATCTTGCGTGCATCCGATATTTCGAATTTAAAATCTTGATGGCAATGTTCTCCCTCCGAGACCAGTTGCCGGATGTATTGGGTATCTGTTAATGGCTTCATTTCGGTTGCAAAAATAGGAAAAATAATGCTTATGCTCAAAAGGGAGGAGGAAGGATGAAACAAATTATAGGTATTAAATGATAAAAATGAAAGAATTAACTTGGTTATTATCAAGCTTTTTCTTTCATTTGCATAGGAAAAAGAAATTAGCTTTTAAATAATAAAGGATATGAAGAAATTGGGACTTGTCATTGTGCTGTTGTGTCTTTCTATGGCAGTTAGTGCAGGTGGGTTTATGTTCAAGCATCTTGAAGTAAAAGATGGTTTGTCTAGTAATCGGGTAAACGATATATTTAAAGATTCAGAAGGCTTTATGTGGTTTGCTACGGCTTCGGGGCTGAATCGTTATGATGGTTGCCAAATGAAAGTTTATCGCAGCCATAACCTTGACTTGGGACCTTTGCCGGATAATTGTGTTCAAAAGGTACAGGAAGATGGAAAGAAAAGACTGTGGATACGTACCGCTGCTGGTTATACGATTTATGATTCTAAAACAGAAAGTTTTAATCGTGATGTGCATGCTTTGTTGTGGGAAGCCGGTATTGACGGAATCCCTGCTTTGACTTATATTGATAAGAATAAGAACATGTGGTTCTATATTGCTTCTAAAGGCTGCTATCTTTATATTCCTGAATCACAGTTGCTTTATCCGCTTTTGTTTGATGCCGGTCAATTGCCTGAAGGAGAGATAACGGATATTTCAGAGTGTAGTGATGGAGTATTGCTTGTGTATAATACGGGAATGATTGTGTGTCTGAACAGGGATACAAATAAAATAAATTGGGATTTAAAGGAGATATCCAAAGAATTGGGAAATAATAAATATGAGACTTTTTCTTTTTTCGTAGATAAAGAGAATGACATTTGGATTTACAGTCCTTCCGGACTTTGGATTTATAATCCGGCAGAGAAGAAGTGGCAAAAGAAGTTAAGAGACCTTATAAATCGGCAATCGCGGAGTGCGGTGTTGTCCGTTGCTCAGGATTTGCAAGGACGTATTTGGATAGGACGGGAACATGACGGGGTAAATATCCTGAATAAGTCTACCGGGGAAATAAAAACATTGATGCATCAACCTGACGATGAACGCAGTCTGCAAGATAATACTGTTTCTGCATTATATGAAGATCCTAATGGAATGATGTGGTTAGGCACATGGAAGAAAGGAATATCTTATTATCATGAAAGTATCTTCAAATTCAGTCTTGATTATGTGGGTGATGTTACTGCTGTTGAAGAAGATAAGAATGGGGATTTGTGGATAGGAACCAACAATGATGGTTTGATACATTGGAAAATAAATACCGGTGAACCTCAATTGTTTGTCCGTGAGGTATCCGATGCCAATTCTTTATCATCGGATGCTGTCTCTTGTTTATTGAGAACCAGAGACGGAAAGCTTTGGATAGGAACGCTGGGAGGAGGATTGGACTGTTATGATAATGGTCGATTTACTCATTATAAGAATATGGTGAAAAATAGTAAATCATTGACTGATAATAATATTGTGGCGTTGGCGGAAGATAAATCCGGTATTGTCTGGATAGGTACATCAGGTGGTGGTCTGCAAAGTCTCAATCCACGTACAGGAGAATTTAATACTTATAATACCACAACGTCTGACCTTGCATTTAATACTGTTTCTTCATTGTATATAACTAGGGATAACTCCTTAATGATAGGGACTTCCCGGGGACTGTCTGTCATGGATTTATCAACAAAAAAGATTATTTCTTTGACGGGAACTAAATCGGGAAAGACTCGTTTCTCAAACCAGAATATAAATCAGGTGTATGAAGATAGTCGTGGGCTGATATGGATAGCAACTCGTGAGGGATTGAATATTTATAACCCGAAGATAGATGAATTGACGATTCTTGCAGAGAAAAATGGTTTGTCAAACCTGTTGACAGTCGGAATTGTGGAGGATGATAACTCGAATATGTGGATAACTTCTGCCAAAGGATTGACTCATATCATACCGATGCTTGACTCAAAGACCGGTATGTATGATTTTCGTTGTAATATTTATGATGAAAGAGATGGTTTACAGAGTAGCGGTTTTAATCAACGCTCTGTGAAAAAGTTGTCTTCCGGTGAAATCGTAATAGGAGGAGTATATGGAATTAATCGTTTCTTTTCTGATAAGATTAAATACAACGAGGTATTGCCTAACGTGTTTTTTACTCATTTCTTGTTGTTCAATAAAGAAGTTGAAGTAGGAGAAGTATATGGTGATAAAGTCATTTTGGATAAGGCTTTGAATTTTGTAGATCAAGTGGAGTTGGATTATAAGCAGAATATGTTTTGTGTGCAGTTCGCTTCAGATAATTATATTATTCCTGAGAAAGTGGAATATGCCTATAAGCTGGAAGGATTCGGTGATGAATGGATTACGACTAAGACAGGAGAGGCGGTTTATACCAATTTATTTCCCGGTACTTATTTATTGAGGGTAAAAGCAATAAACAGTGATGGATTCAGTGGAAATGAAGAAGCTTCGCTGAAAATAGTTGTTACACCTCCGTTTTGGCTGTCTACATGGGCTTGTATACTGTATGTTATTCTGTTTGTTGGCATTATGTTGTTAATGTGCAGTAAAATGTGCGGTGGCAAACGTAAATCCGGACCATCAGAGGCGCAGTCTGAGATAGGAGAGGATGAATCGGATGAGGAATCGGAAGAATTAGAACAGCCCGGCAGTTATAAACCGGAAGAGAAGGTGACGTCTGAAGAAGAATCCGGTGCCGTTTTACTTGCTCACGATGAATCAATATCTTCCGAAGTTGTGGATGAAGTTGTTTCGAAAGCAGTTGAAGAAGAAGAGGTTGTAGAGATAAAAACGATAGAATCTGTTTTGGAGGAAAAAAAGGAAATTGACACCGTTTCAACCATCAAGACCCAGAGGGCCAGAGTTATCCAACTTATAGAAGATGAAAACAGTGACGAGTATACTACTTATATAGTACCGGAAGATGAGTTGCCGGAGGTGATTATTACTGCAGGAAGTAAGAAGGTTGATGGTATTATCCCTCCTGCTATCAGTGAGATGATAGGAACGAAGAAAGCTGTAAGCCATAGTGGTAATGATGAATCGGTAGATGAGAAGCTATTGGGAGCCGCGATGAAATATGTAGAAAGTAATATTTCCCGTAGCGATTTATCGGTAGAAGAATTAAGCCGTGAACTGGGAATGAGCCGTGTAAACTTATATAAGAGATTGGTGGCTATGACAGGGAAGACACCGATAGAGTTTATTCGTGTTATTCGTTTGAAGCATGCTGCTAAGTTGTTGCGTGAGACTCGGATGAATATATCGGAAGTTGCTTATCAGGTGGGATTCAATAATCCTAAGTATTTTACTAAATATTTTAAAGAAGAATTTGGTATGCTTCCGTCAGTGTATCAGGAGAAAGAAAAACAAGAACAAGGCGAATGATAAGAACAATTCCATTTGGAAGTTGTTTTATTTGTAATAATCACATTTAAAATAAGAATAGAATGGAACATACAGTCATACATGATGAGAAGGTAAATCGGTTTGAGGTTTTTGAATCGGGACAGATTGCTTATCTGCAATATGAGGAAAAAGACGGGGTGCTGGATATACTCCATACCATGGTTCCTCCACAATTGGAAGGAATGGGAATAGCAGCAGATTTGACAACGGCTGCTGCCAGATATGCCGAAATAAATCAATTGAAGATAAAACCTACTTGTTCATTTGCAAAAACATATTTCATACGTCATTCGCAATACGGGGATTTATTGGTATAAAGACGAAAAAGCAGTGTGTTGGAAATCCAATGTAACTATTACACTGGTTTGTTTTTGACACACTGCCTTCTTTGGTATCCGTATTTTAGTCACACTGTTTGTGAGTCATAATCTCCAATACTAATTTATCTGTTTCATTCATGCCTTGTGAGCCGATTTTGGTCAGGTTGCGGATACTGCGGTCTACATTATCATCGATAATACCTTCTACGGAACTGACGCATTTATGCTCCATTGCTAAAATAGCGGAAAATACAGCTGTAGATACACCACTGGTCAGTTTGAGGGCACAGCTGGGCTTTGCTCCGTCGCAAATCATTCCCGTGATATTGGCTATCATATTTTGTACGGCAAAAGTAATCTGTTCGTAATTTCCTCCCATTAAGTAGGTTATTCCACAACTGGAACCTGTTGCTGCAACTACACAGCCGCACAAAGCAGATAAACGCCCCAAACTTTGTTTTATATAAATAACTGTCAAATGACTGAGAACGAGTGCACGAATTAATTCTTCTTCAGATTTATGGTTGTCTTCTGCATAAACCACCACAGGCAAAGTAGCAGTAATTCCTTGGTTTCCACTGCCGGAGTTACTCATTACAGGAATCATGGCTCCGGCCATACGTGCATCGCACGCTGCAGAAGTATAAGATAGAATATGAGTGAAAGTATTGCTGCCTAATAACTGTTTTTCGCTTTTGCTTTCTTTTAATATTTTGCCTAATTGATGTCCGTAATTACCTTGAAAAGAGCGTTCGGCTGCATTTTTGTTCAAACGTTTGGTCTCAAGTATGAAGCGGATTTCTTCGAGAGGGGTAGTTGTGGCAAAGTCATAAACTTTCCGCAAATTAAGTTCTGGTTCATGTTGTTCTTCTTCAGAGGAGCTTGTAGCCTGTTTGTTCAGTATAACATCATTGTTATGAGATACATATATAAAATTAGTATGCCCTCCTGATATAATAGCCGTTGCCTTGTCATTATCGGCTTCACAGATTATCTCAATATATAGCTTTTCGTCTATGTCTTTTTTAAGCCCGATGCAGATTGCTTGTGAATCTATCAGCTTTTTTCCTTCCTCTACAGCTTCGGGGGTGCTGTCTTTTAATACTTCAAGCTGGTATTCGGATTTTCCGATTAAAGCTCCCAAAGCGATGGCAATGGGAAGGCCGATCATACCGGTTCCCGGGATGCCCACTCCCATGGCATTTTTCAATATATTGGCACTTAACAGTGCTTTTATTTTTTCAGGTCTTTTCCCTAATGTTTCAGTTGCTTTGGCTACACAAAGTGCGACAGCTATAGGTTCGGTACATCCGATAGCAGGAACCACTTCGCGGTTAATCAGGGCAATGATTTGCTCTCTTTCTGACTTGGCAATCATAGTTTTAGAATTTTTATGAATAAGAAGGCTGTCCGATTCATTTTATTCAGAATGACAAGATGATGGGACTGCCGGGTCTTTAGAGACAGCCTTCTTATCCGGGGTTTTATTTTTCTTTCTTGTAATTATCTAATCCGGTCTGAAGGAAATCCACGTATTTATCTATATCTTCGTCATATGAATACGATTTATTCAGCGGCTTTCCTTCATTGTCTATTAATACATAGAATGGTTGTGCATTAGCACCAAACTTAGAACGTTGCAGATAACTCCATTTGTCACCTACTGTGCGTAGAGTACGTTCCTTACCGTTTTCCATTACCTTGATATGTTCCGGCAATGGCTCTTTGTTGTCTACATATAATGTAATCAATACATAATCGTCTGTCATCAGTTTGCTTACTTTCGGGTCTGTCCATACAGCAGCTTCCATCTTGCGGCAGTTTACACATCCGTAGCCTGTGAAGTCGAGCATAACCGGTTTTCCATTGCGTTTGGCATATTCCATGCCGGCATCGTAATCATCAAATTTGGCATGGACTTCATTGTTATACAAATTGAAATCCTGAGTTGTCATAGGAGGAGCGAACGCGCTGACAGCCTTTAACGGTGCTCCCCACAATCCGGGAACCATATATACGGCGAATGCCAAAGAAATCAATGCCATAAAGAAGCGGGGTACACTTGTGGTATTGTCATCGTCATCATGTGGGAATTTAATCTTGCCTAACAAGTAGAATCCTAACAAACCAAAGATTACAATCCACAAGGCAAGGAATGTTTCGCGGTCCAGAATTCTCCATCCATAAGCTAAGTCGGCTACGGATAAAAACTTTAAGGCAAATGCTAATTCAAGGAAACCCAATGTTACTTTTATGACATTCATCCAGCCTCCGGATTTCGGCATTGATTTTAACCAAGACGGGAACATAGCGAACAGTGTGAATGGCAAAGCCAAAGCGATAGCAAAACCCAGCATGCCGATAGCAGGGGCAATGACACTGCCGGTGGTAGAAACTTCTACCAATAAGAAACCTATAATAGGACCTGTGCAAGAGAAAGAAACCAATGACAAGGTAAATGCCATAAGGAAGATACTCAATAAACCGCTTGTTTGTTCTGCTTTGCTATCCACTGCATTACTCCATTTGGAAGGTAATGTCAATTCAAATGCTCCGAAGAATGACGCAGCAAAAATAATCAGCATTAAACAGAACAAGATATTAAATACAGCATTGGTAGATAGAGCATTTAATGCACTTGCACCGAAAATTAAAGTAATAGCCAAACCTAATGCAACATAAATAACTACGATAGATGCACCGTAAGTCCAAGCATCACGGATACCTTTCTTTTTATCTTTGCTGCGTTTCAGGAAGAAACTTACGGTCATTGGAATAATAGGCCATACACACGGAGTGAATAAGGCAAGCAACCCACCGATGAATCCGGCAAAGAAAATATATATCCAAGAACGATCTTGCTGCGAAGTTGTCTCACCATAGCTGTTCAATTCTTTGATAACCGGTGTCCAATAGTCCTGTACAGAGGTTTCGTTATCGGATAAGGCTACAGTAGCAGCACTGTCAATGGCAGTTGTTTCTGCAACAGAATTTTCAGCAGCAGGCTGGTTTACTGTTTCGGCTTTGGTTTCCGATGTTGCAACTGTAGCGGTAGCGGCATTCCCTTTTCCCGAGAAGGAGAACGGTACTTCTGTCGGTGGTAAGCAGTTTTCGTCATTACATGCACCATATTCCAGATAGCCTTCAATTTGATAGGAAGCATCTGTGATTTTAAACTTCTGAACAAAAGTTGCAGTATTCTCGAAGTAACGTAATTTCATTTCGAATACTTTATCGAAGTTTTCAATTTCTTTTCCCTGTGGAGTGAGCTTTCCCATCAGCTCTGCACCTTGTATTTTTTCCACATTAAAGGTAGCGGAAATAGGACCGCCCGAAGGAAGGTCAGTGGAATAAACATGCCATCCGGCATCAATATTACCGGTAAACACAATCTGTGCTTCTGTGTCGGAAATTGTTTTCAACTCAGTTTTAAACTTGACTGGTTCTTGAATTTGGGCAAATGACGGAAGCCATGCCATGATTATCAAGAGGCAGCTTAATAAAAACTTCTTTTTCATTGTCTGTATTTTACGTTATTAATATTCTGATGATACAAAGAAAGGGATAAAATCTAAAAAAAGAGTCTTTATACCTATATAAATATCGGCAATTGCTGTTTTCGGAAGAAAAATCAAGGGTATATAGTGACTTATTGCTGTTTTTGTAATTCCAGCACTTTATTGCGGTATTGAGAAGGAGTCATTCCCACCACCGATTGGAAAAGGTTGTAGAAAGTGGAAATGGAGTTGAACCCCAAGTCGGCAGAGATTGCTTTTAGCGGGGTGTCGTTTTGGGGATTGGATAATAGGCGGATGGCTTCTTCAATACGGAAACTGTTTACATAGTGAGTAAAGGATTGTTTGGACTGCTCATTGATAATACGAGAAAGATAGGTGCGGTTTGTGCCTAATAAATCGGCTATTTTATCCTTTGTAATACTGTTGTCTTTGTAAATTTTTTCTTCACGCATGGCTCGCTCTAAAGCTCTGAAAAGTTCCAGACTTTTCTCATCGGTGAGTGATGATCCGGCATATTTTTCGGGAGCATTACCAGACTTTCCGTTTTGTTCCAGTTCTCTGATACGTCGGTTCAGTTCTGTTTCTCTTTTGATGGCTTCTTGATTTTGCTTGACGATACTTACATAAAGTTTATTTTTACGTTGGTAGAGGTAGTACAGCAATCCCAATACAATAAAGATAATGATAAGAATAAATGTTTGCTGCTGGATGCGTTGTTCTTTCTGCATCACATCTAGCTTACTCTGTTTTATCATATTCTCTTGTCGCTCGGTGTCATATTTAAATCTCATCTCGCTTAAATCTCTTTCCTTATCTTTATTAAAAAGACTATCATTCTCCAAGCGGAACACCTTATAGTAATTCAGTGCGTTATGGTACTGATGAAGTTGTTCGTAACAGGTAGAAAGAGTTTCATAAAGTGCATTGCGGTGAATTGCATTTGCCCGTGCATACGAAATTGCCAATCCTTGTTTCAGTAACAGGATAGCTTCTTCATAGTTCTTTTCCTTCATTAAAACACGGGCGTATCCCAAATGGGCATATACAATGGAAGAAGTTTGTGCAGCCTGTTTATCTTTCATTGCTTTTTTATAGTATTCGATGGCTTGTACATATTCTCCTGAATCACATAGGATATTTCCGAAAAGATTATAAGTATGTGCCTGATCGTAAAAATCATTTTCCAGCATTAACTTTTCTGCTTCATGAATATATTTTATGGCTTCTTCGTTTTGCTTCATCAAGAAATACAGATAAGCGGTATTGATTGCTCCGGTGTAAATAATATAGGGGTCGTTGAGCCTATGTCCGAGTTCATACGATTCTAACGCATATTTGATGCCGGCTTTATCTTTTTTCAGATAATAGATATTAGCTAAATTAGCTAATAGGATAGCGTATTGCTCTTGATATTTATTTTGTTGTGCCAACGTGATACCCTTATACAGCCATTGAATGGCACGATAATAATCTGTATCGATATTGGCAGCATATAGCCCTAAATTGCCATACACTGAGCATAGAAGGGAATCATTGTGAAGTTTGGTTGCCAACTCCAAAGCCAGATTCAAATTCTTTTTGGCAACCTTCTCCCTGCCACTCATCATTTGTGCTTGTCCTTGAAAGAGATAGGAATATAGATAGAGAGATGGATTTTTACTCTTATCCGCTATATTTTTCATGTATTCAGCATAAGTGATTGTTTTGGAGAACTCTCCTTTATTGAGGTAATATTGACATAGAAATTTTAGTGCATTACTATTTTCAGGTTCCTTTTTGATAACTTCCAGTTGCTTTTCGATAATAAAAGGCTTCTTTTGCGCTTTTGCGCAAAAGGGTGTCCAAAGGAAAAGTACTAAAAGGAGATACGTTATCTTCATGCGTTTTTTCTATTGTAGATGCAAATGTACATGATAATTTTGGGATTTTCATTCTGCATTGTCTCTTTCTTATAATAATTTATGAGGAGAGTAGACTTAAAAAGTGGGATATAAGTGGTCTTAAGAGAAAAAATATAGTGTTTTTTTGTTTTTTTTCTCCTAAAAGTATTGCAATTTTAAAATAAAAGCGTACCTTTGCACCGCTTTCAGGAAGAAAGTACTTCTCAAAGGAGTTTTGGAGAGGTGGCAGAGTGGTCGATTGCGGCGGTCTTGAAAACCGT